>Ga0193717_1001153_pt1 | contig 16482 bp, 14 predicted proteins | sample U2c2metaG_FD_145900 | JGI IMG/M metagenome (GOLD analysis project Ga0193717, IMG submission 145900) | Soil microbial communities from a riparian zone of the East river system, Colorado, United States - U2c2 | ecosystem: Environmental > Terrestrial > Soil > Riparian zone | place: USA: East River... | reverse complement strand
AACCAGAACGGGGACGCTCATGATTCTGTTGCGCAGCCGGGCGACGGCTATCCGCCGGTCACGGGTTGACCCGACGGCGGTCCACGGTGGACACACACCCGGCGTGGCGAAGGTCCGCGTGCCCGGCACCGGGAGCCGGCGATGAGGACCCGATCAGCGGGGACACCAGGGCATTACGGCAGCGACGACCAACTCGATCCCACACAGCTGATCCCCGGCGACACGGTCCGCCGCTACACCGAACCCGTCCCGGGTAGGCGCCTGGACGTGGCGGTGCCGTGTTGCGACCGGCTCGCGCGCCTGCCCAGCACCATCGACCACGTGCGGGTCCTGGTCGGCTGCCCGATGTGCGGGCTGATGTACGACGCGACCCTCATCGACGAGGGCGACGGTGGCCACGCGTGCCTGCTCGTCGTCCGCGACGAACACGTCACGCTCGCCCGCCGGCGCCGTCGGCGCACACCACCGACCGCAGCAGGGACGTGACCACCAGCCGCCCGCGCGGTCTTTCACTGGGGGAACCATGTCTACTGCGGTGTCTACTGTGATCCATCCGTGGTTTCGGGCGCATCCCGTGCACCACGACAACATCGTGTGGCACTGGGACCACGCCACCGGTGAGGAGATCCGCCGCGGGCTGCGCTGGTACGCCGACGCCCACCACATGGCCGTCGCCATCGCGCACGGCGACGCGCATCTGGGTGCGGGCATGCTCGCCGTGTACTCGCCCCAGCAAGGCTGGATGGCCAACGTGCTGCTCGCGGCGCGGGTCCTGCACATCGGCACGGGCATCGGCGGGACCGGCAGCGGCGCGTTCGCGACCACCGCGCAGAAGCGTGCGGCTGACCGGTTGCTCGCCGGCGAGCGCTACCAGAACGTCCTGTCCGGTCCGAAGGTGCGTGCCTTCGCTCATCTGATCGAGCACGGCGACGACCACGAGCTGGCCCAGCCGCGCGCGGTGATCGACCGGCACGCCCTGTCCGTCGCGCACGGCACAGCCTTGAGCATCACCCAGTACAGCGCCGCGCCCGTGCGGAGCATCCGGCGTCAGGACGGCGCCCTCACCCACCGGCACTACGAGCACGTGGTCGCCCAGTATCGTCGGGCCGCCGCGGAGATCTCGCGCCTCGAGCAACAACGTGTGGCCGCGCACCAGGTTCAGGCCGTGACCTGGCTGGTGCGCCAGCGTCTCAACCAGTCAGCCGCACGTGAGCGGGGGATGTCCGTGCTGGACATGGGCCGTGAAACCGCTCGGCGCAACGCCGAGAACGCCTGGCGCGACTTCCGCGTCACCCACCTGCCGCACATGTCCGACTGGCCGGAGACCGGCTACCAAGCCGCCGCGTAACCACCCCGCGTCAACGGCAACCGTGCGGCCGGTCGAAACACCGACCCAGCTCCACCCGGAGATACGCGCGAGGACGAAGGGATATCGGGATGTCCCGGATCGAACGGTTCGCCGGTGAGTACCGCTTCCTCAGCATGTTCTACCCCCACGAGATCCGAGGCGCGAACGAACTCGTGTACCCCACGGGCGAAGCCGCGTTCCATGGCGGGAAGAACCCGGACCCGAAGGTGCGCGCGGGGATCGCGGCCGCACCCACGCCGAGCGTCGCCAAGGCCCGCAGCCGGCTCGTCGCACTCCGACCCGATTGGAACCAGCACCGCCACGTCGTGATGCGTGCCGTGCTGACGGCGAAGTTCACCGACCCTCAGCTCACGAACCGCGCCTCGCGACCGGCGACACCGTCCTGATCGAGGGGACCCACTTCTTTTGATGGTTGAGAAGTGTCTCACAGTCTCACTGGCTGTCTGAGCCATGAAGTCGTTTCTGTCGTACCGGCCATGTATCTCTGTTCTTACCGTTGTCTCGCTGGAGGTGTTTCGTGTTCTTGTCCTTTGTGGACATCTCATTACTGAGAGTGGACCTTGGTGAGCAGAAGGTGAGCGTCGCCGAGATCACGCGTCGGTTGAAGCACCGGGTGATCCCGGACGGGCTGCCTGTGTTCCTGGACGAGCAGACGATGCTGCCGCTGGAGCCGCTGTGTTCGTGGTTTCGGCACCTGGGCTACGAGGGGAAGGCCGAGAAGACTCTGCGGGAGTACGCCTACATCGTGCGGCGGTTCGTCCACTTCCTGCAGGACCGTGGCCGGGATCTGATGCTCGCCACCGAGTCCGACCTGAAGGCCTACCACGTGTTCAGAACCGAGACCCAGGACAAGCCGGTCGGCGAGGCCGCGTGGGGCAAGGAAGCCCAGCTGATCAACCAGCTCTACCAGTGGCTGGTCAAGGAGCGTTATCTGCGGAGCGGGCCGCTGCGGCTGACACGGCGCGGCCACAACATGTTGGCTCCAAAACTGCGGCGTGGCATGGACATCCGCCACATGACGTTGGCGCAGTTCCGGTACTTCCGGGATGTCGGCCTGGGCGGGCAACTGCCGGACTCGCAGTTCAACGCGGTCTTCCGCGGGCAGGCTCCGCTGCGTAACCAGGCGGCGGCTGATTTGGCGCTGTCAACGGGGATGCGTCCGCAGGAGTGGTCGACTGTGCTGCTGCCCGAGCTGGCGCTTGACGTGCGCAGCCCAGGAGAGAGGGGGTGGCGTTCGCGGTGCAGGAGGTCGCGAAGTACGGCAAGTACCGCGACGTGTTCGTACCCACCGGGACGCTGGACTCGATGGACAACTTCCTGCTGCTGGAGCGGCCGGATTTCGCTGAGGCGTCAGCGAAGGCGCTGGTGAAACGGCGTCAGGATCTGTTCGTGGTGGACCGGATCGACCAGGAGACCGGGAAGCTCAGCGGTGTCCTGGAAGGTCGTCGGCGGACGTTCGTGATGTCGGCGATGACGCCGGAGCTACGGCGGATCACGGTCCGCGAGACCGATGCCGGGCTGGAAGCGCTCGCGGTGTTCATCGGTCATGGCGGCCTGATGCTGGGGTACTCGTCGTGGTACCGGATCCGATGCGAGGCTTGGTTGCGGATGCGGGACAACGCACACGATCCGCAGAGCCCGTTGATGCCGCGCAAGCGGTGGCGCTGGCACGACCTGCGGCACACGTTCGCCTTGCAGTTGTTGTCCTATCTGGAGTTGCAGATGGACGGTGACGAGCCGGACGCAGTGGCCCGGCGGCGGCGCCATCTTGCCTATCTGGGCGGCAATATCCGGCACAACCCGTTGCTGATCGTGAGCCGTCGCTTGGGTCACGCAACCCGTCGACCACCTATGACTACCTCGAATACAGCGACGATCCGGTCAACGCCGTGGAGGCGGCGTTCCGCGAATGGACCGTACAGAACAACGACAGCTACGACGCGATCGCCAACAACATGCTCGCTCGCGAGTCCAGGGAGGTGTGATCATGCCCCGCAGAGGAGAACACCAGCGGATCCAGTCCGACGCGGACGAGCCGGTTCGGCTGCCGCGCGTGGGTGTGCGGGTCGCATCGGTGGTCAACCCGCGCAGGCTGAACACCGAGATCCGGTTCGATCCGGCGTCGTTTCGGTGCCGTCTGCTCGCGTCTGAGCTTGCCGACGAGTGGGTTGACTACTGTGCGAGCACCGGTCTGTCGATCGGACGGGCAGCGGGCTACCGCCGCGCGATCGACCTGTTCTGCCTGTACGTCGATGGTCAGCTCGTCGACGCGGCGGAGAAGGTGAGCCTGGGGCGTGAGGAGCCGGATCTGGGGTTCCTGCTTAGCGAGTGGGAACGCACGCTGGCGCCCAGCTATGCGGCGGGTTCGAACAAGCCGGCGATGCTGGCCGCTGACCTGCGGGGGCTGATGGCCTATCGGGGGCAGCACGATCAGCGGCCTGTGACACCGCGGCTGCGGGAGTTGCTGGCCGGGATGAGCGGCGTTCCGTGGGGGCGCACGGAAGAACTCGATGAGTTCAGCCGTCAGGAGAAGCGCGCCTTGACGCGTGCGGCGTGGGCGTGGGCGACCGCCTTGCAGAAGCGTCTGGACGCGGGCCGGCAGCTCGCTGGCGAGGGCCGTCATCCCACGGAGCACGGCTGGGTCAGCGTGCCCAACCTGTTGTGGGGCTTGGCCAATGACATGATCACACCCGTTGACATCCGCAACAACCTGCCGCCCTACCGGGATTGGCCACCCGAGCTGCAAGCGTGCATCGAGCGGGCACCGCGTGACTCCTTCGGGATCACCAAGTTGATGTTGGTCATCTGGCTGGTCCGGCAGTTGTTCCCGCATCCGCTGGACATGAGTGCTTTCCGGGTGCTGCTCGTGAGCACCACCGGCGGAGCCGCACCCGAAGAGCTGACCGGCTTGAGCGAGGACGACGTCGAGTTCATCCCCGGAGGGGTGCGGCTGACGATGACCAAACGCCGGGCCGGGCGAATTCGGCCGCGCCGTTTCCTCGACTCCTTGCCCGCCGACGTGTCGGGCGAACCCCTTGAGAACGAGGAGATGGACTACACCGAGAACCGGCGCGACGTCAGCGAGGTGATCCGCCGGTTGCTTGCCGTCACCGAGCATTCCCGGCGGCGTGCCGCCGACCCGGCGCGCAGGCTCTTCATCGTCACCGCCGTCAAACCGACCTGGGACCTGTCCTTCTCCCGGTGGAATGCCAGCACGCCGAAATCCCGGTTCCGGGACTGGGCACAGGCGGCGGGCGTCGAGCTCAGCGAGCCCATCGACATCCGGCGGCTGCGCAAGTCCTGCAAGGTCGAGAAGGCGCTTGCTTTCGGCGGGCGGGTCGCGGACGCCGCCGATGACCATCACGAGGAGACCTTCCGGGGCCACTACGCGCAGGGCACGACGTTGCGGGTGTTGTCGGCCAAGGTGATCACCACCGCGCAGGACCACTGGTTCACCAAGGCCGTCGAGGGGCCTACCGCGGTCACCGACACCGAGGTCCTGGACGAGCCGGAGCGGCTCGCCGAGCTCGGTTTGACGGCCGAGCAGGTCGACGGCATCCGCCAGGGCGAGCTGGACATGGGGCTGAGCCAGTGCAAGGACCCGTTCGACTCGCCATTCAGTCGCACCGGGGAACTGTGCGCGGTGGCGCCGTTGCGCTGCCTGGAATGCCGCAACGCCTGGATCCTGCCGAGCAACCTGCCGCAGTTGCTGCTGTTCGCTGACCACCTCGACGGGCTTCGGCTGCGTTGCGGCCGGAGCACTTCGCCGCGTTGTGGGGGCAGGTCCACGCGAACTTGACCACGATCCTCGCGGACCGCACCGAGGAGGACAAACGGTTGGCGCGTAAGCACATTGACGCGGGCGAGGTCACGTTGCACCTGCCGCTGACCGCACGGACGGAGTTCGACGCATGACCACCGCACACGCTGCGCTGAGCAGCTCGATCTTCCCGGACAGCGAACCCGCGTTGCAGTCACACGCGGATCTGCTCACCGAGAACGTCCCGTTGTTCGGCAACACCGTCTGCTGGGACTTCAACGATGTGCTGCGGCGCCCGGCGAACGTGTCCGCGGGCCGCTGACCGATCCGGGGTGGAACCTGCTGACGCGCGAACTGGCCATGACGATGTGCAACCCTCGCCACCCGGTCATCATCGCGGCGGGGCTGTCGCTCAAGCCGAAACCCGCGCACCCGCACACCGTGATCCGCATGGCCTCCCGCATGCGGATCCTGGCCCGGTGGGCGAGCCGCAACGGGCTCACCTCGCTGCTGCAGACCTGGACGGCGAACGACCTGCAGCGTTTCGTGCACGCTCTGGCCGAGGGCGACCCGGACGACGAGGCCGCCGAGGACGCCATCGGCGCGTTGACCGAGGCCACCGTCCGATCGCATCTGGCCACGTTGCAATGGCTGCACCAGTATCGCGCGGTGCTGACCTGCGGCGGGTTCGCCTTCGATGCGTGCAGGGGCAACAGTGCCCGCCAGGCCGCCCGCGCCACCTCCGCGACACCGAACGGCTCGACCAGTGTGATCGTCCCCGAGGTGTGGTTCCCGATGATCCGTGCCGCCTGGACGTACGTGCACGTCTTTGCTCCCGACGTCCTGCGGACCATGGCGCGCTATGCCGCGCTCCGCGAGGCAGCCGTCAAGTCGGCGGTCGGTGTCGGGCAGCGACTCGACGCGTTCCTGGCCGACCAGAACAACACGATCCCCGTCCTGGTCGGCCTGGATGGTCAGATGCGCCCGAACTGGCGATGCCTGACGCTCAAGATCGGCATCGACACCGTGATCTTCGACGCGAATCTTGCGCGTTGTCGTCCGAACCGGGAACGAGTCGAAGCGGTGATCGCCGCAGGACATCCGACGACTACCGGGCTATTCGACGACCTCACGGAGGTCGACCGTCCTGATGGCACCCGTGGGCCGTGGCATCCCGGGCTGACACCCCACGAGCTGTGGCGGGAGCGAATTCGGCTCCGAAACGCGTGTTTCGTCCTCGTGGCCGGTCTGTCGATGATGCGGGACTCCGAGATCCACGAGATCACCAAAGGCTCGGTGATCGAGCACTACGGCTATCCGGCCGTCACTTCGATCAAGCGCAAGCGTGACCCGTCCCAGCCCGCCATGGCCTGGTGGATCACCGAACCGGTGGCCGAGGCCATCGCGGTGGCCGAGCAGATCAGCGTGCACCAGGACCGGGTGTTCGCCCCGTCGCAGCGGCTGACCCCCAGCCAGACGGTGTTCGGGCCGCAGATGGTCAACTCGTTCATCGCCCGCGTCAACGCGACTGTGGGCCACACCGGCTTGGACCCCATCCCGGAACGCAGGGTCCTGCCGCACATGTTCCGGCGGACGATGGCGCTGCTCACCGACCAGTTCGCGGGCTCGGAGATCGCACTGGGAATCCAGCTCAAGCACGTCGCGACCAGGGCGTTGGCCAACCGGACCACCCAGGGCTACACCGCCGCGGACACGTCCTGGGCCGAGCACCTCGACACCGCGATCGAGGCTGCCCGCTTCCGCCGACTCCAGGATCTCTACCAGGACCACAAGGACGGCAAGCCGATCGGCTTCGGCCCGGCCGCCGAGCGAATCGAGGCGACGTTCGCCACCATCACCGACACGGTGAAGGCTCGTGGTGGTGATGCCACCGTGGAGCGTGGCCTGTTGCGGGCGGCACGGATCTCGCTGCGATTCGGCAACCTCAACCACTGCGCTTTCGACGAAACTAACCCGGTGGGCGCGCTGTGCCTGGAGAACACGATCGTCCCACCCGGAAACTCCGGGCCATTGCAGGACCGCTGCCGCCCGGACCGGTGCCACAACAGCGTTGTCGGCCCGGAACACGTGCCTATCTGGGAGTCGGAGAAACGCACCCTGCTGACCCTGATCGACACTCCGAAGCTGCCCGGCTGCCGCAAACAGGCGCTGCAGCGCGAGCTGTCCGCAGTGGACGCCGTGCTCGGCATGGCGCAGAACAAGGAGCAGTGGTGACCATTACCGACACCGACACCACCGACGCGGCCGGCGTCGAGGGGCCGCGTGACACCGAGGAGGGTGTCAACCCGCAGACCGCCGCCGTGCTGCGGGAAGCGATGGACCGGCTGCTGGCAGGGCGTCCGCAGTGCACGGACGGCCGGCTGGTCAAGGACAACCTGTGGAAGGAGGCCGGGGTCAGCCGGGCCACCATGAACCGTGCCCGCCTGATCATGGCCGAATGGGCGGCGCGCGTCGCGGAGTGCGACGGCCTGACTCCGGGCGAGGCCCGCAAGAACGACGAGGTCCACAAGCTGCGCGCGGAGCTCGCGGCCAAGACCCGCGAGAACACGCTGCTCTATCAGCGGCTCGTCGCCGCGGCGACCGCGATCGCGGTCCTGCACCACGACAACGTCCTGCTGCGTGAGGAAGCCGCCAAGCGGGCCGAGATCATCGAGCTCGATGCCCGCCGTCCCGTGCTGACACCCGTTCTGGTCACCGGTGATCCCGACCGGCAGGACTGATCGGGCAGATGACTTGCGGGCGGCGGACGCCGCTGCGGTCATGACCAGGCGCAGAATCGGCTGCGCGAGCCGTATGTGCGGGGCTCGGTGGTGCCCCCCTCGCCGAGACGGGACGCGCAGGGTGACCGCCCAAACGCGGCGATCCCCGGCCATCGCGAGTGGCCGGGGATCGCCGCATTCGACTGTCGAGGCCGGTCAGGACTCCTGCTAGATCAGGACTCCAAGCCCTGATCAACGCCGTCGGCGCAGGCCACCCACTTGATCTCTGCTCTCCGGTCTAACAAACCAACCGCTGGACTCCAGGGCCGATAAGGCACCGTCAGATATCCTCGCCGCCCTCGCCGTCGTCCGAGAAGAGGAGGGCCGCGCCGGCCGCCGCCGTGGTCAGGCCTCCGGCTGCCGCGCTGGCAGCCGCGCTGGCTGCAATCGCCGGGGCGGCCATGACCGCCAGGGCCCCGACTGCTAACCCCGCCGGAATCCACCACCAGTTGAAGCCGTCGTCCTCTGCAGAGCTACGTGCGGCGATACGTTGCCTGGGGCGGTCCTCCTGCTCGGCGTACCGCTCGGCACGGTCGCGGGCATCTTGCTCCTCGGCCTTCTCGGCGGCCTTCTCGGCAAGATACGGGTAGACCTGGGGCGGCGTGTCGATCAGGTCGTAGTAGAAGATCCCGGGAAGTTCGGTGTGGATCACTGCGGTCAGAGTCGGCGTGATCTGGTACCACCCGAAAGGGGTCCAGCTCCGTCCTGCTCGGTAGAAGGGCATCACGCCGCTGAGTCGCGCCGCCCGCGCAACGGCATTGAGCTCGGTGATCGACTCGTTGACCCAACATAGGTACTCGCCGTGCAGTTCCTTGACACCCTCCACCACGTCACCCCGCGACTTGACCTCCCAGACCTCCTTGGTGGTGAGGTCCGCGATGTCGGGCACAGCCTGGCCGGTGAGAGACTTTCCCATCGCCATCGCCCAGGCCTTGATGTCGAGGTTGGTGTACTGCTCCGCGGCGGGCCGCAGCGTGCGCGGGCCGCCCTCGGCGACGCACGGGCCGGACAAGTTGGCCTCGGTCAGGACACAGTGCCGGCGATGGGACTCTTCGGTCCGGTAGTGATTCTGCAACCGCTGGTTGACCAACTGGCCGAGCTTGAAGTTGGACGGCCGGCCGAGCGTCGGCGTGGCCCTGATCCGGCGGGCGGCGTCCATCACGCCGGGTGGTGTGGGGCACTTCTTCAGTCCGCGCACCGGGATCGGCGGGGCAGGTGGGCCCATCTGTGCGGGTGCGCTGGGACGGGCTTGGTTCCCCGCGACGACAGCCGCGTCGCGTTGTGCCGCCTCGGACAGGCGCACCGACAGCCGGAACCGGTCTGCCATGCGTTGGAGAGCTTCGGCGCCGTTGACTGCCTGTTCGGCCGCGACGCTTGCCGAAACGCCGAAGTACTCCCGGTTGATCCACGCCTGGAGGTTGCCCCGGCCGGTCGCCGTGTCTCGGACGCTGATCAGATACGCCTCGAGCGGCTCGAATCGCAGCATCCGGGAGCGGGCGATCGATCGCGTCGGGACGTCCTTGGTTAGGCGGATGGCGAGCATGGTGAGGAAGTCGCATTCGCGCATCTGCTGCAGGCCGTACACCGTCGGTGTGTCGTCGTGGACGAGGGTCAACTCGCCGGCGGTGAGTTTGCGCTGCTGCGTCGCCAGCCATCGGGACCAGCCCGCGGCTTCCTGCTCGGGTCGGCGGGCCATTGATCGAGCCTACGTCTCAGTACCGTCGGTCGGGCTCCACGTCGGCAGCGGCGCCATCGCTTGTGAACGGACCATCAGCAGCGACGTTGGAGCGATGACGTCCCATTCCCGGGGCGCTTCCGGTGGCCATGGCACCTCCTCGCCCGGTGCGCCGAGCGCGGTCAGCTGCTCGTCGATGAACGCGACGTATCCGGGTTCGCCCGCGAGGGGCATGTCACCACCGTCGTATGGTTCGCCGGTCTCCATGAAGTGCTTGACGAGGTGCTCGAAGCCGGGACGGACTGGAACCTGGACGCGCGCGGCTCCGGCATCGAGGAACGCCGCGAAGTCTGGGTCCGGATGTGCTTGGACGACGGTGCGGGTCCACTCGGTGCGCCGGCCCCAGAAGTACGGATACACGACCCAGGACATATGCTCCCATTCGAACGCCTGCTGCAGGAACCGCACCTCCGGTTCGGCTAACCGCAGTGCGCGGAGGTCGGTGGTCGGGTGTGCGGTCAGTCCTGTGGCGTCGCCGAACCAATGGTTAGCGACAAGGTCGAAGTCGACTGCCGCGTTGCGCATGATGTCGATCGCGGAACGCTGTAGTTCCGTCCGCACGATCTGTTGCAGCCGCAGCCGGGAACCCTCTGGCAGGGTGATCACTTCCTCCGGTTGCGCGGCGGTCGCCTGGATGACCGCCTGCTCGTACTCGCGGCGCATTTGCCGGTATCGATCCGCGACCCGGGCGTACGCCTCGAGCGCCCATGCGCGCTGACCCTCGTCGGTCAGGCGCAGTTGCACAGTGACGCTGGCGATCAGACTGCGGTAATTGTCGGCGTTGAACGCGACCAGTAGCGACGGGCCGGGAAGCGGCGGGTTGAAGGGGAAGTCGCGGACTGCCGAGCCCGCATTGCCCTGTAGGGGCCCGTCTGGCTCCCACAGATCCACGGCGCCGCCGACAGCCACACCGCCGTTCGGCGTGTAGTCCCCGTCTTCGTCTACTTCCGCGGACACCGTCAGTCGGGCACTTTCGACCGCGTACCCGTCGGGGACCTGCAGGTCCTTGCTGTTGGCGTAGTGGGCGCCGTCGCCATTGCCGGTCGCCGTGAACCCCGTCGACAGGAGCTGGAACTCCGGTGGCCGCGCTGGTAGGTCGGCCACGCCGAATTTCCGGATGACTTCCTCTCGCAGGTCGGCGATGTTGTCGACGGTGAGCGATGCGAACAGGTCCGCATCCGGGCGTTCCACCGGCACGTGCAGGTCGGTGCGGGTGACGGCGAGGTGCCAGATCAGCGCGGCGGGCTCCGGGATGAGCAGGTCGTACAGTTCCCGCTCGCCATACCAGAAGATCTTTGCGCGGCTGACCTGCTCCAGATACTGGTATGTGCCGTTGACGTGATCGGGTGCGTTGGAGTCGAGCTCGAACCCGTGGTGATTGTGCTCGGTCGTCTCCCGCTCGAATAGCGAGCGGGTCTCCCGGCGGACTCGTTCGACGGTGCGGCGCACCGCCCGCTCGATCGTTTCTCGCGAGTACTGCTCGGCGGTGCGGGCCGCCGTCTCCGTCGACCGGTCGAACGAGACCGACGCGTCAGCCACCACTATCGTCGGTCCACGGCTGGTGATCTGCACGTGCCCTTCGGCGCGGAGATTGTCCTGCACTACCTCGTTGACCTCGTGGGCCAGTTCGGTGCGGTCGGTGGTCTGCAGGTCGCGGGACTCTTCGGTCTCCCGCTCCAGGGCTGCGAACATCTCCTCCCTGCTGAGGAGCCTGTCCGTGTGCTCCCGGGTCCGGCTCTCCCCGATGAGAACGTTCTCGATGTAGGAGATCTCGGCCCGTCGGTAGCCGGTGGTCGTCTGCCGCACCAACAACAGATCGCAGCGGCCAGCCGGTTCCAGGTAACTCGGCGACCGGGCGGCGTGCCTCAGCACGTGCGGCCAGAACCACAAGTCCTCCAACGGCAAATGCAAGGCAATGAGCCGGGCACGCAGATCCTGAGGCAGATCTTCGGCGAGCTGCCCGGCGAGCTGCGCACGCCGCTGTCGGATCCGCGCGTCCGCTTGCACCGCGTCGATGAGCACCAGGTTCCCGCCGATCCGGGTCTGTACCGTGCCGGCCCGGCGCCGCAGCGGCGGACGGTACAGCCGGGCAAGAAGCGCCGGGCGCTGCGCCTCAAGTCGGGCCACTGCATGCGCGGCTGCGGCCGGGCCGGCGCCGACCGCAGCGACAGCGGCCGAAGCGACGGCCTCTGCCGAGCCACCCTCCGACAGCAGCAGATCGGGATCCACTAGCCAGTCGTCATCCACCGTGAAAGCGATGGGGGAAGCTCTGCCCGAGCCGCCGAGGGCGAACCCATACGTTTCCCCCGCGACCGCAGGGCCCGACGCCGTGGGCGCACCTGCACCGAACCCAGTGATACCGGCTCTTGAAGCCCCGGCGGAGCGGGCGGCCCCAGGCCTGGCCAGCGGCGGATCCGCAGACAGGTCCGACGGCGCCACGGCTGGAGCGAGCTGGCGCAACAACGTAAGAGCTTTGCCCACCCGGTCGATGGCGGACAGCAGGCGCTGGGTCGTCGCAATCGCGTCTCGCGCCGCAGCGGTTTCCAGATCGACGATGGGGCCCACCGGGTCTCGCCACGCGTCGCTGTCGTCGGCTGCGCTGCCGGTCGGGGCCGGCGGGCTCGGCGGCCGCTGGCGCTGCGGCCGAGCCAGGATCTGTGGCACGGTCAGCGGCGCGGTCATCCATGCGCGAATCTGGTCGAGTGAGGACAGGTCAGATGCGGGGCCCAGGACGGCTCGAGCCAGGCGGTACACGTCTGCCACGTCGCCCAGCCGCCGCCGGTGACCCACTGCTGCGTACTTGAGGATCAGGAAGACGTCGTTGAGGTTCTCGATAGTGGCGTTTCGTCGGATGGCTGGGGCCAGTCCCGTCTCCTTGATGGCAGGTTGCGAGCCGTTGACGGTGAATGCAAGCAGTTGCTGCCGAGTGCTCGGCCAGCTCGCCAGCGGCAGGGCGCGCAGTCGACGAACCGCGTCGAGCAGCATCGGTATGTGCCGGATGCTTTGCCAGCCGTCGTCGGTGCCGTCGAGGTGGGCCGCGGCCGGCGAATTCCATAACAGGCGAGCCGCTTCCCTGGGTGTGACCGGAGGGCGCCCGCCTGTGTCGGCGAGGGCAACTTGCGCTGCCACCGCGGCGGGCTGCGTCAGCTCAAGATGCACGACCTTGGCGCCGCGCCCCCGGTCCGGTGGGCGGCGCGTCATTAACGCAAGAACAGCAATGCCGGGCTGCACATCGCCTTTGGCCATCAGTGGCCTCCCGTGCGTACGCGGGGCCAGGTTGGACCCAGCCCCATCACTGTATCGCCGCGGATAGCTGGCTGTGAATAACGTGCCCCGCCCGTGGCTTTCAAGCCACAAGCACCCGAACTCGCCATCCCTCGGCGGCGGCAACGGAGACGACTGCCTCTACGGCCAAGCCGACGACGACGCCAACTACGGCGAAACCCTCCTCGGCTCCTACCAGTCGGGCACGTTCGCCTCGGCCCGTGCCTCGACCGCGCGGCAGTCCCTCGACGCACAGCTCGGAGAGGAAACACCGTGCACCGGGGCCCCGATTCCACCGACCGCCGACAGACCGGCTCGCCATCAAGCCCGCCGCTGTAGGCAGCTCGCCACTGCCTCAACCGATCGGCCAACCGGGTGAACTTCGAAAGGCCGCCAACCATAAGACCTGTGTCTCACGGAGAGGTCTGCGGAACGCCTCTGCCCGCGCCAAGCGCAAAGCGCTGAGCAGCGGCAACTCCATGACCGCCTGTCTCATGAGACAGGCGAAATCCAGAGAAAACCACTGGCATGACCAGTTTTGCGCACGTCCGGTCAGTGACCAGGCGTAGTTGAAATCGGTCGGTAGAGGAGGTTCGCGATGACCCGCCGGGTACTCATCACTGGCTCGCGTGCGTGGAGTGATCGCGCCGTGATCCGTGCGGCGTTGGCTAGCGTGTGGGACGACGCCGTTGTCTTGGTGTCGGGAGCCTGCCCGCGCGGGGCGGACGCGTTGTGTGAAGCGTGTTGGACGCATTGGGGTGGGCAGGTCGAGCGCCATCCGGCCGAGTGGGATCGGCACGGCCGTCGTGCGGGTTTCATCCGCAACGACGACATGGTGCGCGCCGGGGCCGATCTGTGTCTCGCATTCATCTTCGATGGCTCGCCCGGCGCGACGCACACGGCCGAGCTGGCGCGCAGCGCAGGGATCCCGACGAGGATCTTCCGGGCAACGTCGTAGCTGTAGGATCTCAAATCTGACTTCATTTTCCCAAAGGCCACTTCACCTCCGCTGCATTTATGAAGTCCTGTTGCGACTGGGCTCCGCGCCGCAAGTTGATGTTGGGCCGTTCGTGTGGCGTACACGCGCGCCGAGGACGAAGCCTGCCGGGTTCACCCAGACGTGTAACTCGGTTTGAGTGTCGGTTGACGGCTGGTTGACTGTTCCGGTCTTGCCCATCGTGATGGAGAACGAACGTGAACGCCGCCGAACCTGCCGACGCCGAACCGCCAGTGTCTGCCTCCCCGCCTGAAGCTGGCGGACCGCCAAAGCCGTACCGGCACGACGCCGCTCTTGTGCCGGTGCTGGCGCAGTTGGCGGACGCCGCGTGCGATGGTGCCGGCGACCCGCATGATGCAAGCTGGCGCGCGCAACTGCTGGCCGAGCAGATGAACCCGGTGGAGCGCTCCGCGGCCTCGGTGCTGGTCAACGCGTTCCTCTATACCCTGCGCCACGAGGAGATTCCGCAGGTCGGGGCGAAGCTGATGCCAATGGATGGCCCGTCGTTGCTACCAATAGCACTGCACGATGTCCCCGGCGATATGCGCAAAGCCTGGTTGGCGCTGGCAGACGAAGTCACACACCCGGTGGCGCGTGCGCGTCTGTACGACCTCGTGTTCACGCTGCGTCTGATGTCGAACGGCCGGCACTCCGCCGAACAGGCCGCGCGCGCGTACCTCGACGGTGTCGGAGGCGGCCAACGAGCTCAAGCGCAGGCCACCGGCGTGATCCGAGCCTGGACGCTGGCCCGCTCAGTCGGGTCCGCGGCGCTGGAACACGAGATCACCGAGCGCATGCTCGACATGGTCGTTGACCTGGTCGACCGCGACGAGCATCCGTATGCGGTCATCCCGATGCTGTGCGCGCTGACCACTCCTCCCCGCAGCACAACGGCCGAAGCGATCGACCCACGGGTTGATGAGGTGCTGGACCGGGCCTTGTTGACCTATCCTCAGACGCGTGTCCTCACGGGACATCGCAGCCATTGTGCGGAAGCGTGCCGCCGGTGACGCCGCTCGTGTCGAGGCCGCCAACCGGCGGCTGATCGAGGCGATGTTGGCTGAAGCACGCGCCGCCACCGAGCCCATGGTCATCCGCACGCTGTTTGACAAGGCCGCGTCGGTCGCGCGGCAACTCGGTGTGGCGGACCTGGAGAAGGTCGCGGTTACCGCTCTGCAGTCGGCGCCAGCGCTGGACTGGGACTCGACCGCGTACTCGGTCGACCTTCCCGCCTCGTTCTTCGACATGTACCTGCCCGGCTTCAACGAGGCGACTGACTGGCGCGAGGCCCTGAACATCTGGCTGCACACCGACTCGCCGACCGGTCGCTACGAGACAAACCTCGCGACGACCCCGCAAACCCAGCAGCACTCGGTAATCCGATACCTCGTCACCACGGTGGTGTTCCGCGACGGTGACATGCCGGCGCGCACTCTGGCCGGTGACGACGAGGTCTTCGCCCGCGATCTCGCCCACACCGAGCTTCTGTACCTCGGCACGTACGGGATCTTCCTGGCCAACGCCCTCGACATGATCGCTGCCCGCTTCGGCACCCGCCGCGGGACGACCTCGAGACCTTCCTGCGAAGCTCAGGAGGCGACCCCACGCTGATGAACGTGCTCGCCACCGCTCTGCAGCTGTTCTGGGTCGCCGAGTACGACGCGGCCGTGCACCTGGCCGTGCCCAAGGTCGAAGCCGCCGCGCGGGCGCTGCTACTCGAAATCAACGAGCCCGTCTACCGGGCGGCAGTGGGTGACGCCACCGGAACGTTCCCAGGCTTGGGCGTCCTGCTGTCGTTGCTGCTGGACAACGACTTCGACCCTGACTGGGAGCGGTTCCTGCGCACCTTCCTGCTCGGGGACGGCTCCAACGTGCGCAACCTGGCGGCACACGGCTTCATCCACAACATCGATCCCCTCAACGCCGCGGCTGCGCTGCGAGCCCTAGCGGTACTCGCTTTGATCGCACCCGAACCCGCCGTGCAACGTGACACTGCAACCGTTAAAGCCGCCCTGGCCAACCCGACCGGTGCGCGGCCGCATCGCACCTGGTGGCAACACATCACCGCCGCTGCCTCGGCCGCCTGGTACGAACTGCGGCGCGGCTGAGGCGATATCGCGGCCACTCGTCACACCGACCTGAGGAAGGGGTGGCAAAGGCGGAGAATGATCTTAGTGGCGGCGACCTGAGACAACAGAGAAAGCCCAGCTCAAACAAGATCGACATGTCACGAGCGGTGAGACCCTACAAAGCCTGTAGGATATCAGCGATTTTGCGGATTCTCAATAATCTTGGCGGACAATTGACGGATTCGCCGAGATCATTGAGATTGACCGCCGGGTCTAGATTCTCTAGGCCGTTCGGGTGATGTCGTCGACTCGCCGGTTTTGAACAGGCTCGCCTCGGGATTGAGGGTGTAGTTACTGGCCTTCAACGATCTGGTTGGCGATGTGCTGGAGGAAAGTCATGCCAGATACGGCGACCAGTGAGGTGATCTCAGCAAGATCGTCTCAGATGCGCGGTGGCGTGAGCGCGTCGATGGTGAAGTCGGCTCTGTTGCTGTTGGGAGCCGGTGAG
>Ga0193717_1001152_pt1 | contig 16482 bp, 11 predicted proteins | sample U2c2metaG_FD_145900 | JGI IMG/M metagenome (GOLD analysis project Ga0193717, IMG submission 145900) | Soil microbial communities from a riparian zone of the East river system, Colorado, United States - U2c2 | ecosystem: Environmental > Terrestrial > Soil > Riparian zone | place: USA: East River... | reverse complement strand
ATTTAAATGACCGAGCATGAAGATGAAAGGGCACTAATACTGTGTATTATTGAAGGCGAGCGCACAGCCTTTACCGCCCTTTATTCACGATATATTCATAGTCTTTATCGCTATATATGCTTGTTTTCCAAATCAAAGGAGACAAGTGAAGATATCGTCCAAAATGTCTTTATTAAAATATGTTAACGTTTCGTCGGGCTCTGTGTCTTTTGGGGGTGAGGAATACAACCTCATTAATCCGTGGAGAGGAGTAATCTCCGCCTATAGCATTTCTAAGCTGGCCTTGAACGGTCTTACTTTAAAAGCGGCTCCTGATCTGAAAAATGATGGTATCCTGGTTAACGCGGCCACCCCCGGTGTAACTGCAACTTACGAGGTTTTGGCTAATTTCGATGGAAGACCAGTAAGTGAAGGAGCAAAAAGTATCGTCTTTGCCGCAACCTTGCCTAAAGGGGGCGGACAGGTAAATTTTTCAAGGATGGCGATATCATCAGCTGGTAATCTTGCGCTTAAATATAGTACCGGCTTAGTTTTGCTGATCTGGATGCCACAAGTGTAAGGCCATTTTTATTTTGAAACTCATTTTCACTAATGCATTTCCGGCAAGTATGGGTACATTTTGGTTCGAATTCTATTGTCCTACCTATAAGGCGCGCGAACCGAGTAACCCAGGCGATAAAATACGGTGCCTGGTGCCTTTCGAATCGTCTTATGAAAGCCTTTCCATTATGAGCCCCTGTATAAATATGAGATAATTGAGTGGCTGAATAAAATACTTTTCAATAAGGGAACGCGGCAGAAGTAGTTTGTTTAATCCGAAATAGGAACCTTAATAAAACTATCATTAAACCATCTGATTTTTAAAGGCGATTGTGCATCTTTTATAGTTTCCTCTCCAACATCCTTACCTGTACCATAATTAATTTCCGAAAAAGAATTTTTTAATACATTTAAAACAAGTAATAAGCGGCTGCCTTTGCTCATTTGCCTGCTCACCAGCCTTGTTCTGCTAAAAGGAATGGATTCAATAATGCCGGGGTGCAACAGGGTCCGTTTACTCATATCTGCAGCATAACTGGCACGCCCGATAAAGTAAGATAACTGAAAATATTTACCATTGGGCATTACTTCATACAATGCTGCACATATGTCCACATCCTTTTTATTGATCATCGCTTTAAATATACCACTGAACATTCCATTAACAGCCACCGGTTTATCAAACGGTTTACTGATGAAAAACAGCCCGTTGCTTCTGTCGAGTGTATCCTTTATAATGGGATACGGGTAATAATCTCCGTTACTGGTTTTACGATCAGCTAAATCAATCACCTGACCAAGTGCGCCCTTTTTACCTGGTTTTGTGACCGAAAGATCATAATTATTTCCTCTTTCATAATTTGTTAAATAGAGCTTTAGCTGATGATTGGCCATTTTTTGTATCGAAGGCGCATGCTTCCACACATTCTTTCCCATTACTTCATAATTGACCTTATCTTTTAGTATTTCTGGCTTTTTAGCTCCTTTTAAAATATAATCCAACCACCGAAAAGTGATATCCCTTGTGTTCATTAATGCCACCGGATCTACTTTATAATCGCGTAATACAGGTATACCCCCTTGTTGGGTACCAAAATGATCATAGGGGCCTATAATTAAATAATGGACAGCTTTGGGGTTATATTTCAGATGTTCCAGCATATAGTGCAGGCCGGAGATCTGCCCATCGTCATAATAACCTTCAAAAGTTAACACAGGGATATTTATGGTAGCAAAATCCTTTTCATAAGGTACCTGGTCCTGCCAGTATTTATCATAATCGGGGTGTTTTAGCCAGCGTTGCAGCCAGGGATTTGCCGCGCCGTCTATGCTGTCAATTTTATTATAAGCCGCGCCGCTGTTATACCAGCTGTTATTTAAATTACGCCAGCGATCGGGATTATAATATACTTTATTATCCAGGTATTTATTACCGGTAACATAAAATGCCCAGCCATAATTGGCATTGATGAACACATTGTTTTCCATTGGTAAACCAAGCCCGGGTATTGCTGCTACATAGGGCACAATGGTTTTAAGTGCCGGGTTATGATACTTTGCAGCTGCCCATTGGCTAAAACCGTTATAACTGCCGCCATACATGCCTATTTTACCATTACACCATGGTTGCTTGCTTATCCAATCTATTACAGCATTGGCATCCCTGCCATCATCTTCATACGGAACAATATTTTCGGAGCTCCGGCCTTTCCCTCTTGTATAAGCAATTACACCTGCATAGCCATAAGCACCAGGCTCAACAATACGTGCCCAGTTGCTGCTATCGGCGTAAATTGTATATTGTAAAACAGCAGGTTGCGGGCTATTGATGCCCCTTTTTAATACAATTACAGCGTTGATTAAAGTACCGTCTTGGGTTTTTATGAGTTTGTTATCAATAACATAACGCCGGTTGCAATCTTCTTTAATCAATGACCTGGAAATTGCCTCAATATTTTGGTAAAGCCGGAGTGTATAATAGTTTCTGCAAAGCAATATAGCTTCGGCAATACTAAGGCTATCCTTTTTCTGCACAGTTGACAAAGCATTTTCAAAACCATTTTTTATTTCATCTATGCCATCACGGGAAGTAAATGAGTTATAGCTTCGGTAAGCATCTTTGTCGGACAGACCATTAAACAGGTCCCGGAATAATTGATGGTATGCCGTTTTAAAAGATGTAGTGCCCTTAACTTCTGATTGCGCTTCGGCAAATAAATCATGTTGTGAGTATTGTAAGCCTGTCGATCCGTGAAGACGGCGCAATGAGGTAATAGTAGCTTTAGCATCTGTATACTGCCCTGCCAGCATTTGCAGACGGAATAAATTATCAAAGTGCGTTCCCTCATCCCCCTGATCTTTATATTTCAATAAAACTTTATTTGCTAATGCCTGTATTTGCCTTGCTATGGTTATACTATCATTTCTAGTTATTTGAGGAAAATAGAATTGCTGTGCCCTGCAATAGGTACTTATAAAAAGGCATAGTAATGCCATACAGAGTTTTCTGTTCATAATTTTGACGTTAAATTATTTGATTGCTGATTACGTTCGCCCCATATTTTTGAGCTTTACGGATTGCCTTTCGGATACTTCAAACACCTCGCCAGTTGTCAGCAGTATATTCATCCGCCCGCCGGCGGCTATACTTATTTTATCAATGAAGTTCAGGTTAATGATCTGCGCCCGGTTTATCCTGAAAAACATAGCCTCGTCAAGCTTTTTCTCTAATTGATTTAACGAACTTTTAAGGAACACCTTTTTATCATCAAAATATAACCGGGCATAATTATCCATCGATTCTATTAAGTACACTTTACGCCAGCTGATAAAGTGGTATTGTTGGCGGTCTTTAACAAAGATCTGGCTGTCAGCTGTAGTATTTGCTGCTTTTAACCTTACCTGTTCAATAGCTTTAGCAAAACGTTCCTCACGCACCGGTTTCATTAAATAATCAATAGCGCTTACCTCGAATGCTTTAACGGCATATTGGTCAAACGCGGTAACAAATATCACCTGCGGAACTTTGTCCAGTGATTCCAGCAGATCAAACCCTGATTTTTCGGGCATCTGTATATCTAAAAAAAGCAGATCGGGTTGTTTTAATTTGATCAACAGCTTTGCCTCATCTGCGTCTTTTGCTTCGCCAATTATTTCAAAATCTGAGTAGTTTTCCAGCAGTCTTTTCACCTCATCTCTGGCGGTACGCTCATCATCTATAATAATCACTTTCATTTTTTTCATAACTGTGGAACTATGATGGTTACTACAACATTTCTGCCTGCCTCTTTTTTTATACTGAGTTTTGCCTTCCCTCTATATTGCAGCTGCAAACGTTCATTTAAATTTTTAAGGCCTAAACCCTCGGTTGGCACTTCTCCATTAAGCTCGCCCGGATTTTGTACACTGATGCTGACCGTATTGTTTATCGCGGCAACCTTCACACTGATAAGGCCGCCGTTTTTCTGTTTAGCAATACCATGTTTTATGGCATTTTCTGCAAGCGTTTGTATACTGAAGCGTAAAATCAATAAATTGCTCAAACTACCATCAGCATCAATGCTGAATTGCAAACGTTCTTCAAACCGCAATTGCTCCAACTCAAAATAGTCCTTAACCAGGGCAAGCTCGTCCTTAACGGTGGTTAGTAAAATCTCGCCATTATAAAGCGCTGTTCGCAACAGGTCAGATAAAAGGTCTATGGCCCTGCGTGCAGATCTGGGATTCTCGATCACCAACGCCTTAATATTATTTAACGAATTGAACAGAAAATGCGGGTTGAGCTGTGCCGATAAACTATTAAGCTGTGCATCTTTGGCGACAATGGCTAAACGGGCATTTTCTTTTGCAATATTAATTTCCCGCTGTGCATAATGATACAAATGGTAAGCCAGCAGCCAAATAGCCATAAGCCTTATACCAGCCATTAACATTACTGCCCAGTTAAGCTCAAAAAAAACAAGAAATGAAGGCACATTGCCTTGCGAAAGCCAGAACCTAAAAACATAGCTTTTAACCATTGTTACAAGCAGGTACGCTAAACCCATCACAAAAATTGCAGGGATAATCCGCTTTAATAACTGGTTAAGATCTAATTGCTGCCATTTATGCCTGATTGCAAAATTGCGGTATGAATGGGTGATCAATATATAAACAAAAACATCGGATACAAATTGAAGTAGGCCGACAGGGATATTAAACCGCCCTCCTGAAAACCCAAGATAGCTCCAGTAAAGCGAAGCCATCGACCAGCCGATAAGCTGCCATTTCCAATAAAGCGATATAGATATCTTCTTCTTCAACTTGTGCTGATTTATAGGTCAAAGCAACACAATATACTTTACACTTAAAATATAAAGTACAGGAACGAAGTATTTTGGGGATGAATGTGAGCGCTGATTATATAAAGTAGATTTAATAATGATATATGCCCGAACCTAAATTTCACTATTTGCTTTAAAAGTAGATCGCAAATAGAAAATACAAAACGGCCTTAGCGGGGTCGTAAGGTTATTTTGTACACTATAGTTGGTTCCAATCGAACATCTGCTCGGTCAGCCAGTGAAATTGCCTTTCAGCGAGCTGGAAATGCCGGTTTGTGCGTTTAACTCAACATGTAAACTATCCTTACCTCGTAATCCGTCTAGTGTTGCGGGCTTTACGCAACTCCTGGCTAACTCATAAGATATATTAAATTTCACATTTGGTGAAATAATATAGTCTATTTCATAAATGGTGAAATTATATAAAATATTTCACTATATTTGAAATATGAGAGAGTATATAATTATTATGGCCGATATTATTGGTAGTCGTGACGAAGAACAAGCGCCACTCATGGCCGGTTTTAAAGAACTGGTAAGTGGCGTAAATAAGTTAAGAAAGGATACCATGGTTTCCCCATTAACCATTACACTGGGAGATGAATTCCAGGGAGTGTTGGATAATGTGAATGATGCGGTTAATATTGTATTGGATTTGGAAGAAGCTATTGTGCGTAATGGTAAAGACTTTAAATTAAGGTATGTGGTAGTGGAAGGTCTGATTGAAACGCCGATTAATAAAGAGATCGCTTATGGGATGCTGGGTGATGGCCTGACACGGGCGCGGAAATATTTGGAGCAGTTAAAAAAGGATGATCTGCGTTTTTTATTTTGGTTGAAAGACGGCCAGCGAAATAAGGCGTTAAATAACGTTTTCACGGCTTTACAGGAAATTATGGATGATTGGAATGTAGGGCGGGATTATTACCTGGTCACGGCTTTTTTAAAGTTTGATAACTATATCCGTGTGGCGATGGAACTAAAAAAGGAGCGCTCATTAATGTGGAAACGCAAAAAGAGCCTGAAAATAAATGCGTATCTTGCTTTAAAAGAAGTAGCCTATTATATAGCCCATGTCTGAGTTTTTAATCCTAAGCCTGCTGTTCGTGATTACAGAGGTTTTTATTGCGTTTATTTTCGCCGCGATCGCGCAGGTTTTTTATCACCAGATCGGTTTGAATTTTAAGGCGATCTTTAAAGGGATAGCCGAGCGGGTGTTTTTGTTTGTCACGTTAACAAACGGCTACACGCAGGCACTGACGTTTTTCAGCGCTCTTAAACTGGCAACCCGTTTGAAACACGAGGAGCCTAAAGCCGATTTGGATGGGTTTAATGATTATTACCTGATCGGCAACTTGCTATCCGTTGTAGTGGCAATCGGTTATGTATACGCTTATCAGCATTTCGGCGACATCCGTTTGTTCCAATTATTGAGTGGCAGGTAGGGATGGTCAAATCGTTTAAATAGCTTTGCCTTTGAAGATTTTTTTATTCGGTTTTCAGAAGGGGAACCAATATTGGTTTACCTGGTTTGCCGAAAGATGTACATCTTTCTGTTTCACATCATCCGAACAGCCCGGATATTAATCTGCATGTCACCCGGAATTTCGGACTTGAAAAAGATAAACCCCAATTAGTAATCTGTACAATTAACCGGGGCGAGGTCATGGCGTGTTTTCAATCCGGTTTTGCTCAACTTTTTGAACTCTTGTTCGAACCGGTTAACCCGGCCGATTTAAAATATGCCGAATTTATATCTTTTGATAGGTTGAAATGGATGGAGCGGGATGCCGCAGCGGTGATGAACGATATTCAATTATTTCGGATAGAAATTCATCTCTGTCTTTAACTGCCTTAAGCCTCCTCATTACAGGAATACTAAACTTCTCGCCAAATTCCTTAAGTGTCATTTCAAGTTCAGGTTTGTCTGCAAAGAATGCTGAATAATAATCGATCCCCATAAATAAAGGTAGTAATTACTGGTATAACGAGTATATTCTTAGGCTTTCAAGTCCGAAAAGGCTTCCTCAATTGCCGGCTCTTCCGCAGGGTTCCACTCACGCCCGCATTCCGCACAGTTCGACTGAGCATTTCACTTCTTATCGGGAACAACATCAGATCCGTAGATCTTGCCCGGTTTCGCGTTATTTTCCCTAAACCCAGAGATATAATAGTTATTGGTTAGCTCTATTGAGACGCCGGTCGCGTGCAGCTTCGTATACACGTTATCCCCGGTAGCCTCACCTGTCATTCGACGCGAGAAGTAAGAAGTGTACACATGCGCATTTCCGCCTTTGTTGTCTATACCGGGAGCACCGGACTGTGTGAAGTTTGCCTGTTGGAAACGCACTGTACCGTTGTTGATGATAGCCCCCGTGGTAGGACTGCCCCAAAACGCACTGTTGTACAGGATAAGTTGCGCATCAGGGTCAACTTTATTGGTTTTAGCTTCGCCTCCCATCAGAACATATGACCTGACAGGCTCCGCTGTTTTTGTAGTAACCAATTCGGAGTTGATCGCGACTATTTTGGTGTTTTTGTCGGCGTCTTCTACAAATAAAGAATACGAGCATCCGTCTGAACCGTGACCTATAACTGTCATTTTTCCGGGATCCTTGCCTGTTATGGCATCTTTCAGGAAATGTATACCGTAAAATGACCCGAAAACGAAATTGTTGAAAATCGTCTGGCTTTTAATATCGGCGAATTTAAGCGCGCTGCAATTTGATTGTACGAAACGTGTCAGAGCTGCTCTCGGATATCCCTGACCGCCTTGTGGGAGTCTTGATCCGTAATGCGGATTGAGCTGCATATTCCGGATAAATCCACCTTCAGCACCTCCGCCGACCCAAATGCCTGCTCTTGCGAGTACACCGGCAAAATAATCAACATAGTGTCCGCTGGTGTTGTATGAAGCGAGGTCTATTCCTTTATCGCCGATCGCAGTCACATTAACAATATATACATTTGGACCTTGTCCCTGTATCAGGAACGGAGTCATTCTTGGATTCTCAGCGCTAAAACCGTCAGTTGCGATATTAAGCTGCGCGATGGTAAGTCCCCCGATACCCGCACCTGCCCCGAGCTGTATAAGCGAAGGGCCTTTTTCTCCGGCAGCACCGCCGGTATAGGTTGTAAATATACCTACGCCACCACTTTGCGTATGGTGCTGTACATCCCATGTTCCCCTCAATTCAACTCCCGAAGGAACTTTGATGGGGTTGTTCACCAAATATCTTCCAGCCGGTAAGTACAGTGTACCGCCGCCGGCAGCCCTAACTTCGTTAAGTACTTTTTGCAATTGAGCCGATACATCTTCTGTGGGTTGTTCGTTGTTAAAGCCTGTTGCTCTCGGCAGATCGACTTTCAACACTTTGCTGGACGCGGGTTTCGGGTGTACTTTGATGTCTGTTATTACATTTTTAGGAATCGGATCAAACAAATATTCCTTGCTGTTATTGATCTCAACGTTAGCGGATTTGCTGTCATTTTTAATTTCCAATTTGCCGTTATAGCCGGAGTTGACCGATTTGAGCGTATTCACGTCTGAACCCAGAAATACATGACCGGCAGGCTTTTTAAACTCGCTCTGGGTGAGCAGTACATTCCCATTGTTTACTTTAAGCGCATAGTCGCTGTAGTTGCTAAACGTACAGCTTTCAAAGGATATAACGCCGTCGCTGCCATCGCTGATGACAGGTCCGGTGAAATCTACGCCGTTGAATTGGACGGAAGTTTTAAAATCGTTATAGAAATACACGGCCTTACCATCTTTTTCAGCTCCGAATGTAGAGTTGGAAATAAGCAAGCCATATGGGTTGACAGCCTGAATATATAAACCGGTTCCGCAATCTTTGATATGATTTTCGTATAACTGTGCATTTGGACTATCGGAGAAACCGGGTTCTCTGCCTACCCACATACCTGTCTTATAACCGGAGACATACAGATTGGACACATATTCCCAATCTGAGCGGTGCATATTGAATCCTGTGCCGTTCGCCCGTGTGTACCCTGCAACCTTCGCAAGGGTGGGTGAACCAGGAAGCCCTGAATTGGCCCAGTATTTAGGATCTATTTTAACATGTTCGATACGTCCGATGTCGGTGCATACATGCACTTCGATTCCTGTACTGAGGGCGGTTATGTAGCTATTTAAAACATAATGCAGTTCGCTCGGAGCGGAATAGAAACCGTTGTAGGCGTTGACAAGCGTTACGTGTTCAATCGTCACACAGTCACCGCCTGGCTGAAACAATGTCCATGGATAGGGTTTGATGTCGTTGATATCCTGTTCAGGATACCAAATTGACAGGTTCGTCACGCCGGTCCCTGAAGTCATATCTATAAATCTGTCGGCTATGCTGGTATAGGTAGTGCGGAGTGCGTTGCCAGCCTGAGAGTCGTTCCACCAACTTTCAACAGTTCCGTTATAATTGGGCGCGTTTTTGCCAACGCGCACTTCAAGAATAGTTCCGAGAACTTTCCCTTTGTGCAATTCAGGATCAGCCCAGTCGCCGCGAAGCTGCACACTCGTCGGGATATTCAGTACATATTGGTAATTGAAGTCTTTCATGGTTTGCTCAGCGCCCTGGCGCACTCTTACGCTTTTGGTGGCGGTTTGGGTGCTGCGGAACTCATAATGGCCCGCCGGTATATACACTACACCACCGCCGTTTTTATAGGCGGCATCAATAGCAGCCTGGAAAGCCGCTCTGTTGTCAAACCCTGGCTTGGCTTTCGCGCCAAATCTCGGATCGGTCACTACAAAGTCAGATACAACCCAATCTTTTGTAGGATAGACAGTTTTTATGCTTCGTTGGTTTGTTTGCTGCCTATTCGCCCGTACCTGAGCATTAGCAATGTTTGCCGTGAACATGGTCATAATGGCAATCATAGCCATTACACCTAACCTTGAAACTGTTTTTGTAATGCTGAAGTTTACGCCGCTCATATGGCTTTTCAGCTTTACCCGGTTTTTGAAATGGTCTCTATTCCTCATTACATTGTTTAAATTACTTTGCTGCTCCATAGGGTCCAAAATAAACGTAATACACCAACAAAAGATTAATATTAAATTAATAGCCCAAAATCGGTGATCTTAAAATAACGAAAGACGGTGAACCGGGAAGGGAGTCCGGCCTGATCATCATTCGCCGGCGCTCCGGTACGGCCAGGGGAGGATTGTTTATGACGCTGGTAAATAAGGTTGCGCATCAACCGGCAGGTTGGCTGCCGTATAAATACCCATAAAAATGAGCACCAGCGTCATGATCCCGCTGCAAAACAGTTATTTATAGAAAAACCATTTTGATATCCACTTTATGATTTAACCTTGCATTTTCCTGCAAAATGGTTCAAGATTTTGATATCTCATCCAGTGGAATACTCATAATGATGTTTATTGGTTTGGTCGCACAAATAACAGCAAAACTGGAATATCTTCAACCATAACTGAGAAATATGGTAATAATTACAGAAAAATTATTTCTGGTGTGGGTGGTATCTTTTGTGATTGTCCAAATTAGTTGAATGATTGATAGCAGGCCTCTTGAAGCTTGTCCCAGATATAAATTCAAACAATGAAAAATTAGATCTACCTTAATGTTACCCTTGTGAATGCGAAAGCCTTTAGGGTTTTGATTTATTGGTATTCAAAAGTTTAAATTCTGCGAGGTAAAGTTTATGTAGACGATCAACCTCAAAATCAGAATGATTTTTATGATTTGATTGGCAAAATGGCTTACAGGTTCAGTGTTTCATTAAGGACATGTAGGTATTTCCATGCATGTTGCAAGGGGCATCGGTTTGACGCTATTTCCCACAGGTCTTTGCATTTCATCAACAGCAAATTTACAGTATCAATTAGGCCAGTCTTAAAGTAATATTCTTGTGATGGCCTATTTCGTAATCATAATTTAACATCTTCTTTACATTGTCTGTGGTTTTTTGTGCTTGCATTTAACACAAGCACAGATGAAGAAACGCCTACCTCTTTTAATTTTACTCTTTTGTTCCGTTTTTAGTTTTGCCTATGCGGATAGCATTGTAAAAGGCACCGTCACCGATAAAACCGGGCAACCGCTCATCGGGGCAACAATCACCTTGAAAAATGAAACCAGCAGCAGTAAAATTTATACCAGCACCGGACTTGATGGTTCTTATGTATTCAAAAATGTTGATGCCGGTAAATATGAAATTGAAGCCAAATATATTTCTTATACTGATCAAGAAAAAAGCATTGAGGTTACCGGTTCTGTGGTTGTTGTTAACCTCGCTCTGCAAAGTAAAAATAATGCGCTTACCGAAGTTACTGTAAGCGGCCATACTACCCGAACCTCTGATAGGTCAGCTATAAACGCTGAGCGCCGTTCAGATGTGATTTTAAACGCCGTTTCTGCCCGAACTATTGAAGCCTCGCCTGATATTACCATCGCCAACGTTACTCAGCGTATGTCAGGTGTTTCGGTTGAACGGAGTAACAACGGAGAGGCGCAGTATGCGATTATCCGTGGCATGGATCAACGGTATCTATATACGCTGGTAAATGGTATAAAAATCCCCAGCCCTGATAATAAAAACAGGTATGTACCGCTGGATATATTTCCGGCAGATATTGTTGATCGACTGGAGATTTCAAAATCGTTAACGCCTAATATGGAAGGCGATGCCATTGCAGGGGCCATTAACATGGTTTTGAAAGCGGCTCCGGACGATTTTACAGTTTCGGCCAATGTGGGTACCGCTTATGCGCAAAACCTTTTTGGTGGTAAGGGTTTTACACAGTTTGATCATAGCGCCAGCTTAACAACCTCACCACGGGTATCAGGTAATACGGCTGCAAACATGGCTGATTTTCCAAACAATCCTTTTCATTACAGTCAGAATAAAACGCCACTGGGCAGCATATTGGGTTTAACGGCTGGAGGCCGTACCCCGGATAAAAAATTTGGCGCCATAGTAACTTTAAGTTATCAAAGTACCTTTCGTCAAACAAACGGAACATTTTTTAATTCCACAACTAATGAGGAAACCGGCCAGCCTGAGTTAACCAGTCAGCAAAGCCGCACTTATGACATACAGCAGGAGCGCACTGCCGCCATTACCAAGTTTGATTATAGGTTTAATGCCAACAACAAAATAAGCCTTGACGCAGATTATATCAACCTCACCAGGAATGAGTACCGCTTTACTTCGGACACCAGTTTATTAACCAGCCATACCCAACCCGGTGTTGGCAGTGTTGGCCAGGATTACAGAAGTGACCGCACCATACAACAGATATATAACTTCAATTTGCATGGCGATCATCAATTGGGTAATAAATGGAAAATGGACTGGTCGGCCGTTTATTCAAAAGCTACGGCTAATGAACCTGACCGTGCTGACTTATATATAACTACCGGCGCAAATGTTGATCCAACCACAGGCGCCATCATACAATCACCGCAACGCCTTAGTACAAATCCTTATGCACAGTCGCGCGTGTTTAATAAAAATTCCGACGCAGATAAAAGCGGATACCTGAATTTTACTTATTCACCAACCCTATTTGGTACTGTAGTGGATTTTAGCGTGGGTGGAATGTACCGTGATAAAACCAGACACAGTACTTACGATGATTATAATATCAATGAAGCCGCTGGTATGACCAATCAGGTATATAATGGCAACATTAATGATAATTCATTTGCCGTGCAAAATCCGGCAGGAAGCGCCTCAGATGCCTTAAACTATGATTTTACAGAAAAGATTGGAGCAGGTTATGGCATGTTTAGATTTACAGCCGGCAATTTGTTGGCTATAGGCGGTGTACGATACGAAAACACCAGCCAGCAATGGGTGACGGGTGCGCCTGTAAATAGTGTGATTGGTGCAAACGGGTCCATTAATTACTTTGATGTTTTGCCCAGCCTTAACTTAAAATATACACTTGATAGCAAGCAGGATTTGCGGTTTTCTTATTATTCAGCCATCAGCAGGCCTAACTTTTATGAGTTGATACCCCATTCGCAAGGAGATCCTGATGCTGATTATACAGAAGTGGGTAACCCTTATCTTAAAAGGATCACGTCAAATAATCTGGATTTGAGGTATGAATTTTTTCCACAGGCTTTAGATCAGTTATTGGTCGGTGTATTTTATAAAAGTATCCAAAATCCTATTGAGTATGCCGTTGTACTTCCGGCGCATGCGGTTGACTATGTTCTGGAGCCGGAAAACTTTGGTAACGCAAAAAACTATGGCTTTGAGCTCGAAGCGACAAAATATCTGCGAAATTTTGGCATCAGGTTAAACTATACTTATACCAATTCAGAAATCACCACGACTAAATTGCTGGATTACCGTGATGATAACGGTAACTTAACGCACCGCAATGTTACGCAAACCCGTCTGCTGCAGAATCAGTCAAAGAATATAGGTAACCTGTCTTTCCTGTATCGCGAACCTAAAAGTGGTTTTGATGCGCAAATTTCTGCTGTATACACCGGTGCGCGCATTTACGCCGTATCGCCTTACCTTGATAACGACATCTGGCAAAAGGGATTTGTTACTTTAGACGTATCTGCAGAAAAGAAGATATTTAAAAAATTCTATATCTACGCCAAAGCCACTAACCTAACCAATACACCTTTCCAATTGGAGGTGCATCGTCCCTATACGCCGCAGGCCAATGTGTTTGAAGATCAAACCACCGGCAAAAACATATTTATCCGTAAGGATACTTATGGTCAATACTACATTATGGGTATAAGGTATAAATTGTAATTGTAAATATAATGAAACGATTAAACAACATATTAATATTGGCTATCGGTATGGTACTATTTAGCGCATGCCATAAGGCAGAAAATGCCAGAATATCACAACCTGTGGTGCAGGTAGGTAGTATCATCACATCGGATACGCTTACAGGTAATGTAAAAGGGACATTATTAAGTGGAAGAACTTATTATTTTGCCAGTAATATTACGGTAAATGGGGGGGATACACTCTTGATGCAGGCGGGTACTAAACTGATCGCTATTGGTGACGGTACAACCTATCAAACCGCGCCGGAAATATTTGTACACGGCACATTTATAAGTTTGGGTACACAAACCAGCCCAAATTATATTACCGTAAGCAGCGCGGCACAATTACATGCACAGGCAAATATGCAAAACTATACCAATGTTTTTCAGGGGTGGTGGGGAGGTATATTTTGTACGCCCGGCGCAGCAACTGCTCAGGATCCGAACCCGGCCGGAGGTGATCTGATCATTAAATGGACGCATCTTGAATTTGCGGGTGGCCCTTCAGGGCCGGCTGATGATGCTACTGTATATACTCCGGTAGGTTCTCCACGATGGACCATTTATTTCGGTAATATTACCAAAAACCTTATCCTGGAAGATTCATGGATCTTTGGCAGCCGGGATGACGCCATGCGCATGGCAGGTGGCCATGTGGATATTCTGCGCAATACTTATGAGCTGTGTGGTGTGGCAGCCGGTGAAGCCTGTAATATCAAAAGCGGTTCGGTAGGAGATGTGGCCTACAATATGGTGATCGGTGCGGCAACAAATGCCTTTAAAATATCAGATGCAGGCAGTACCGGTACGCAATGTAATATCAATTGCTATAACAACACCCTGGTGAACAGTGGTTACAGGCAAAACTCCTCAAGTGGTCATGGCGGTTCAATTGATTTTGAAAAATCTGCCAAAGGCAATGTATATAATAACATGATTATAAACTGTGCAATAGGCTTGCGGGTATTAAGCAGTGCGGATGTCGCCAACGTTCATTATAATAATCAGTTCTTTTATGGTTATAATGCTGCCATAGTTAAACAGTTTTATGCTACCGATGGTATCGGAAAATTCCAGTCTGCGGATATTTATTCCGCTACGGCGCAGCAAAACAATCCCATGTTTTATGGTTTTGACGTCAATGCTTACAATTACACACAATATCCGGCCCCGGTTACCGCAAATAATCAAGCGCCTACTATTGTAATGGTGGGTGGTTCCGGTTTTAGGCTTGAAGCTGGTTCACCAGGATTAGGAAAGGCAAATACAACCGCGGGATCTTATAGCACGGTAACTACAACGGGTAATTACGGTGCAAACATTACTCCGCCGGGTAAAGACGTCGGTGCTTATCAGCTTGATGGTACCGGCAATCAGCATTAAAAATATTGGAAATTACTTTGCAGAGACGCCATATATGGCGTCTTTTTTTGCTGAAAATTAAATTTGGTATGAAAAATATGATATCGTTTTTTCTTCTTATAAATATTTTACCCTTTAGTGCGGTTGCTCAACATTGCCATGATAATTTTTTAGGAACAAAAGCGCTTTATACATCTCCAGATCAAAAGTATACCCCTGCACCTGTAGGATACGCGCCTGTTTTTATTGATCATGTTGGCAGGCACGGTGCACGCCATTTAACTAAGGACGTGAAAACAACACAGGCATACCGGTTATTATTAAAAGCAGATAGCATAAATGAACTAAGTGCGAAAGGCAAACAGTTGAAGCAAATGGTGATTGCCTTGCTAAAAATTGAAAAGGGAAATACAAAGTTTATATCTGCTGAAGGAAGGGATGAACTTCGAGGCCTGGGCGAACGAATGTATTTGAATTACCCCACTGTGTTTCATAAAAATTTAAGCATCAGCGTAGCTACAACCAAAGAAATACGTACAAAACAAAGTGCCGACGCTTTTTTGGAGGGATTGAACAGTAAACTCAAAGATACAGCCCCGGCAAAATTTTATAATGACGATTTGGCTTTACGTTTTTATGACCTGTCGCCGGCCTATAAAACATTTGAAAATAAGGTGGACAGCAGCACGATCATGTTAGGTTTCGAAAAAACAAATGGATTTGCCACACTGAATAAAGCCGTTGTCAACCGGATTTTTACTGCCCGATTTGTGCAGGACCTGAGTCAGGAGCAGCAGGCGAAGTTTGTGGCTGATGTATTTGGATTTGTTGCTATTGTTTATTCCTTGAATACAGAGATCAGGCAAGCGGGTTATGAATCAAACGGCTTGAATTTTGACTCATTTTTTACCTGTAACGAACTGGAAAAATTAGGTGAGTCAGATTCGCTGAATGAAAATTTAAAAAAAGGACCTGGACAAGATGTGAACGGCATCCAGGTTAGGGTAGCCGTACCACTTTTGGTGGATTTTTTGAATACCAGTGATGAATTTTTAAAGACTGGTAACTATAATGCTTGTTTGCGCTTTGCGCACGCTGAAACCATGGCCCCATTTGCTGCTTTGCTGCAAATAGCGTCGGCTGATCAGGTTATTAAACATACAAGTAAGGTAACTGCCGGTTGGAAACCGTCGGAAGTTATTCCATTAAGCGCAAATATTCAATGGGTATTCTATAAACGAAGCGATAAGCCCGGTTACATGGTCAAGGTATTACTTAATGAAAAGGAGGAGAGGATAGATGGTGTTGACGGGAGGACATTTCCCTATTATCGATGGAATAATTTGCGCGCTTTTTACCTGGCAAAGTTAAAAAAGCTCAACGTTACACTGTCTGACAATATGAACGCATATCTGACGAATCTTAAATGAGGTAAGCAAACATTATTTTGTCTAAAGCATCTG
>Ga0193717_1001151_pt1 | contig 16482 bp, 11 predicted proteins | sample U2c2metaG_FD_145900 | JGI IMG/M metagenome (GOLD analysis project Ga0193717, IMG submission 145900) | Soil microbial communities from a riparian zone of the East river system, Colorado, United States - U2c2 | ecosystem: Environmental > Terrestrial > Soil > Riparian zone | place: USA: East River... | reverse complement strand
CGCCCCACACGGGGCCAAGATCAAGAGCAAAGCAAGAGCGCCCCCTTCCGCCTTCGGCACCTTCCCCCGCAAGCGGGGGAAGGGAAGCGCTTTATGTCGCTTTTATAGGGTGGGCCTTGGCCCACCGAGGTGAGAGCGGCGACTTCGTCGTCGGGCCTACTGTGTGCCCGAGCCCGCCGGAAGATTCTTCGCGATCAGCGCGCCGAGCGCGCCGTAGTCGCCGTCGTAGTGGTGGCCGCCCGGCAGCTGCACGACGCGCACGTGCGCCGGCTGCGGCTTCAGGCAGAAACTGTCGCTCTCGTCGGCGCCGTGCACGCAGACCAGCGACACCTTGCTCGCGGCCATCTCAGGTCCGATCGGCAATGCCTCGTCGTGATGCGTGGAGCCGAACCAGTCGCCGACATGGATCTCGAATACCGCCTCGTCGTCCGGCGAGATCAGCACGCCGCCGTCGACGCGTTTGCGCAGATCCTCTGGCAGTCGATTGGCGACCACCGGAACGAGGCTCGCGCCGAACGAGTAGCCGATCAGCACGAAGCGTGTCTTTGCGTCGGCCTTGCCGTAATGCGCGATCACACGCGCGATCGCCTGCGCGGCCGCTTCGGGCGTCTGCTTGTGCCAGAAGAATTTGAGCGTCGAAAAGCCAATGACGCGCACACCGTCCGCGGTCAGCGCGTCGGCCACGCCGCGATCGAGGCCGGCCCAGCCGCCGTCGCCGGTGATGATGATCGCGGTCCGGTGCGCATCGCCTGCGGTCGGCGCAATGTCGGTCAGCGGCAAATCGGCGACGTCGTCGGGCAAGGCAACGCGCGCGTCGTCTTCGCGTTTGCGCCAACGTGCGTAGGTCGCGCCGAGATCCGCGCCCGTCTCGCGCGCAGCGAGCGGCGGAAACAGGGCGCCGAGTGCCTGTGGTGCGACGGCGGCCTCGGCGAACAGGCCGGTCATGCGTGCGCCCGGCGCAAAGGGCTTTGGCAGCCACGTCGCCGGAAGATGCGGCACCGGCACGACACGGAATCGACCGGCATCCGCCGCGGTCATTGCGCCGGCATCGCCGGGACAGAACGCATGCGGCAGCCGGAACGTGTCATCCCAACCCAGCGTGATCAAACCGGCGAACGTGCCGGCCGGAGCCTGCGCGGTCAGCGCGTAGGCGAACGGCGCGCCTTCGCCGTCGCCGACGACCAGCGGATACGTATACGTGGCGAGGCCTTCGTGACGTTCGATCCAGTGCGCGACTTCCTCGACGTGCCCCGCCGGATACGAACACTTGCCGGCGATGCTCTCGAGTTTCCTGATGTACGCGGGCAGATCGATGCCGACGACGAACGCGCCGTTGGTGGCGAGCGATTCGGAGAGATGGTCCTGGCGCGCGCTCCAGCCGTCGCGGTCGGAAAAGAACAGCACGGTGTTGGCGATGTCGCCGGCCGGGCGCGCGAGGTGCAGCGTGCCGAAGAGGCCGTAATCGACGGTGTCTTTTGTTGTGGTTCGCGCGACCGTCGCACTTGCGGATTGCGTCGAACTCCCCTGCCGGGGAGGTTGTGTCGCGGCATGAGCGAGATCGAGGAGGGATTGGAAGCCGAACGAGGACGAGGGAAACCGCCCGCCAACCGCAGTCAGAATCGCCAGCATCACATGCAACAGATTCATCGCCGCGACGCCGCCATCAGCTCCTCTATCGCATCCGCATCGCGCGGCACGCCGTCGGTGAGCACGAGCGGATCGTCGCGCGTGACGACAACGTCGTCCTCGATACGGGTGCCGATGCCGCGCCAGCGCGCCGGCACGCGTTTCAGTTCCGGCGCGATGTAGATGCCGGGTTCGACGGTGACGACCATGCCCGGCTCGAGCAGGCGGAACTCGCCGTCGATGCGGTAGTCGCCGACGTCGTGCACGTCGAGGCCGAGCCAATGTCCGGTCTTGTGCATGTAGAACGCGCGGTACGCGTGCTCGCGCAGATTCTTCTCGAGACTGCCTTCGAGCAGGCCGAGCTTGATCAGGCCGCGCGTGATGACGCGCACCGCCGCCTCGTGGTACGCGTCGAACGGACGGCCCGCGCGCACCTCGTCGATCGCGGCGTTCTGCGCGGCCAGCACGATGTCGTAGATCGCGCGCTGCTCGTCCGAATAGTGGCCGTTGACCGGAAACGTGCGCGTGATGTCCGAGGCGTAGCACTGGTATTCGGCACCGGCGTCGATCAGCAGCAGATCGCCGTCGCGCAGCGGCGCATTGTTGGCGCGATAGTGCAGCACGCAGGCGTTGGCGCCGCCGCCGACGATCGGCTCGTAGCTCGGCACCGCGCCGTGGCGGCGGAACTCGTACAGCAGCTCGGCTTCGACCTCGTGCTCGTTCATGCCGGGCCGCGTCGTGCGCATCGCGCGTACGTGCGCATCGGCGGCGATCTTCGCCGCCTTGCGCATCACGCGCAGCTCGCCACGCGACTTGTACAAACGAAGGTCATGCAGCAGGTGCGACAGCGCGACGAATTCGTGCGGCGGCACCGCGCCCTGGCGCACCTGCGCGCGCACGCGGTTGACCCAGCCGATCAGCTTCAGGTCGAACTCGGGATCGCGGCCGAAATGGTAGTAGACGCGGATGCGGCCCTCGATCATGCCGGGCAGGATGTCGTCGATGTCGGCGATCGGGAACGCGTCGTCGAAACCGTAGTCGCGCACCGCGCCGTCGTGGCCGGCGCGCGTGCCGTCCCAGCGCTCGCGTTCGGCGTCGCGCTCGCGGCAGAACAGGATCGTCTCGCCCTGTTCGCGGCCGGGGATCAGAGCCAGCACCGCGTCCGGTTCGGGAAAACCACTGAGATAATGGAAATCGCTGTCCTGCCGATAGGGATAATGCGAGTCGTTGTTGCGCACGCGCTCGGGAGCAGCGGGCACGATCACGATCGCTTCACGGCCGGCCATGCGCATCAACTGCTTGCGGCGGCGCACGAACTCCTTCGTTTCGATCATCAATGGTTCCGTCAATGCAGGGAGCGGCGCGCCGATGGGCGCGGCCGCAGCAGTTCGCTGTGCAGCAGCAGCACGCCGACGCGAACGAACTCGAGCACTTCGCTGAGCGCGGTCTCGTCCTCTTCGTCGTTGTCGTAGTCGAAGCGCGAGGCGGCGATGCGGCCGAGGTCGGCGAGCACCTCGTTGGCGTCCGCCGACAGCGTCTGCGGCGTCGCCAAACCCGCCAGGCCGACACCGCCGAGAAAACCGCGGCACCATTCGACCAGCGCCTCTGCCCGGCGTTCCACCGGCGCATCCGACGCGGGCAGCAGCGGTTCGAAACCGAGGTCGGGATCGTCGAGCTGCGCGCGGCAGTCGCGGTACAACCGGCGCAACGCCTCGTCGTGCAGCGCGACCTTGGGATCGGGTTCGATCTCGAGCGCGGCCGGCCAGTCCTCGGCACCGGCGCTGCCGCCGGCGCACAGGTAGCCGGTCAGCGAGCCGTGCAGATCGCTGGCGCCCATGCCCAGGCGCAAGGATTCGAGCGCACGGGCGAGCTCGGCGTGAGTCAGTGGCGATCGCGTCATGCAGAGAAACGAATGCGCAAGTACGACATTCTACCCATACCCCGGTGCAGCGTGGCGCGACTGGTGACGATTCCCTACACTGCTGTTCCCGGGGGAAACGGAACCTCGCACCGATGAAGGATTCCCGGCTGCGACCATCGATGCTGCGCCTGCACATCGTGGCGCGGTTCGCACTGCTGCTGGCCGCCGTTTTGTCCGTGGACGCCGGCGCGGAAGCGCTGCGCCGCGATTTCCATTTCCAGTCGCTCGGCAGCGATCAGGGGCTGGCGCAGAACACCATCGGCGCCATCCTGCAGGACCGTGCCGGCTTCATGTGGATCGGCACGCAAGGCGGCTTGCAGCGTTACGACGGCTACGCATTCCGCACGTTCGAACATCTGGACGACGATCCGGGCGGCCCGACCGAGGGCCCGGTCTCGGCGCTGCTCGAGGATGCGCAGGGCGTGATATGGATCGGCACCGCCGGTACCGGCGTGGCCCGGCTCGACGCGACCAGCGGCAGCATCCAGCGCGTGCCCATCGCCGACGATGCGCCGGCCGACCTCGCCACCGTGCACGCGCTGGCGCTTGACCCCGGGCGCGGCGTCTGGGTCGGCACCGACGCCGGTCTCGGCCGTATCGATGCGCGCGGCACGAAACTCGAGGCCGCGATCGCGCTTCCGCGCAGCGAAGGGCGCGGCGCGCGCGTGCGCCAGCTGAGCCTCGCCGAGGACGGCACGCTGTGGATCGCAAGCTCGCTCGGCCTGCTCAAGCTTGCGCCGCAAGCCGATGCGCTGGAACGTGTCGGCGGCGCGGTGCTCGACGACGTCGCCGCGCTGCTGATCGATCACGGCCACCAGCTCTACGTCGGCAGCTACGACGGGCTTTATCGCGTCGACGGCGCCGGCGTACCGACGCGCGTGTGGCCCGCGCAAGGCAGTCACGCCGTCAGCGCGGTGACCGAGGATGCGCGCGGCCGGCTCTGGCTGGCGATTCCGCACGAGGGCCTGGTCGCATTCGATCCCTCGAACGGCGAGGAACTCTGGCTGCGTCCGGAACGCAACCTGCCGGGATCCTTGCCGGGAGCATTGATCACCAGCCTCACGCTCGATCGCTCCGGCCTGCTCTGGGTCGGCACCAGCGAGCGCGGGCTCGCGCGCATGAATCCGGCCGGCTCGATCTTCCAGTACGTGGTCGACCGCGAAGCCGCGCAGGATGCGTTGCCGGCCAACAACGTGCGCGCGGTGTTCGAGGACGCTGCGGGTGGCCTGTGGATCGGTACCGACGGCGATGGCCTCAAGCGTTACGACCCCAAGACCAATCAGTTCGAACACTACGGCGACGTCATCGCGCACGCGTTCGCCGTGGTGCCGGCAAAACATCCGGACCTGCGCGTCGTCGTGCCGGCCGGCCGCGCGAACGCGCGGGCGCCGGCCGAGGAAAGTCCTGAGCTGCGCATCACCGCGCTGTCGGGCACCGGTGAAGGACGCCTGTGGGTCGCGACCGATCGCGGCATCGCGCTGTTCGATCCGGCGCGCCGAACGGCACGCGTGCTGCCGCTCGACGAGGAGAGCGGCCTCGCCGACGCCGAAGTGCGCAGCGTGCTGACGGCACGCGACGGACGACTATGGCTTGGCACCGCGTTCCACGGCCTGGCGCGCTTCGATGCGCCGGCCGAGCGCTGGCAGCTGTTCCGCGCCGACTCGGGGTCGCCGCGCCTGAGCAGCAATACCGTGCTCACGCTGCACCAGGATCGTGCCGGCAACATCTGGGTCGGCACACTGAACGGCCTCAACATGATCGAGGCCGGCGGCACCAACGTGCGCGTGTTCCGCCAGGATGCCGACGATCCGCGCTCGCTGGCCGGCAATCTCGTGCGCGCGATCCACGAAAGCGCGGACGGCACGATCTGGGTCGGCACGCAGGCCGGGCTCAACCGCGTCGACGGCCTCGAAGGCGAGCGCATGCGCTTCACGCGCTGGCTGCCGCGCGACGGCCTGCCGAACGGCACGATCTACGCGATCGGCGAGGATGCGATGGGCCGGCTGTGGCTCAGCACCAACAAGGGGCTCGCCTCGTTCGACCGCAGCGCGCAGACATTCCGCACGTTCAACGCGGTCGACGGTCTCGAAAGCACCGAGTTCAACAGCGGCGCGTATGCGGCGCTGCGCGATGGCCGCCTCGTCTTCGGCGGCGCCGATGGTCTGACGCTGTTCTCGCCGCAGGCGGTCGTCGGCAGCCGCTATCCGGCGCCGGTCGTGTTCACCAACGTCAGCATCGGCGATGCGAGCCGGCGCGTGCTGCGCGACACCGACAGCGTGCATATGACCCAGGCCGACCGTATCGTGCGCTTCGAATTCGCGGCGCTCGACTTCGCAGCGCCCGATCGCAATCGCTTCCAGTATCGCCTCGAGGGATTCGACGACCGCTGGGTCGATGCCGGCACGCGGCACGAGGCGACCTACACCAACCTCGACGCGGGCCGCTACCGCTTCCAGGTACGCGCGGCCAACCACGACGGCTACTGGAACGAGGCGCAGGCCGCGATCGGGCTCGTCGTCACGCCGCCGTGGTGGGCCGGCAAAGAGGCGCTGGTGCTTTATGGCCTGGCGCTGATCGCGGCGATCGCGCTGTGGTGGCGCTCGCTGCGCCGGCGGCGCAGCGAGCTGGCGCGCCATCGCCACGATCTGCAGCAGCGCGAGGACCGCCTGCGCCTGGCCTTGTGGGGATCCGGCGACGAATTCTGGGACTGGGACATGCGCAACGACACCCTCGTCGTCACCGGCGTCGGCGAGATCCTGCGCAACCCGCACGAGGGCCAGCCGATTGCCGCGCAGGCGTGGATCCGTGACAACATCCATCCCGACGACATGCCGGCGGTGCGCCAGCGCATCGACGAGCACAGCGCCGGGCTCACCGACACGCTCGAATCCGAGCATCGCCTGCGCAGCAGCCGCGGCGACTGGGTCTGGGTGCTCGCGCGCGCGCGTATCGTCGAACGCGACGAGCACGGCGCGCCGCTGCGCATGTGCGGCACCGCGCGCAACATCATGGCCACGCGCGCGGCCGATCGCGAGCACCGCATCGCGCAGGAAGTCATCCGCAGCATGACCGAGGCGCTGACCGTCACCGATCTGGAGTTCCGCTTCGTCTCGGTCAATCCGGCGTTCACGCGCATGACCGGCTGGCGCGAGCATGAGGTGATCGGTCGCGTCGCCTCGCTGCTCAATTGCGCCCAGCATCCACCGGAACATTACCTGTCGATGCGCGAGGCGCTGGAGCGCAACGGCCACTGGCGCGGCGAGTTGTGGCAGCGGCGCAAGGACAACGAGGAATTTCTGTGCTGGCTCGAGCTGACCGAAGTACGCGATGCGTCCGGCGCGCGCACGCATTTCGTCGGCGTGCTCAACGACATCACCGACCGCAAGCGCGCCGAGCAGGAACTGCGTTATCTGGCCAATTACGACACCCTGACCGGCCTGCCGAACCGCACGCTGCTGAGCGAGCGTCTCGGTCACGCGATCATTCGCGCGCGGCGCGGCAATCGCAAGGTCGCCGTGCTGTTCCTCGATCTCGACCGCTTCAAGCACGTCAACGATTCGATGGGCCACGCCGCGGGCGATCGCATGCTCAAAGCCGCGGGTAGCCGTCTGCGCCATGTCGTGCGCGAAGGCGACACGGTCGCGCGGCTCGGCGGCGACGAATTCACGGTCGTGCTCGAGGATGTCGCCGGCAATCTCGAGGCCGAGCACATCGCGCAGAAAGTCATCGCTGCATTCGACCAGCCGCTCGAGCTCGACAACGGCCAGGAAGTGGTGATCTCGCCGTCGATCGGCATCAGTTTCTATCCGGATCACGGCCAGGTGCCGACCGACCTCTTGAAGTTCGCCGATACCGCGATGTACCAGGCCAAGGAGCGCGGCCGCCGCACCTACATGGTCTACACCGAGGCGATGGATGCCGCCGCGCGCCTGCGCGCGACCACGGTCACCGCACTGCGCAAGGCCTTGGAACGCAACGAATTCAGCCTCGTTTACCAGCCCAAATTGTCCTTGCTCGACGAACGCATCACCGGCGTCGAGGCGCTGCTGCGCTGGCGCAGCGAGGACCTCGGCAACGTGCCGCCGACCGCGTTCATTCCGATCGCAGAAGAGACCGGGATGATCATCGAGATCGGCGAATGGGTGGTCGGCCAGGCCTGCGCGCAGCTCGCGCACTGGCGTGATGCCGGTATCCGCGACATCACGATGTCGGTGAACGTGTCGGTGCTGCAACTGCTGCGCGGTGATCTGACCCAGCGCTTGTGCGACATCCTCGCCGAGCACGATATCGCGCCGAACCAGCTCGAGCTCGAATTGACCGAAAGCATGGTCATGGCCAATGCCGAGCAGTCGATCACGACGCTGCGCCAGCTGAAGGCGGTCGGCGTCACGCTCGCGATCGACGATTTCGGCACCGGCTATTCGTCGCTGAGCTATCTGAAGCGCCTGCCGATCGATGCGCTCAAGATCGACAAGGAATTCGTCGGCGACATCACCACCGATCCCGATGACGAAGCGATCACGGCGACGGTCATCACGATGGCGCATTCGCTCGGCCTCAACGTCGTCGCCGAAGGCGTCGAGAGCGCCGAGCAGGTCGAATACCTGCGCGAACAGGGCTGCGACGAAATCCAGGGCCACTGGCTGTCGCTGCCGTTGCCGCCCGATCAGTGCCTGGCGTTCCTGCGCGAACGCGCGATCCGTCGCCGCATCGCGCTGGGAGAGCCGCGCTGAGGCAGGAAACCGGTGGCCGGAAACCGGAAAAGTGACGCTGTACACGCCTTCCGGCTACCGATTACCGGCTACCCGTTACCGTCTTTCCGCTGTTGCGCCATCCACCAAATCCTGATGCTATATTCGCTGCCATGTCCGCGCACGAGCCGACATTACTTGCGATAGGCGACCGGCTGGACCGGCTGCTGGAGCTGTGCCGCACGCTGCAGGAGGAAAACCGCAGCCTGCGCCACAGCCAGGAGCAGCTGGCGACCGAGCGTGCGCAACTGATGGCGCGCAACGAGCAGGCGCGCTCGCGCGTGGAGGCGATGATCATGCGCCTGAAATCGCTCGAACAGAATCACGGATGAGAGCACTCCGCATCAGCGCAATCCGCGCGGAAAAAATCCTCAGGAAAGCAATGCGATGAGTGCAGGCGAACCCGTTTCGGTCAGCATCCTCGATCGTGAATACCTGATTGCGTGCACGCCGGAAGAGCGCGCAGGCTTGATCGCGGCGGCAAGCTATCTCGATTCGAAGATGCGCGAGATCCGCAGCGGAACGCGTTCGGCAAACCTCGATCGCATCGCGGTGCTGGCCGCGTTGACGATGGCGCATGAGCTGCTCGGCATCAAGCAACGCGAATCGAACGAAGCCGCGCAGCTGGCACATCATCTGCAAGCGTTGAACGCGAAGCTTGAACGCGTGTTCCCAAGCTCACTACAATAGACGCAGGTGTCCTCTGCAGTGCCCGATAGCGCACTCTTACATATTGCCTTGTTCCTATTGACGACCCGGGACGGTTACGCAGAAGCCGGTGTGCATGTCCGCCACGTGCGGAAAGCCTGATGGCCCTGCCGACTCTCCCACCTGAACCTATGGTTCAAGGTCGTTCGATGCGCACCGGCACACCGCGGAGGGCGCCGTTTCTTTTGCAATCGTCCTTGATTGCTGAGGGTGGTTGCGGACGTCGGTTTTGGACTTGCGCTTTTGCGGGGTCCAACGCGGCTATCCATGGCCGCACTTCTCTGTGAAAAGAAAAAGATTGGCTTCGTCTGGGATTGGCTGGCGATTGGTTTGAAACCGAGGTGCCGGCGTGACGCAAGCTGATGTTCCCTCCTCCGACCGTATCGCGCTGCGCAAGACACTGCGCGAGCGCCGTGCTGCGCTCGGTGCCGCCGAACGCATCGCCGCGTCGACCGCGATCGTCGAACACCTCGAGCAGGTTCCCGAATTCCTCACCGACGAGCGCATCGCCGGCTACTGGGCGGTGTCCGGCGAATTGCCGCTGGCCGGCATCATCGGCGGCCTGCGCGCGCGCGAACAGATCTATTTCCTGCCGGTCGTCGGCGACGACCAGCTCCTGCGTTTCGCACCGTGGCGGCCCGGCACGGAGATCGCGACGAACCGATACGGCATTCCGGAACCGGTCGGCGCGACGGGTGACATCGTCGAGGCCGATGCGGTCGACGTCGTCCTCGTGCCCCTGCTCGGTTTCGATCGTCGCGGCCATCGCCTCGGTTTCGGTGGCGGCTATTACGACCGCACGTTCGCGTTCCTGCGCGATCGCGCGCGCCCGGCGCGGCCCGTGCTGGTCGGGATAGGCTACGCTGGGCAGGAAGTCCCCGGCATCGAACCGCAAGCGTGGGACGTGCCGCTGGACTATATCGCCACCGAGCGTGAACTGATCGACTGCACGCCCGCGGAAGGCTGAGTTACAACACAAGACGAAGCGAAACAGGCTCGACGAGACTGCAATGAGCACGCGCTACTGGTTGATGAAAACCGAACCCGACGAATTCTCCATCGACGATCTCGCCCGCAAGAAGCTCGAGCCCTGGACCGGCGTGCGCAACTACCAGGCGCGCAACTACATGCGCGACGGCATGCAGGTCGGCGACGGCGTGCTCTTCTATCACTCCAGCTGCGCCGTGCCGGGCGTCGCCGGCATCGCCGAAGTCGCCAGCGCCGCGCATGCGGACCCGACGCAATTCGACAGGAAAAGCGACTATTACGATGCGGGCAGCCGTCGCGAAGAACCGCGCTGGCTGCTCGTCGACGTGAAGTTCAAACGCAAGCTCAAGCGCGTGATCACATTGAACGAGCTGAAGGAAAAGGCCGAGCTCGAAGGCTTCGCCCTGCTCAGCCGCGGCAACCGCCTTTCGGTGTTGCCGCTAACCAAGGCGCAGTGGGATTTCATCCTGGGACTCGAATAACCCGCGGGGAGTGGGCAGACGATGACGAAGGACGAGGAGAAACGCCTGGCCGCTCGCGCCGCAATGCGCTACGTCGAAGGACGCAGCGTCATCGGTGTCGGCACCGGATCGACCGTCGCGCATTTCATCGATGCGCTGGCCGATCACAAGGACCTCATCGAAGGCGCGGTATCGAGTTCCGAACAGTCGACGCGCCTGCTGCTCGAGCGCGGCATACCGGTGCTCGACCTCAACGACGTCGTCGACATCCCGCTCTACGTCGACGGTGCCGACGAGTGCGACCCGCAGAGGAACCTGATCAAGGGCGGCGGCGCGGCGTTGACGCGCGAGAAGATCATCGCCGCGGTCGCACGCAAGTTCGTCTGCATCATCGACGCGGGCAAACGCGTCGAAGTGCTCGGCAAGTTCCCGCTGCCAATCGAAGTGATCCCGATGGCGCGCAACCACGTCGCGCGCGAGATCGTGCGGCGCGGCGGCGAGCCGGTATGGCGCGAGAGCGTGATCACCGACAACGGCAACTGGGTCGTCGACGTGCATGGCCTGCAGATTGCGGATCCGGTTGCGATGGAGCGCGATCTCGATCAGATCGCGGGCGTGGTCACTGTGGGTTTGTTTGCGTTGCGGCGCGCGGATGTCGTGCTCATTGGCGAGAACGAAATGGCCTAGGCGTTTCTTTAGCCCTCCCCTTCAAGGGGAGGGTTGGGTGGGGATGGGTTTCGATTTTCGCGTTGACCCCACAACCTCGTCGTCCGGGCCGGGCGAAGGCCGGTCTTCGCTTTGCTCTGGTGTTCTTACGCGACAACCGCCTCACGTCCCTGTGTTTTTTCACTCGCCATCCATGGCGAGCGAGTCACTTCTCTTTGCTTGCCCAAAGAGAAGTAACCAAGAGAAAGGGCACCCCCGGGTGGCGCGCCTCCGCTGCGCGGAGGTTCGCTACGTGCGGCCGGGTTCCGCTGACGGCACATCCTGTGCCGCAGCGGAATCGGCGCGATCCCTCGCGCCGACCCCTGCGGGGCCTTTTCGGCCGCCCTCCGCCACCCCACATGGGGCCAAGATCAAGAGCGCCCCCTTCCGCCTTCGGCACCTTCCCCCGCAAGCGGGGGAAGGGAAGCGCTTATAGGGCGGGCCTTGGCCCACCGGCTTTGGCTCTTGGGGTCCCCCTTGGGCGCGGCGAGGACGCGGAGGAAAAAGCCCGCAGGGGCACGCGCAGGAGGCGCGTGCGTTCGCTGTCAGGCCAGGGATGGCCTGTCAGCGAACCTCCGTAGCGGCCTCGCGCAGTCGGCCGGCTCTACCGGCCGACCGCGCCCGCGGGGGTGCCCTTCTCTTTGGTTACTTTCTCTTGGGCAAGCAAGAGAAAGTGACCCGCGCGCAGGGATGCGCGTGGAACCACACAGGGACGTGAGGCGGTTGTCGTGAAGAACACCAGAGCAGAGCCAAAGCAAAGGCGCTGGGTCCCGGCCTTCGCCGGAATGACGAAGTGGACAGGGCTGCCGGGACAACGAAGTGTGAGGCTGACGAAGTCGGAACGCTAACCCGCCGCAAACTCCGTCGGCACCAGCGACAAGTTCAAACGCTGATCGCGCCGCAACACGGAAATCTCCGCGCGCCGACCAATATGGTCGGCCCCCAGCAGACGATGCAGCGTATCGATACCGTCGACATCGCTGTCGTTGAAGCGGATCAGGATGTCGCCGACCTGCACGCCGGCGCGATGCGCGGGGCCGTTCGCGCTGACTTCCATGACGCGGATCGCTGTGTCGACCGGCAGATCGAAATAGCGTACATACCGCCGCGGCAGGCGCAGGTTCTGTGCGCTGATGCCGAGTGAGGCGCGGCGCACGCGGCCGTGGCGCATCAGCTCGGGGACGATCTGGCGTGCGATGTCGATCGAGGTCGCGAAGCAGATGCCTTGTGCGGCGGCGATGATTGCCGTGTTGACGCCGATCGCGCGGCCGGCGGCGTCGAGCAGCGGGCCGCCGGAATTGCCGGGGTTGAGCGCGGCATCGGTCTGGATCACGTCCTCGATCAGGCGGCCGGTGGTCGCACGCAGGCTGCGTCCGAGCGCGCTGACGACGCCGGCGGTGACCGTGCATTCGAAGCCGAACGGATTGCCGATCGCGACGACGAGCTGGCCGACGCGGATGCCGCGTGCCGAGCCGAGCTCGAGCACCGGCAGCGGCTGTGCATGCGAGACGCGCAACAGCGCGATGTCGGTGTGCGGATCGGTGCCGAGCACATCGGCGGCCAGCGTCAACCCGGACGTGGTCAGCACCTCGATGCCGCGCGCGCCGGAGACGACGTGGGCATTCGTGAGCACGAGGCCATCCGGCGTGAACAGAAAACCAGAACCGCCGCCGCCGCGGACCGTGCGGCCCTGTTCGTCGACGCGTTCGGCGACTGCGATCGCAACGACGCCTTGCGCCGCGCGTTCCGCCACGCCGGTGACGACACGCGAATACGCGTCCAGCGCGTCATCGCCCGGCGTTGCGTCCTGGAAGTCATGGTGCGACGGCATGTTGCCGTCGGCAGGGAAAACCGGTTCTTGATCGAGCATGAGCGCGATATGGGGCTGCCGTTCAGCATCCCAAGCTCCGGCCATGACGCGACCACCAAGCGGGCCGATTGTGTGCGCCACTGGGCGATCTTCGCGATTGACCGCGCCACGCCCGTATGGTCGGATTGCCGTGGAGTCGTGTGGCGCCCCGACTCGACCAGCATGAATCCAGGGAGATCCGTATGAGAGCGACACCCGCCCCGTTGCGGCATTGGCTGCGCGTCCGACCGCTGGCAGCCGCGCTCGTGCTCGCGGGATCGGCGGGAGCCTCGAATGCGCAGACGTTCGGCACGCCGAACGGGACGACGTCCGCCAACCCGGTGTTGCGCGATGACGGCACGCCGCTGCGCACCGCACTGCGCGCCTGGCACGAGGAGGCGTTGCGCAGCCCGTCTCCGCCACCGGTGACCCTGACGACGCGACCGGTGACGAATTGCGCCGACGACGGCCCCGGCTCGCTGCGAGGGGTGATTGCCGTCTCCGCGTCCGGCGATACCGTCGACCTCACTGCGCTGCAGTGCAGTCCCATTACGCTCGAAACCGGCGCCATCGCGATACACGTGGATACCCTTACGTTAGCCGGCCCGGGAGCGGGGCAGCTCGCGATCGACGGCAACGACAGCGATCGCGTGTTCCTGCACTACGGCGCCGGCAGCTTCACCATCCGTGACCTGACCGTTCGCGACGGCCGGCGCCGCGCGACCGGATTCGACATCGCCATTGCTGGTTGCATAGCGTCTGCGGGCTACACGACGCTCGACCATAGCGTCGTCACCGGCTGCTATGCCGGCGGCGAAGGCGCATACGGTGGAGCGATCTACGCCTATTCGCTGATCCTGTCTTCGAGCACGCTTTCGAACAACGTCGCTTACGGCGTCCATGAGGACGCCGGGATGGCCGCATTCGGCGGCGCCGCGTTCGTCTACCAGATCGACCTCGTCGACAGCACCGTCACCGGCAACAGCGCGAAGCATTTCTTCAACCCGCCGCGCACGAGCTACGACATCGGCGGCGGCATCTGCACCGTTCGAGGCGGACTGGTGATCAACTCGACGATCGATTCCAACTATGCGTACGGCCGCGGCGGCGGGCTGGCAAGCTTCTCCAACGTTCTGATCCGCAACAGCACGATCTCGGGAAACACCGCCGAGACGTTCGGCGGCGGCGGCCTGTTCCTGCGCTACCGGGGCAATCTCGACATGCGCAACAGTACCGTGACCGCCAATCGCGGGCGCGATGGCGGCGGCATGATGATCACCCCGCTCGTGGCATCGGTGCAAAGCTCGATCGTCGCCGGCAATACGTCCGATACGCATTTCGCGCCGGACCTCTCGACACAACGAACAGTCACCGTGAGCGGCGCCAACAATCTCATCGATGAAGTCTCCGCTAACGTCGCCATACCCGGTGACAGCGTGCGCGGCGATCCAGGGCTCCTGCCGCTGACGCACAATGGCGGGCGCACGCGCACGCACGCGCTGCGTGCCGACAGCCGCGGCATAGATGCCGGCAACAATACCGCGCAGCTCGGTTTCGACCAGCGCGGCGACGGTTATCCGCGCGTGATCGGCGCGGCACCCGACATCGGCGCGATCGAGTTCGATCCGGCAGCGCCGACCGGGCAAGACGTGCCGGTGCCGTCGATGTCGCTCTGGTCGATGACCTGGCTGATCGGGTTGCTCGTGTTTCTCGGCATTCGCGCGTCCGCAAGACGAAAAGCGAATTGATCGGGCACATGCGCATGAGCCGATCATTCGTCCCGCCCGCTGCTACAACAACACTCCCCTGATGCGCGATTAACCTCCGCGCAACACTTGGATTTGTATATTCCTCCTCCCGCGGCGGCCGCGCGCGGGCCCGCTGTGCAAGCGCGCCGGGGACGCGGCGGCGTCGCGGACCACGTCTGCGGGACGTGCCGTTTGGCGTGTCGTCTTCGCGCGGCAACGTTGTTGTCGGCGTTTGCGTCGTTCCTCTTGACGTACCCGCGCCATACGAATATGTTGTGTCCGTCAGCGGTGCCTAGCACAACATCTAGGCTTAATCGGGAATCCGGTGCAATTCCGGGACTGCCCCGCAGCGGTGACTGGGAACGACCGACGCCACATGCACTGAGCCTTCGGGTTTGGGAAGCGGCGTCCACTAGGTGAAGCGCGAGCTTCGCGCCCGGAAGTCCGAAGACCTGCCGCGACCGTTCCTTCGCAAGACAAGAGGGGATGACTGGCTTTCAAGTCCTCGCGGGAGGAACGGGCCGAAGCGGATACGCGACTCTCGTCGCCTGCTTCGTTCTCTTTCCCCGGGGTCTTGAATTCGCTCGCGGGAGCGAAAGCCGGCGGACTGCAAGCTTCGTCGCTTCTCTCCGCTCGCTTCGCGCCCTCGCGGAAACTGCCTGCGAAGGAGCACGCATGTCCATTGTCGGATCCGAACTCACCACCGTCCGCGACAAGATCGCAGCGGCCGCAACCAGCGCCGATCAATCGGCGTTCCGCCTGACCGCACCGCACGCCGGTCCGGCGGCGATGCAGGTCACCAAGCGCTCCGGCGCGCACGAGCTGGTCGATCTCAACAAGATCGTGCGCGCGGTGACGCGCTGCTGCGACGGCCTGCGCGACGTCGACCCGATGCGCATCGCGCTGAAGACGATCGCCGGGCTCTACGACGGCGCGTCGACGCGCGAACTCGATGAGCTTTCGATCCGCACGGCATCGCAGTTCATCGCCGAGGAACCCGAATATTCGAAGCTGGCCGCGCGGCTGCTCGCCGGCTATGTCGACAAGGAGGTCCAGGGGCTCGGCATCTATTCGTTCTCGCAATCGGTGCGCGCGGGTTTCGATGCGGGCCTGATCAACGAGCGCGTGCTCGCCTTCGTCGAAGGCAATGCGCGCAAGCTCAACGATGCCGTCGACACGGCATTTTCGCAGCGCTTCGAGTATTTCGGATTGCGCACGCTGTACGACCGCTATCTGCTGCGGCATCCGACATCGCGCCATGTCATCGAATCACCGCAGCATTTCTGGATGCGCATCGCCTGCGCGCTGACCGAGACGACGACCGATGCGATCGAGTTGTACCGCCTGTTCGCGGCGCTCGACTACATTCCGAGCTCGCCGACGCTGTTCAATGCGGGAACGCGGCACGAGCAACTGTCGAGCTGCTTCCTGCTCGACTCGCCGGCCGATTCGCTCGACGCGATCTACGACAAGTACCGCGATATCGCGCTGCTGTCGAAGTTTTCCGGCGGTATCGGCGTGGCCTGGCATCGCGTGCGCTCGGAGGGCTCGCTGATCCGTTCGACCAACGGCCTCAGCAACGGCATCATCCCGTGGCTGAAGACGCTCGACTCCTCGGTGGCCGCGGTCAATCAGGGCGGCAAGCGCAAGGGCGCGGCCTGCGTCTATCTGGAACCGTGGCACGCGGATATCGAAGCGTTCCTCGAGCTGCGCGAAAACACCGGCG
>Ga0193717_1001149_pt1 | contig 16489 bp, 18 predicted proteins | sample U2c2metaG_FD_145900 | JGI IMG/M metagenome (GOLD analysis project Ga0193717, IMG submission 145900) | Soil microbial communities from a riparian zone of the East river system, Colorado, United States - U2c2 | ecosystem: Environmental > Terrestrial > Soil > Riparian zone | place: USA: East River... | reverse complement strand
CGGCTCATCGGGACGACCGTAGTCTTACTGGGTACGAAATTAACTTCGAACGGCCGAGGTCCTGTTAGACGAATCGTATGTCGCAGCATGAAAACCGGCTTGATGATTCGCAGTTTTCGCAACGGACCGAAGATGGCCCGTTGCGTGACGGCAGCCTTGAAATTCTCCGGCTCTCCGCGGCCCATGCGCAGGCAAAGGACGAAGCCGCCGCGGCCATCGTCCGCGATCTCAACGGTCCCCTGACGGCGCTCTTGATCTATATCGGTGAGATCAGGGAGCACGCCCATCAGTTTCCGGAGGCCGGGGGCAACCGGGCCTATTTGCAGCAGGTGATAGAAAACGCGCTACATCAAACCGAGCGCGTTTGCGCTCTGGTCAAGCAGATCGCGGATCCCCAAAGCGGCGTTAAAGTCGGTCTGCAAGGCGGATCCGCTCTATCGCGCCGCGGCATTGGATTCGAGGCAACGGCTGCTCAAGGCAAGAACGACGGCCGCGCGACAAGTGCGATGTTTTCATCCGAGAGCAGCCAGAAGCCGCTGACGAAGCGCGAGCGCGAGGTTCTGGACCTCATCAGCGAAGGCTATTCCAACAAACAGGGCGCGTTGCGGATGGGCAATAGTCCGCGGACGTTCGAAAGTCATCGCGCGGAAGCGATGCGAAAGCTTGGTGCGCGAAACACCGCGGACCTTGTCCGGAAAGCCCTTCTGCATCGGGACGCCGTGTAACGCGGAGCGCGCATGCGCGGCCCTTGATCGGTTCAATCAACCCGATTGGCTCAGTAAAGATCTTCAGCGAAGGCGCGAACCAGCGATACCGGTCGCAGGACGCTGGCCGAAATCTTGGGCTCGGTCGGAATGAGCGTGATGCTCCAGCTCACTGGAACGCTCGATTTGCGTTCCAGCACCGAGCGAACATGTCCGGTAATCGTCGACCCGCCAGACGTGACGGTTGCGACGCGGCCGTTGAACTGCGCGATGCGGAAACGACGGACTTCTTTCTGGTCGGTCGTATCAAACGTAAACATGGATTCTTCCTCTGTTTGCGCCACTCTCGCCGCTCAACATTAGCCATGTATGAACATCGGTAACCGTAGAAGTACGGCCGAACGTCACCGGTGTATGGCAAGATCGGTTGCCGATACTGTAGCTAAGGGGCAAGCTATGTACCGGCCGCACGATCCTGCCGAAAATGGCGTAGCTGCCTGCGGGCCAAGGAGCTAAGTCAGTATAGCGATGGCCAAAAAATCGAATATTTCTGCAGCGAAAGCGCAGCGCGGGTCCAGTCGCGCGCGGCTTCGGCAGATCGAGGTGGATTCGCAAAATGCCTCCGACGCCGGCGATCTTGATTTTCAGCCACGATATGCGCGCGTGGCGCAGGCTCTCATCGAGGAAATCGCTGCCGGAAAATATCCGGTCGGCAAGCTGATCGCGACCGAGTCGGATCTTTGTGCGAGGTTCGGCGTGTCCCGGAACACCGCCCGAACCGCGCTGAGCGTGCTTTCCGATAGGGGATTGGTGACCCGGCACGCGGGCATCGGCACGGTCGTTCGCAGCCTGACGGCGGCCCCCCGTTATGTCCAGGAAGCGGAGTCACTCTCGGCGCTGTTTCCCGATATCGAAGCGACCGAGCAGCAGACCATTTCCGAATGCGACGTGGTGGCGGATGCCAGCCTTTCACGCTTGCTCAAGTGCCGGCGCGGTGAGCGGTGGCGGCAGACTGAATCGTTGCGGACCATTCGCAAGTACAAACTTCCGGTCGCTTATTCGCACATCTATTTGCCCGAAACGCTGGCGCATCTGAGCACGCATCTCGATCGTCTGCGCAGGCCGGCCTATACGATCATCGACATGAAATCGAAGTTTCGCGTCGCCAGATTGATTCAGGAGACCAGTGCGTGCCCCGTGCCCGGGCAGGCGGCGCATCTCCTCGCCGTGGAAGCGGGCTCACCGGGACTTCATGTGCTGCGCCGCTATTTCTCGCAAGACGGCGAAACGCTGATGGTCGCGACGACCGTCTATCCGGCGGGGCGATACGGCTTTTCTTTCGCGATTAGTCTGCCGGGATTTCGAGCGAAGTGACAGCCGGTTCGCGTCGCAATCAAGTTTACGCAGATTGCGTAGACTTATCTGCGTTAGCAAACGCGTCAAACAAAAGCCTAGTCGGGGAAGACCGCTTCCATCTTGGTCTTCAGCGTGGCCGCATTGAACGGCTTGACGATGTAATTGTTCACACCAGCCTTCTTCGCGGCGATCACGTTTTCGGTCTTCGATTCCGCTGTGATCATGATAAAGGGTGTTTGCGACAGTTCCGGACTGGCGCGGACTTCCCTGAGCAGATCGTAGCCGGTCATCGGCTCCATGTTCCAGTCGGAAATCACCAGGCCGTATTTCTTGCCCTGCATTTTTGTCAGCGCAGCCGATCCATCGCTGGCATCGTCGACATTCTCAAAGCCGATTTGCTTGAGCAGGTTGCGGATGATCCGGATCATGGTGTTGTAATCATCCACCACCAGGATCGGCATCGACAAGTCAAAGGCCATGTCTTTACACTCCGCACATTACGCAATCAGCCGAGCACAGGTGAATATTCGGAGCTTGCGACAAATTTTCGATGTTTTTCGAACTTGCGCTCGTCAACACCTGCACAAATATCAGGGCTCGTTGAACAGCCAGTTAACCGCCGGGAGCGAATATGCCGGGGTTGTCCGAGGGCACCGTAGTTGTACGGATCAGGCTGGCCGCGCGCGGGCTTCCATGGTGCTCTGGTGCCCCGGCACACATTCTTAGCGGAAGCGAAGCAGTCTTTCGTATTGGGCCTTGACGGTCGCGTAACATTCGCAGGCGGCTCTGCCAAGACCGTCGGGATCGTTGAGTTCGATGTGTCCCCGGCTGTAGTGGATGTACTTGGCCTGCTGCAGCGTGTTGGCCACCAGGGACACGCTGTTGCGCCGTGCGCCGATCATCTGCGCCATCGATTCCTGCGTCAGCGCGAGCTTGTCGCTGCCGGAGAGATCGCGTGCCTGCAGCAGGCATCGTGCCAGCCTTGATTCGACGCTGTGTGAAGCGTTGCACCCGACGGCTTGCTGGATTTGCGCGTACACCGCCAAGCCATGCCGTATCAGCGTCGTCCGGAACGTGGCGCTCTGATCCGCCGCGGCGCGAAGACGATCGACCTCGATCGTCGACGCAGCGCCGGGAATCAAAACCACCGCGCTGTTCAATGCGGTCGGATCTCCGAGGGCGGAGAACGTGCCGAAGATGCTGTCGCGCCCAATCATCGCGATCTGGATCTGCTCGCCGCCCGCAAGTTTGGCGACCAGCGAGATGACGCCGCCATGCGGCAGATAGGCGCGCTTGAGCGTGTCGTCGACCTCGACCAGCGCCAGTTCTTGCGACAGGTCGACGGTTTTCAAATGCGGACGGATCAATTCGAAATCGTCTGCGTTCAACGCCGACAAAAATCCATTTGGGGAACGAGGAGTGGACGAATGATGAGCCGAATCCAAAACAGTCTCCTGCATCACGGGAGCACGACCGGCCTCTGGGACGCCAACATCAGTGCAGGTTAGCGTGACACGTGTCGTTGGCAAGAAGAATTAGCAGACGACGTCGCATCGCGAGATCGCTCTGCCGAGATTCCCGGCACCGAAAAGATCGACGCAAGGCTGTGGTCACCTATTTGTGACTGCCTGCCCGTGACCATGGGGTGGCTGGTCCGTTACCTCCAGCAGCCGATCCCGGTGGGCTTTGACGACCCGAAAGCATTCGCAGGACGTTTCTTCCAGACCTTCCGGGTCATAAATTTCTACATGCCCACGGTTATAGCCGATGACGCCGGACTGCTGAAGTCCATGGGCGACGATCGATATGGCGTTGCGTTGCACGCCTATCATTCGGGCCAGCAATTCCTGGGTCAGCGGCAAGGCTTCGCCGTCGCACAGCTCGCGCGCACGCAACAACCAGCGCGACAGGCGCGCCTCGACCGAGTGCGCCGCATTGCAGGCGGCCGATTGCTGGGTTTCCGCCAACAGGGCCTGCTCGTGCCGCGACAGCAGGGAGCGAAAGGCAACACTCCGATCGGCCGCCGCGCGAAAGCTTGCGATGTCGAGCACGAAGGCGGAGCCCGGCTGGAGAACAACGGCCTCGCTCAATGATATTGCATCGCCGAACGCGGCCGAAGCTCCCAGGATGCTGTCGCGACCGATCATCGCCAACTCGATCGTCTGCCCTTCCGACAAGCGAACCATCATCGAGATGATGCCGCTTTCGGGCAGATACAGATGTGTCGACGGCGCGCCGGCTTCAATCAGGACAGTTTCCTTGATCATTTCGACGGGTTGCAAATGCGGCCGCAAGGCCTCGAAATCCGCTTTCGGCAGGGCTTGCAACAGGCGATTGAGCGCGCGCGGGTTTGCCGGCGTCGGCTCTTGTGTCGGAAAGCGGGAGATCGATCGGCCTCTTTTCACCGGGATCCTGGGTCGTCGGCGGAGGAACAAATCATATCGCAATCCTTCAATTGTTCCATAGTCGTGCCGCCTCTAAGTTACGGAGTTATAAAAAGATCCTATGCACTTTTCCGGGCAGACAGCGTCGTGTCGGCGGTGAAGCTCGAAACGACGTTGATTCGCGGCGGCACCTCTGCCTTGCGATCAAGGCGTGGCTCGACCGATACGGCTGCGCGATCGCCGCCGACGGGACAGATCAGGCGCCGCTGGCGACTGAGATGCCGGAGCTGAAGAGACACAGGCCGTCGATGACGGGCCCGTCACGCCGGGCGGATGCAACTGGTCGCGGGATCGCGATTCGGATCTATCTGCCAAGGCACCAGCTGCGGATCCTCCATCCGAAGCAATAGCCCGCTTAAGTATCGGCAAACGATCGAGCCGGCCCAGCTCCGGGACCATGCAATTCATGCGGACCGTGGTGACGCGCGGGCTCGCAAGTAATTGTCAACCATAATTCGCGCTGGGCGCGTCAGCACCACGCTGGGCTCGGAAGCGTCGAACCGGTCCGAACCTGTCGATCATGCAGATCCGCCAGGACTTCTCGAAGAACCTGATCAACGTGCTGCAGACCGGCACCTCGAACCTGAGGCTGGCCGACAGCAACGAGGAAGCGGTCAACAGCCAGGCGCTGTCGACCCGCCAGTCGATCGCGGTCTCCGCGCTCGCCCTCGCCAACCAGTCGCAGCAGAGCGTGCTGCAGCTGCTGCGCTGATCCAGACAACAAAAGCCAACAGCCAAACGGAGGGGAAAACCCGCCGTTTTTCGCTGCGGCTGATGGTGCCGGTATCGGTCCAGGCCGGGAGCTGCCACATCATCCGTATTAGCACGGACACCGAAATTAACGTGGATGTGAAGTCCGGACGGATATCGGTTGCAATGAAACATTGTTGTTAAGCCATCTCATATTGCGCCACCCGTACGATCCACGGGTTCTGTCGACGACGCGAAGCGCGGTTGACGCATCGACCGCAACATCGCGGCATTGAAGGACCCAGGAGGCCAACATGACCAGCAAGACCCCGGCCCAGGCCGACCCGGACGCGGTGGCCGAATACGTCACCGCGATGATCGGGGGCCAGTTGTTAGGGCTGCCGATCTCGCGGGTGCAGGACGTGTTCATGCCGGAACGGCTGACGCGGGTGCCGCTGTCGTCGAGCGAGATCGCCGGCGTGCTCAATCTGCGCGGCCGCATCGTCACCGTGGTCGACATGCGCGCCCGGCTCGGGCTGCCCGGGAACGACGACGGCAAGCCGCCGATGGCGGTCGGCGTCGACCTGCGCGGCGAGTCCTACGGCCTCTTGATCGACCAGATCGGCGAAGTCCTGACCTTGCCCGATGACAGCCGCGAGGAAAATCCCGTCAACCTCGATCCCCGCATAGCCGAACTCGCCGGCGGCGTCCACCGGCTCGCCGGACAGCTCATGGTCGTCCTCGATGTCGATCGCGTGCTTGAAATCGTGCCGAAGACGGCGCTTGCGGCCTGATCCGAATTGCAATCGTAACGTCCCTCGAGAGCGCTGCCGAAATGAAGACTTGTCTGGTGGTGGATGACTCCCGCGTCATCCGAAAAATCGCGAGGGGCATCCTGGAAGAGATGGACTTCCAGATCGTGGAAGCCGAGGACGGCGAGCAGGCGCTGGAGGTTTGCAAGCGGGAATTACCCGAGGCGATCCTGCTCGACTGGAACATGCCGGTGATGGACGGCTACGAGTTCCTCGGCAATCTGCGCCGCTTGCCCGGCGGCGAGCAGCCCAAGGTGGTGTTCTGCACCACCGAAAACGGGATCGATCATATCTCGCGCGCGCTTCGCGCCGGCGCCAACGAATACATCATGAAGCCGTTCGACAAGGACATCGTCACCGCGAAATTCCAGGAAGTCGGTCTGCTCCAGCCCTCCGTTCCGGTATAGGCGCTGCGATCGCCTCCGGACTTCGCTCGTATCAAGTTGCGTCAGGTCAAGACATGCGTGCTGAATTAACCACCGAAATGAACTTCCGGCCCGATGGCATCCGGAGCGACAGCTATCCGGGCATGCGCATCGACGTCACGGCGTCGTCTGGCGACATCCTTCTCAAATCATCCCGATCCATGTCGAGAGGCCGCCCGTGACCCCGCCCGATTACGAATATCTGCGCAAGTTCCTCAAGGACAATTCGGGTCTCGATCTGTCCTCGGACAAACAATATCTGATTGAGAGTCGCCTATTGCCGATCGCGCGGAAAGCCGGCCTGCCGGGCGTCGGCGAGCTCGTGCAAAAAATGAAGGGCGGCTCGTCTCCCATCGCCGACCAGGTGGTGGAAGCGATGACCACCAACGAAACGTTTTTCTTTCGCGACAAGACGCCGTTTGATCACTTTCGCGATTCGATCATGCCGGAAATCCTGCAGGCGCGCGCCGCTCGCCGAAGCATTCGGATCTGGTGTGCCGCCGGCTCGACCGGCCAGGAGCCCTATTCGCTGGCGATGTGCTTGAAGGAAATGGGTGCCGCGCTCGCCGGCTGGCGCGTCGACATCCTTGCCACCGACCTGTCGCTGGAAGTGATCGAGAAATCCAAGTCGGGATTGTACAGCCAGTTCGAGGTTCAGCGCGGTCTGCCGATTCAACTGCTGGTCAAATATTTCAAGCAGGTCGGCGAGTTCTGGCAGATCAACGCTGACATCAGGGCCATGATCCAGCATCGGCAGTTAAATTTGTTGCACGACTTTGCCCAGCTCGGAACCTTCGACGTGATCTTCTGCCGCAACGTCCTGATCTATTTCGATCAGGACACCAAGGTCAACATTTTCCGCCGTCTTGCCAAAGCAACCGAGTCCGACGGCTTTCTGGTGCTGGGTGCCGCGGAAACGGTGGTTGGGCTGACCGATGTCTACAAGCCCCATCCGGAACGGCGCGGGCTTTATCGCCCGGGCGGATTCCAGGCAATGTCAACAAGGATGACAGCCGCCGGCGCCACTGTGCCGAAGGTGGCCGCGATGGCGGGGCGATAACGATGGCGGCAGAAAGCAAAGGGCCGGAACGGGTCACGTTCAGCCGCGGCTATGGTGTCTGCATCATGGGCATCGATGGCACATGGCGCCGGGATTGTATGCTCAACGCGATATCGGACACCGACGCGATCCTGACCGTGGACGGGTCGATTCAGGGCCTCAATCTCACGGAATTCTTTCTGCTGCTGTCGTCGACCGGGCTGGCCTATCGCCGCTGTGAACTGCTCCGCGTCAACGGTGCGGAGATCGATGTCCAGTTCCTGCAGGCAAAGCAGCCCAAGAAAAAGGGTGCCCAGTCACCGCAAGAAGCTCTCGGCGGCTGATTGAAAACCGTCCAGATAATCGTCCAGGAAATCGTCCCACAGATATCGGCAGCCGAAGCTATTACGCCGGGCGGGGCAGCCGCAATCTTCCGCCGTCAGGCGCAATTCGCCAAATCTGCCGGGTTGCGTTGGCGTCCGGCAAACCCGTCCGCTCCATATTCCGGCATCTCGGTATCCAGCACGCAATGCAAGGCCGCTACAAGCCCTGCCTTGCAGGCGTGCAATGCGTCATTCGCCTTCACATAGCGGGGTGTGACGTCGTCCAGAACGACGACATTTTCATAGGCCCCCGGATCGCCGGCCGGCAACTCCCGGGCGATCGCCGTCTCAAGCATATTCATGCTCGCCTGGATGTGCGCGGCCAGGGACATGAGATCCGAGACGACCGAGAAATAATTGTCATTTCGGCTGTCGGGCTGTGGGTAGCTTCCTGCCATATCCTGCATGTCGGCTCTCCTTGATGTAGTGTTCTAAAGCCGCAGCGCTACTTGTGCGTTAAGTCGCGGTCCCGTACAAATACGGATGGACTCTAATCTTGACCAGCGCCGCGACCGTTCAGCGAGCGCTCTTCATTGTCGATGGACGATGGTACATGACCGAAAATCCCCCTTCCCGCAGTGAGATATTCGTGGTCGATGACGACCCCGCTGTCCGCGAAACGCTTTCGATGGTTTTGTCGGCAGGCGGCTATCAGGTCACCTGCTTTGCGGATGGCGCAGCACTGCTCGCGGTGGCGCGCACGCGAACCCCAGCGTGCATCCTGCTCGACGTGCATATTCCCGGCAAATCAGGGCTCGATATTCTGAAGGAGTTGCGCGGTGAGGACTATCCGGCGCCGATCTTCATGATCTCCGGGCAGGGCGACATCACCATGGCGGTGAGTGCGATCAAGAATGGCGCGCTGGATTTCATCGAGAAGCCGTTCAGGGGCAGCGAAATCGTGGCCCGGCTGGATGAAGCGATCGGGGCCTACGCGCGCCGGCAGGCGGAGGGCAACGCCTCGAAAGCGACATCGCTGCATTTCCCCGGGCGCGAACCGCTGACGCGGCGCGAGCGCGAAGTCCTGGAGCAGTTCGCCGCCGGCGCGTCGAACAAGGAGGCGGGGCGTCAGCTTGGAATCAGCCCGCGCACGATCGAAGACCATCGCGCCAACATCATGAAAAAGCTCGGCGCCCGGAATGCCGCCGATCTGATCCGGATCGTGCTGACCGCTCAGCGCGATTCCTGACGAAGGCACTATCGCGTTTTCGAGCCAACGGGTCGCACGAATGCGCGCCCGATGACAGGCTCCGTGGCCGCCGGTTCGCGTAAAGAAAACGCGTCAAAACAAAAACCTGAGCCTGATCGGTTCTGATTCAATCAGAACCGATCACGCTATGGCCGGCCAGCGCAGTGCGGATCATCACGGCCATTTCCGATTTTCGATAGGGTTTGGCGAGCAGCAGAACGCCGGAATCGAGCCGGCCGTGATGGATGATCGCATTTTCGGTGTAGCCCGAGGTAAAGAGCACCTTCAATGCGGGTTTGATCTTATGCAATTCGTCGGCGAGCTGGCGGCCATTCATCGCCCCCGGCATGATCACGTCGGTGAACAGCAGATCGAACGGATGGCCTGCCTCGACGAGGGCGATGGCTTCCGCCGCATTGGCCGCCTCCAGCGTGACGTACCCCAATGAACGCAGTTGCGTCAGCACGTAATCCCGCACCAGTTTGTCATCCTCGACGACCAGGATGGTTTCGTGCCCGCCTTCAAGGGTGGATGCGGTAACAGCATGGATGGCGGGGGATGTTCCCGTGCCCGGCGGCAGATACATCCGGATCGTCGTGCCGTGGCCTTCCTCGCTGTAGATCTTGATGTGACCCGCGGATTGCTTGATGAATCCGTAGACCATGCTGAGCCCGAGGCCGGTGCCTTTTCCCGGTCCTTTCGACGTGAAGAACGGATCGAACACCTTGTCGAGCATCAGAGCGGGGATGCCGCTTCCGGTGTCGCTGACGGCGATCAGGACATAGCGGCCCGGCTGAACGTCGCCGTACGCGCTCGAGTAATTCTCATCGAGATAGGCCGAGCTGGTCTCCAGCACGAGCTTGCCGCCACTGGGCATGGCGTCACGGGCGTTCAGCGCCAGATTGAGGATGGCGGTGGTGAGTTGATTGGGGTCGACGATGGCGAAACATGCTTCGCCGTCCAGCGCAATCTCGATCTCGATGTGTTCGCCCAGCGTCGGCCGCAGCAGCTTGGCGGTATCGGTCACCAGCGCATTGATGTCGGTCTCCCGGGGCTGCAGCGGCTGCTTGCGGGCGAACGCCAGCAGATGCTGGGTCAGATCCGCGCCGCGCGACGCGGCCTCATCGATCATCCTGGTGATCGCCGCGAGTTGCGGTTCCTTGCGCACGGCCTCGGCCAGAATTTCGATCGTTCCCGTGATCACCGTCAGAATATTATTGAAGTCATGCGCGATGCCGCCGGTGAGCTGGCCGACGGCTTCCATTTTTTCGGCCTGTCGAATGCGATCCTGCGCCGCGATCTTGTCGGTCAGATCGCGGATGAATCCGTTGAACACGATGCCGTCGTGGCGCCGCAGCCCGGTGATGCTGAGCTCCACCTTGATTTCCTTGCCATCGCGCCGCAGCGCCTCAAGTTCGAGACGGCGCCCCAGGATCTTGCGGTGCCCGGTGCGCAAATAGCGTTCGAGCCCCGCTTTGTGGGCGTCGCGCCGTTCCTCCGGAATGATCAGGTCGCCGAGGCGCTTGCCGAGCGCTTCGTTTCGCGTCCATCCGAAGATCTGCTCGGCCTGGGTATTCCAGTCCGAGATGGTGCCGTCTTCCTTCATCTGGACGAAGGCGTCGAGTGCGGTATCGATGATGCCGCGCCCCAGTTGCTCGCTTTCGCGCAGCGCCTCCTGCGCCACCCGGCTCTCGGTCATGTCGCGGCCGATGAAGAAATGCCGGCGCACCGGCTCGGACCATGCCCCCATCCACGAGAGCGTCACGATCCGCCCGCTCTTGTGGATGAAGCGGCTGTCGAAATTTCGCGTATGCTGCTTGCGCCGCGCGGCACGCATTTCATCGCGGGTATTGTTGAGGTCGTCGCTGTAGATGAACTTGATCGAATTGTAGCCGATCATTTCCTCCGGCAGATATCCCAGGATGGTTCTGGAGCTGGGGCTGACCTGAACCAGAACGCCCTGGGTGTCGGTGACCAGGATCAGGTCCTGGGAGGTTTCGAAAATGCGTTGCCGCTCCTCGATCTCGCGGTTGAGCGCCTCCCGGGTTTTCTTGGCCTCGGTGATGTCGCGCGCGATCTTGGATGCGCCGATGATTACGCCGGACGGCGCCCTGATCGGGGATATGCTGAGCGACACTTCCACCGGGGTGCCGGTTCTGTGCAATCGCACGGTTTCGTGTTGCTCGATCGCCCCGCCTTGCCCGATCCGGCTCAGGGTATCCTGTATCTCGGACAACCGGTCGGGAGGGACGATGAGATCGATGCCCTGGCCCACGGCTTCCGCCGCGGTGAATCCGAATATGCGTTCGGCCGCGGGATTCCAGCCGGTGATCTTGCCTTCAAGCGATTTCGTGACGATGGCATCATGGGACGATTCGACCGCGGCGCTGAACAGGCGCTCACGCTCGGCATGGAGGTCTCTTGCTGCTCCGGTACGGCGATGTTCCCCGATTTCGCGCTCGAGTGCTACGGTCTTCGCATTGGCCTCATCGATGATCCGCGCAAAGGCGCGTGCGAGTACGCCGGTTTCGCCGCTTGCATCGATGGGAATGGCAGCCGAGCCGGCCTCGCCGGCGCCCTCGACCGAGGCGGTCAGTTGAATGATGGGGCGGGTCAGCGAACGGGCAATCCCCACCGCCAGCGCCGCCGCGCTTAACACCGCCACCAGACCGGCCAGCACGGACGACTTCTGAATGGCATCGGCCGTCATCATGACGACCGTGCTCGGCGCAGCCTTGACCACCGCGACCCATTCATTGCCCGCCAGAATGGCCGGTGCCATGGCTATTCCGCCGGGCCGCCCGGTCTGGTCCGGGACGGCATGCGCGACGCTTTGCGTGGTGCCGATCGACGATGCGAGCGCCGGGAAGTCGCTCTGCCAGCTTTCGATCGGCATGCCGAGCTCGGAGCCGAATTCGCGCGCTCGATCGGGATGGACGAGATAGTCGCCGCGTTCATTGACGAGATAGACGCTTTCCCCCAGCCGCGCCGATGCGCGAACGCGGTCGAAGGCCGGGCCCATGTCGACATTGATGATGAAGATGCCAAACGGTTTGCCGTCGGGCATGAATATCGGCGTCGCCACCCGCAAGGTCGGCCGATACGGCTTCAGGATGGTCCGGTCGGACCGATCCAGATTGAGCGTCGAAACGTATATTTCGCCGGGCCGCAGCTTGATCGTCTCCTTGAAATAGGTCCGGTCCGCCCTTGGCCCCAATTCCGCATCGGGAACGATCCGGATCGCACCGTTTGGCCCCGATCGATCGACGCGCGCGACTTCGCGTCCGCCGTCATCGAGGCCGATGACGCGAATCTCGGCATAAGCAGGTTTTGCCACCAGCTCGTCCGACAAACGGGTTGCGAGCCGTTCGCGCCAGGCGGTTTCGGAAGCCCCGTCGGCGGAGCCGCCCGACTGGCGGGCGCGCATCAGGGCGTTCACCGCGAGGCCTGATCGAAGGCTCGCGACATCGCCCCGCGCTCCGGCGACATAGGATTCGAGGTCATCGGCGACCAGCCGCGCCTGGCTCCCGATGCGAGCGAGCACGCGTGGAACGACGATCTGTTCGACGCTTCGATAGTTCAGCCAGCCGACAGCGGAAACCGAGATCGCGACCAGTGCGATCATTGCGACGGCCAGTTTGGTGGTCAGCGTCATCCGTGCTTCGAGCCGTCTCCGTGCCGCCATGATACAAGGATGGCTGAATCGGGCAACATGATTGGCATCAGGAACGGCAAACAGCGCCGGGCGCTGTGGCCGATGCCGACGAGCGCTTGGCGGCTTCCAGGCATTTGTTGACGGCCTCGATCAGGGCGGCGGGTTTGAAAGGCTTCTGCAGGCTGGAGACTGCGCCGAGCTTGGTCGCCATGGTCAGGAAATCCGGCATCTGGCCTGAATCCGACAGAATGGGATTGCCCGAGATGACGATGATCGGGACCAGCGGCCGCTGTTGATGGACCAGCCGCATGGTTTCGATGCCGTCCATTCCCGGCATGAAAATATCGAGGAACAGCAGGTCGAACTCGTCGGTCTCGAACTGTGCGAGCCCGCTGCGGCCGCCGCCGGCGGCGACCACGCTGTGGCCGGCGCGTTCCAGCAGCAATTTGATGGTTGTCCGGACGGCGCTGTCATCGTCCACGATCAGGATTCGGGCCATGCCGGATTTCCAGGGAGAAGTATCAAGGCCAGTGTCACGACTATGGTCGGTTGTGAAACTGTTGCCGCGGCCGTGCAAGCATTTCTTGCGTAAATCTGCTTTGCAACCTTTCGGAAAATCATTTCCCGAGGTCATCGATCCGCACGTTTCAGGGCAGACCCTGGATCACGGCGGTCGCGCGAGCCGCTTGATCCCCGGCACTTTTGCGCTGCAGCGCACGCGGCAGCCGATCATGCCGGATGGAGACGATGCGCCAGCGTCGATTAGCCGAACCCATGCAGGATTTCATGGCCTGTTTCACATCCGGAACTTGCACCGGGTGGATGGCCTGTGAGAAGACCTTGGTAGGTCTCGAACAGGTGATCCAATGACAGACAAGAAAAATCCGGAAACGCTCCGCAGCGCGCGCTGGTTCGCGCCCGACGATCTCAGAGCCTTTGGCCACCGCTCGCGGGCCATGCAGATGGGCTACGCGCCGGAGGAATGGAAGGGCCGCCCCGTGATCGCGATCCTCAACACCTGGTCGGACGCGCAGCCCTGCCACATGCATTTCAAATCGCGTGTCGATGACGTCAAGCGCGGCATCCTGATGGCCGGCGGCTTTCCGATGGAACTGCCGGCGCTGTCGCTGTCGGAATCCTTTCTCAAGCCGACCACCATGCTCTACCGCAATCTGCTGGCGATGGATGCCGAGGAATTGCTGCGCGGCCATCCCGTCGACGGCGTGGTGCTGATGGGCGGCTGCGACAAGACCACGCCCGCACTGCTGCTGGGCGCGACCTCCATGGGCCTGCCCGCGATTTATCTTCCGGCCGGCCCCATGCTGCGCGGCAACTGGAAGGGCAAGACGCTCGGTTCGGGCTCCGACGCCTGGAAATATTGGGACGAGCGGCGTGCCGGGAAGATCTCCGACAAGGACTGGGTCGATGTCGAAGCCGGCATCGCCCGCAGTTACGGCACCTGCATGACCATGGGCACCGCCTCGACCATGACCGCGATCGCCGAAACGATCGGCATGACCTTGCCGGGCGCGTCGTCGATCCCGGCCGCCGACGCCGGCCATATCCGCATGAGTTCGGAATCCGGCCGCCGCATCGTCGAGATGGTGTGGGAAGATCTCACGCCGAAGAAGATCCAGACCCGACAAGCCTTCGAGAACGCCATCACGGTGGCGATGGCGATGGGCTGCTCGACCAACGCCATCATCCATCTGATCGCGCAGGCGCGCCGCGCCGGCCAGGATATCGGCCTCGACGATTTCGAGAAGGCCAGCCGCAAGGTGCCCGTGATCGCCAATGTCCGGCCCTCCGGCGACAAATATCTGATGGAGGATTTCTTCTATGCCGGTGGCTTGCCGGGATTGATGGGCCGCATCAAAGAGCATCTGCATCTCGATGCGATGACGGTGACCGGCAAGACGCTCGGCGAGAACATCGCGCGGGCCGAAGTCCATGATGACGATGTGATCAGGACGGTGGCCAATCCGATCTATGCCGAGGGCGCGCTTGCGGTGCTGAAGGGCAATCTGGCGCCCGACGGCTGCGTGATCAAGCCCTCGGCGTGCGAGCCGCGCTTCCTCAAGCATACCGGGCCGGCGCTGGTGTTCGACGACTACCCGTCGATGAAAAAGGCGATCGACGATCCGGATCTGGACGTCACGGCCGATCATGTCCTGATCCTTCGCAATGCGGGCCCGCAGGGAGGTCCGGGCATGCCGGAATGGGGCATGCTGCCGATCCCGACCAAGCTGGTGAAGCAGGGCGTGCGCGACATGGTGCGGCTGTCGGATGCGCGGATGAGCGGCACCAGTTATGGCGCCTGCATCCTGCACGTCTCGCCGGAATCCTATATCGGCGGCCCGCTGGCGCTGGTGCAGAACGGCGACATGATCACGCTCGACGTCAACGCGCGCACCATCAACCTCGATATTTCAGAAGCCGAGATGGAAAAGCGCCGCGCCGCGTGGAAACAGCCCGAAACCCGTTTCGAGCGCGGCTATGGCTGGATGTTCACCCGCCATATCCGGCAGGCCAATGAAGGCTGCGATTTCGATTTCCTCGAGACCAGCTTTGGCGCGCCGGTCGGCGAGCCGTCGATTTATTGATCCAACGTCGTCCCGGCGAAGGCCGGGACCCATAACCCCTGGCGTTTGTGTGAATCGAACCGTTCACCTCATCGCATAAAACGCGATGACACGGCGTATGGGTCCCGGCTTTCGCCGGGACGACGGTCTTCAAAATGATAACCCGGGATGCAAACCATGACAAAACTCAGCGATGCCACCCGCAACAAGCTCAGGACCATCAGCACCGCCACCGTCGCCACCGCGCTCTACAAGCGCGGCTTTCGAAACCAGTGCATCCAGGACGTGCACCCGCTCGGCCCGGACCAGCCGACGCTGGTCGGCGAGGCCTTCACGCTGCGCTACATGCCGGCGCGCGAGGACCTCAACAAGCTCGAGGTGTTTCGCGATCGCTCGCACCCCCAGCGCAAGGCGGTGGAAGATTGTCCGCCCGGCGCGGTGCTGGTGATGGACAGCCGCAAGGACGCCCGGGCCGCGTCCGCGGGCGCCATTCTGGTGACGCGGCTGATGCAGCGCGGCGTCGCCGGCGTCATCACCGATGGCGGTTTTCGCGATTCCGTGGAAATTTCAAAGCTTGGCTTTCCCGCCTATCACCACCGGCCCAGCGCGCCGACCAACCTGACCTTGCATCAGGCGATCGAGATCAACGGCCCGATCGGCTGCGGCGATGCGCCGGTGTTTCCCGGCGACGTCATCCTCGGGGACGGCGACGGCGTGATGGTGATCCCGGCACACCTCGCCGACGAGATCGCCAACGAAGCCTTCGAGATGACCGCGTTCGAGGATTTCGTCACCGAACAGGTGCAAAAGGGCCGCGGCATCTTCGGGCTCTACCCCGCGACCGACGAGCAGACGCTGAAGGATTTTGCCGAGTGGCGGAAGGCCAAGGGAAGGTAGTGCTTTTACCTCGCCCCGCACGCGGGGAGAGGGAGCAGCTCACACCTCGCCGCGCCCCGCCAACCCCACCGCCCACAGCGCGAACGCATAGGCGATCGCGATTTCGTCGAGCCGGTTGAAGCGGCCGGAGGCGCCGCCGTGGCCGGCGCCCATGTTGGTGCGCAACAATACCGGGCCGCCGCCGGTCATGGTGGCGCGCAGCCGCGCGATCCATTTCGCCGGCTCCCAATAGGTCACGCGCGGATCGGTCAGCCCGCCCATCGCCAGGATCGCCGGATAGTCCTTCGCCGCCACATTGTCGTAGGGCGAATAG
>Ga0193717_1001147_pt1 | contig 16505 bp, 11 predicted proteins | sample U2c2metaG_FD_145900 | JGI IMG/M metagenome (GOLD analysis project Ga0193717, IMG submission 145900) | Soil microbial communities from a riparian zone of the East river system, Colorado, United States - U2c2 | ecosystem: Environmental > Terrestrial > Soil > Riparian zone | place: USA: East River... | reverse complement strand
AAGCACCGAACGTCGTCCAGCCGATCACGCCAGAGCTCCGCGTTCCCCTTGGCAGATAACGGGAGTAGTCCGCCGCCGCGTTCACCCAGCCGAGCCCGAACCCGGTCATCAGGAACACCAGCGCCCCGATGACCTGCTGCGTCGACCCGGACGGCAACGCGGTGACGGCGGCCCAATGCACATGGTCGACCACCAAAATGATGTAGACCACCGTGAGCACGCCGGTGACCACCGTGATGACCGCCTGCATCCGCATGATCAGGTCGAAGCCCATCACCCCGCCGCCGACGATCAGGATCGCGACGATCACCAGCGCGATCACCTTCGTGGACGTGCCGCCGCCCCAGCCGAGCCGGTCGAACACCGTCGCCGTCGCCATCGTCGCCAGCGCGGTCAGCACCGTCTCCCAGCCGACGGTCAAAATCCAGGAGATCGCCGACGGCAACCGATTCCCGCGCACCCCGAACGCCGCGCGGCTCAACACCATCGTCGGCGCCGAACCGCGTTTCCCGGCCACCGCGACGAACCCGCAAAGCAGGAACGAGAAGACGATCCCGATCATCCCGGCGATGAACGCCTGCCAGAACGAGATGCCGAACCCGAGCGCGAACGAGCCGTAGCTCAGCCCGAGCACCGACACGTTGGCGCCGAACCAAGGCCAGAACAGCTGACGGGCGCGGCCCTTGCGGTCGGCGTCGTCGATCACGTTGATGCCGTTGAGCTCGACCTTGAACTGCTGGCTTCCGGCCGCCTGGTCATCCACTGCCCGCGCCATGGATCCTCGTCTCCCGCAAACCTGTACAAACCTGTTCACCGGAGAAAGTAGGGCGCGAGGACGCCGTGGTCAACTGTTAAACCAGGACGACTATCGGCGGGTTCCGCACCCACTCGGTCAGGCCTTAACATCACGCTATGGCAACGGCGGGCTACGTACAGCTCTAGCCCGCTACCCAGAATGCTGTGTCGACACTGCTCCGCATCCATGCCTCAGACGCAAGGAGTAACCCGTGCTTCGACGTACTTTGGCCGCCGCCCTCACCGGCGCCGCCCTTTCGCTCACGCTCGTCACGGCGCCCGCCGCCGGGGCCGCCGGTGTATTGGCGACCACTCTCACTTATGACGACAGCCAGGCCGCGGAGTTCAAATCCGCCGTGGCCTCGGGCGTCAATGTCTGGAACACCAGCGTGTCGAACGTCCGCATCGTGAAGGCCGCCGCCGGTCAGCGGGTAAACATCCGGATCATCGCCGACAACGACTGGCCACGGGCCAACCTCGGACCGGTCCGCCCCACGGGCACGGTCACCGTGTGGATCGGCAGGGTGGCCGTGCAGGAGGGCTACAGCCCGGTCCGGATCGCGGCCCACGAGCTCGGCCACAGCCTGGGGCTTCCCGACATCAAGCCCGGCCCGTGCTCGTCGCTGATGTCCGGCTCCACCGGCGGCGTCAGCTGCACCAACACGAACCCGAACAGCAGCGAAAAGTCCCGGGTCCAGCAGAACTACGCGGGCACCTTCGCCAAACAGGACGTCGACACCAGCGTCATCCTCTCGGAAGCCGCCTTCTATGCCGAAGGGCACCGCGCGCCAGTCACCTTGAGCAGGTGGGCTCGTGAGTGTTTCGCGGTGTTCTATCGATGGGTGAAGCAGACGTTGGCGTGCCGCGCGGGAGCTGATCTTCGCCATATGTGGCTCTTCTGCCCGATCCGTGCTCGGGTGGCCGTCGGGGCTGCCATGAACGACGCGTTGCTGTCGTTGAGTGACACCAACGCGTCGTTCATGGCATTACCGGACACCCAATGCAGTGGGTCATGAGTGGCTACGAGTGTTGTAATAGAACCGATCAGAACCCAAGCACCCGTAAACACTCACGATCGCTGACCAGCGCAAACGTCCAGCAAACCGTCGCCCGCCTGTGGCTGTTCGCGTCACGTCGCGCACGCTCGATCGGCGAAGTTTGGCCTAGAGACACCAGACTCGATCGAGCGCATCCGACGCCAAGAGACCCGAGCGCTTGCTGATCTGCGCGTCTGAAGGAACCGTAGCTCCGCCGTGCGCCCACGACTCCAATTCAGCATCAAAGTACGCACTGCCCATTCGCAGAGCCGCTATTTTCTTTGACAAGGGCGCATTTCCCAGAGCGCTGTTGAGCGCACTAGTTAGTAGCGTTAGATTTCCAATCGAGTACACAAGATCTTGATAGTCGTACGAGCCCATAGCCTGCGGCTTAATGTGTTCGATCGACCAAGACGCAAGATTCTGCCCCGCAGGAATCAACTTCTCGGCCTTTGCGAAAGCCATGAGAACGTATGCCACGAACATCTTGCGAGCGCGGATCTTTTGTGCCTGAGTCAGCTGCAGAGAAGGAGCATAAAATAATTGCCGAAAGGCCTTGTCAGTCCGCTCCCGCGCAGGCAGACTTGCACGAAGCTTCGCCTTGAGGTCCGCAATCGCCTCTGCAACTTCTGCATTGGAATTTGCCGCCTCGAGGCGCACAGCGAATCGGTTATATCGCCCGCGAGTGCCGCCCGTTGATCCACTGTTCGTCAAAGCCGTGAACTGAAAATGGAAGTTCTCCACAAGGCGCATAACCTCAATAAGTTGCGCTTGCTTTACAAGCCGAGTCTCTTGATATTTTCGCGCAATGGCCAGCACTGTTGAGTTTGCCACTGAGACGTTAAAGATGGCCAACGCGCGCACACTATCGACAAACTCAGGCACCGCAAAGGCGTTACGTGCACCAGTCACCTTCGACTGAACCTGAACGCCTTCGTCCTCCAAGCACTCGTATGTACGGGAATCCACCTCGAGTTCTTCCAAATACAAAAGGTGCTCCATGGGATCCGCGCCAACCCGCCCACTAATCTCCTTGAATAGCTCCGGCTCCTTGACCGCCGCGCGGCGCGAATTCCACGATTGCCAGATAAAGCGGTCAATTACATCTGGATTCATGCGCCCGTTTTGCACCTTATCGACGAAGCGATCCCACCTTTCGGCGATCGCTTGACGATCAGGAACGCTCGTTGCACCGCCTCTGATCAACAGATTCTTGACCAGATCGGATAAGCGAAGGTCGGCACCTCGAGTGTTTAGCGTCTCAAAGATGAGAAAACCATCTTCTTCCGATGCCAATTCAACCTGAATAACACGCGCTTTGAGTACGTTTGCCCGAATAGACTTCAGTCGTTCAACCTGATCATCTGGAGAAAGTCCGCTTAATTCGTTGATCACACGACTTTCGAAGAACCGCCTAGCCTCCCCAAGACGTTCAGCACTACTGTTCCACGTCGCACCAGAAGGAATGGCACTCGGATTCTGGATGTGTTCGTAGAACATCTTCTCTGAGCGTTTCAAAACCGGGTATGACTTACCATCATCGTCCGTGGCAATGAGATACTTCTGCGTCGTAGACGCTTGGCTTGTCGCCGTACTCCCGTCAAAATCCGCAACTTCTTCCGCGCGACTGGAAACCTTATAGAAAGCATCACGAATAACCGAAAGTATGATCGCGCTCGTCGTTAAACGCTGCTGCCCGTCAATAATCGAATACGTGTCATTGAAGAGATCCCTCTTCTCACTCACCCACGTCACAGTCGACCCGAAGAAGAAGTCACCCCGTGCGAGCACCACGTCATCCCAGAAATCCTCCAACTGGTCAGACGACCAACTATATGGTCGCTGAAAGTTCGGAACTTCGTAAAGACATTGCTGAAAGCAGGCCTGAATAGTTTTTGTCTGACTCTTGATCGGTATTAAGTCAACACTGGCCGCGGCTCCAGTCACCCTTTACTCCCGCCCGTCGCACACGATTTCAATTGAGTGAACCGTAGCGGAAACCACTGGGTATGTCATCAAAATACAGGCCGTATGCACAATGACCATACGCGCAAATCCCCTCCTGCTTTCAACGGGCAATGTCGAGCCTCACGAAGCCCAGCGGCGCAAGGTCACCCGGGAATTAGACTTAACGACACAACTACTTCGCTGACTAGACGTTGAACCTGAACTCGACCACGTCGCCATCGGCCATGATGTAGTCCTTGCCTTCGATCCGCGCCTTACCCGCCGCCCGAGCCGCGGCCATCGAGCCGGCAGCGATCAGATCCGCGAACGACACGACCTCGGCCTTGATGAAACCGCGCTCGAAGTCGGTGTGGATGACACCGGCGGCCTGCGGAGCGGTGGCGCCCTTCGGGATGGTCCAGGCGCGCGATTCCTTGGGGCCCGCGGTCAGGTAGGTCTGCAGGCCGAGGGTGTGGAAACCGGCCCGTGCCAAGGAGTGCAGGCCGGGCTCGTGCTGGCCGACGGACTCCAGCAGCTCGCGGACGGACTCTTCGTCGTCGAGTTCGAGCAGCTCCTGCTCGACCTTCGCGTCGAGGAAGACAGCGTCGGCGGGGGCGACCAGTTTGGTCAGCTCTTCGCGGCGCGCGTCGTCGGTGAGGATGGCCTCGTCGGCGTTGAAGACGTAGAGGAACGGCTTGGTGGTCAGCAGGCTGTGCTCGCGCAGCAGGTCGAGGTCGACCTCCTTCTGCGCGGCGAAGAGCGTGCGGCCGCCGTCGAGGATTTCCTTCGCCTTCTGCGCGGCTTCGAGCGCGGGCTTGGCTTCCTTCTTGGTGCGCGCTTCCTTCTCGAGCCGCCAGACGGCCTTCTCGAGGGTCTGCAGGTCGGCGAGGATCAGCTCAGTGTTGATCGTCTCGATATCGGCCAGCGGGTCGATGTGCCCGTCGACGTGGATCACGTCGGGGTCGTCGAAGACGCGGATGACCTGGCAGATCGCGTTGGCCTCGCGGATGTTGGCGAGGAACTTGTTGCCGAGCCCGGCGCCCTCGGACGCGCCCTTCACGATGCCCGCGATGTCCACGAACGACACGACGGCGGGTACCAGCTTCTCCGAGCTGAACACCTTCGCCAGCTGTTCCAGCCGCGGATCGGGGATCGCGACGACGCCGGTGTTGGGCTCGATCGTGGCGAACGGGTAGTTCGCGGCGAGCACGTTGTTGCGGGTCAGCGCGTTGAACAGGGTGGACTTGCCGACGTTGGGCAGGCCGACGATACCGAGGGTCAGACTCACGGCGGCAAAGTCTACGTGGCGGCCTCGCGAGCGCGTTCGCTGCCGGGGTTCCGGGCGCTGATCGCCATGTCGGATTTCCGCCAGTCGAGTCCGCGACCTGGTGGCAGTATCGAATCCATGACCACCGCACTCGTACCGACCACCCGCAGCGTGTGGCGCGACACCGAGCGGTGCTACCGGGCCGTGACCTCGCGCGACTCCCGTTTCGACGGGCAGTTCATCATGGCCGTCCGCACCACCGGCATCTACTGCCGGCCGTCGTGCCCCGCGCAGACGCCGAAGTCGAAGAACGTCAGTTTCTTCCCCACTTCGGCGGCCGCGCAGGCCGGTGGGTACCGCGCTTGCCGCCGCTGCCTCCCCGACGCCGTGCCGGGCTCCCCGGAATGGAACGTGCGCGCCGACCTGGCCGCCCGGGCCATGCGGCTGATCTCGGACGGCGTCGTCGAGCGCGACGGCGTGCCGGGGCTCGCGAAGCGGCTTGGCTACTCCGAGCGGCAGCTGGGCCGGGTCCTCACCGCCGAACTCGGCGCCGGGCCGCTCGCGCTCGCCAGGGCGCACCGGGCGCATTCCGCGCGGCTGCTGATCGAGATGTCCGGGCTGCCGCTGACGGACGTCGCGTTCGCGGCCGGGTTCGCCAGTGTCCGGCAGTTCAACGACACGATCCGCGAGGTGTTCGCGACCACGCCGTCCGAGCTCCGCGTCAAGAGCGCGCGACGCCGGAGCGATCTCCCGGCGTCGGGCACCCGGCTGAGTCTCCGGCTGCCGTTCCGGACGCCGTACGACGCCGACGGGATCTTCGCGTTCCTCACCGAGCAGGCGATCCCCGGGATCGAAGAGGTCACGTCCGACGGCTACGGCCGCACGCTGCGGCTCGCGCACGGCTCGGGAACCGTCCGGCTAAGCGCGAAGGAGGATCACGTCCGCTGCGAGCTCCAGCTCACCGATCTGCGCGATCTGAGCAGCGCGGTGGCCAGGGTCCGGCGGCTGCTCGACCTCGACGCCGACCCGGAGGCCGTGGCACGTGTCCTCGGCGCGGACCCCGCACTCGGCCCGCTCGTCGCGGCGACACCGGGGATCCGTGTGGCGGGCGCGGTCGACGGGCCTGAGCTGGTGCTACGCGCGCTACTCGGCTCGAAGATCGCCGCACTCGGCGAGTCATTGCCGGTATGCGACGGCGCCTTGACCACGCTCTTCCCGACGGCCGCCCAAGTGGCCGAAAGCGCGGTGGACCCGGCGATCGTCGAGGTCGCCACCGCGCTGGCCGACGGCACGGCCGACATCCACGTCGGCCGCGACCCGGACGAACTCCGGGCCGAGTTACAGGCGATGCCCGGCGTCGACGCGGACGCCGTCCTGATGCGGGTCCTCGGCATGCCGGACATGTTGCTTGGCGACGCTATTCGGGAGAACGCGGCCGCACTCGGCATCGAAGATCTTGACGAACGCGCCAAGGCCTGGCGGCCGTGGCGCTCCTACGCAGGCATGTACCTTTCACGGAAAGCAAGGAGCAATACGCAATGAGCACCGCCCACTGGTCCACTATGGACACTCCGATCGGACCGTTCACCGCTGTCGTGGCGGACGACGGGGCTGTGCTGGCCTCAGGTTGGACCGGCGAAGTGACCGAACTGACGACGTTGATCGCACCCTCGCTCGCGCCTTCGGAGCTGACGGAAAAGCGGGATCTCGGCGCGGTGAGCGACGCCGTCCGGCGCTACCACGCCGGGGAAATCGGCGCGGTGGACGACATCGTCGTGCGCCAGAAGTCCGGCGAATTCCGCGAGCGCGCTTGGGAGGCGCTGCGGACGGTGAAGCCGGGCGAGCCTGTCAGCTATGCCGCTTACGCCACGCTGGCCGGGAATCCGGCCGCCGTCCGTGCCGCGGCCGCTGCCTGTGCCAAGAACGCGGCCGCGCTGTTCGTGCCGTGCCACCGTGTGGTCCGCACCGGCGGCGCGCTGGGCGGCTTCCGGTGGGGCACCGACGCCAAACGCTGGCTCCTCGACCACGAAGCCGTCTAGCCTGCCTGGACTTCCAGCGTGGAGCCGCTACGCGACTTGCGGACACGCAGCCGCGTCGGGATCCGCTGACGGAGTTCTTCGACGTGCGACACCAGCCCGACAACCCGGCCACCGGCGCGGAGTTCGTCGAGGATGTTCATCACGATGTCGAGGGTTTCGGCGTCCAGCGTGCCGAAACCCTCGTCGATGAACAGCGTGTCCAGCAGCGCCCCGCCGGTCTCGGCCGCGACGACGTCGGCGAGGCCGAGTGCCAGCGCGAGCGACGCCAGGAACGATTCGCCACCGGAAAGTGTCTTCGCGGGCCGCACGGTTCCGGAGTAGTCGTCAAGAACGTCGATGCCGAGCCCGCCGCGCATACCCCGCGCGCCTGCAGCGTCGGAGTGCACGAACGAGTAGCGACCCTGGCTCATCGTCCGCAGCCGGGCCGTCGCGGCCAGCGCGACTTCTTCCAAGCGGGCAGCCAAAACATAGGACCGCAGCGACATCTTCCGCGCGTTCTGCCCGCGCCCGTTGACGACCTCGGAGAGCGCCTTCAACTCCGCGTACGCCTCTTCGACGGGCGCCAGCTCGGCCATCGCCGACCCCATCCGCTCCGCCAAGGTGTCCAGATCCCGGGCGCGTTCCGAGGCGCCGCGGACAGCGACCAACGCCGCTTCCGACTGCGTGCGAGCCTCTTTCGCGGTCTGCTTGGCCGTTTCCACGTCGACGACGTCGTCCGGCGAGACACCGAACAGCTCCGGCTCGCTCAGTGCCGACTGGGCCTTCGCCTCGTCGACCTTCGCGTCCGACAGCTGTTGCTCCAGCTGTGCCACGCGATCCTGCGCCCGCGCGGCCGCCCGCGCCAGCTCGACGGTCTCGAACTCGTTGTGCCGCAGCGCTTCCTCGACCACACCTCGTTGCTCGTCGAGCCTGGCTTGCGCTGTGGTCCGCGCGGTTCGCGCCTCCGCCAACGCGTCCAGCGCGGTGACGACGCCGACGAGATGCGCCCGCCGGGCCGCCACATCCGGGTACTCCCCGCGCGCGATCTCCAGGCGGTGCTCACGTTCGAGCACGAGATCCGCGAGCGCACGGCCTTCGGTTTCCGCTGTGGTGACGGCCTTTTCGGCCTCCTGACGTTCCTTGGTCAGGCTCACGACCTCGGCCTCGGCGGACGAAATCGCCGACTCGACGGCCTTCTTCTTCGCGGCGAGCCCGGACAACAAATCCTGCTGTGCACGCACTTCAGCCGACTCCGCCGCGAGTGTTTCCGCCGTCCGCTCGCCGAGCTTTTCCAGCAGCCCGGCCAACTTCGTCTCGACTTCGTGCTTCGCCGTGACGAGCTTCTGCCGTCGAAGATCCAGCCGCTGCTCGGTTTCCTCCGCCGCGCGCTCCTGCTTCTCGTCGACAGAACCATTGACGGGCTTGGCGGGCGCGGGGTGCTCGCCTGAACCGCAAACCGGGCACGCCGAACCGTCGGCCAGCTCAGCCGCCAGCTCGGCGGCCATCCCGTTGAGACGTCGTTCGCGCAGGTCCAACCGATGCTGACGGGCCAGCTGGTGTTCGTCGACAGCGTCTCGCAAAGCCGTGTCAGCCTTGCGAACGGCCAACTCGGCAGCCGGAAGCGCCTCCGCGTCCCGGATAGCGACCGCCAGTTCGTCGGCTCGCGAGCGCACTCCCTCGAGCTTGCCCTCGGCCTCGATCGCCGCGGTCAGCTTCTCGCGCAGCTCCCGAACCCGTTCCGGCACCGTGGAAAGCTTCTCGCCGATGACCGTGACTTGACCCGACGCGACGCTCGCGGCCTTGCCCAACTCCACCTGACGCAGCCGAGCAAGACGCTGCTGGTCAGCTTCTTCTACCAGCCCGGCGAGCGCGCCCGCTTCTTCGCGCAGGACACCGGCTTCTTCGCGCAGATCGGCGACGACGGCGTCCGTGCTCTCGTGCCCGGTCGCGACCAGCTCGCGAACCCGTCCGGCTTCACGACGTTCAGCGTCGTCCAGCAGCGCGTCCAGCCGATCGAACAGCGCGGCCGCTTCGACGACTCCGGCTGCCCGCTCGGCATCGGCGATTTCGGTGGCCCACAACGACCGTTGCTCGGCCTGTTCCGCCAGCTCAGCCAGCTTGACGTGCGCGGTCCGCACCCGGCGGATCCGTTCCGCCGCCTCGAGATTCTCTTGCAACGCGGCTTCGGCGCGCTCCCGGATCCCACGTGCCTCGCGTTCGGACGCCTCGGTGACGGCTACTTCGGCCGTGGCGTCGCGCAGGATCGCCGACACCCACTCCGACTGCTCTTCCTCAGGCGGTTCGGCCTTGGCCACCTGCGCGAACCGTGAAACCCGATCGCGGACGACCTTTGTCCGGTCCTCGACCTCGCGGTATCGCTCGGTGCGCAGGTCGGCGAACCAGCGCTCGATCGTGCCGAACCGGCCGGTGCCGAAAAGTCGTTCGAGCAGCTTCTCGCGCTCAGTCGTGTCCGCACGCAGGAAACGCGCGAATTCGCCCTGGGGCAGCAAAACGACCTGGAAGAACTGATCGTGCGTCATCCCGAGCAGCCGCTCGACCGTGCGCGCGACCTCGTCGATCCGCGTCACGCCTTCTTGCGGCTGACCATCGGGCGCCTCGCCGGTCCAGCTGAGCGACGCTTTCGCCTGCTGGGTCGTCGTGCCCTCGCCGCGCCGCTTCGGGCGCTGGTACTCGGGATTGCGCACGATCCGCAGCCGGTGCCCCTGGACGGTCAGCTCCAGCACGACCTCGGTGACGTCGTCCGGCTCGGCCTGTTCGCAACGCAGGCGTTTGACCTCGCCGCGCGCACCCGGCACCACGCCGAACAACGCGAACGCGATGGCGTCGAGCAAAGTCGTCTTACCCGCGCCGGTGTCACCGTGGAGCAGGAAAAGGCCGTCCGCGCCGAGCACGTCGAAGTCGACGATCTCGCGCCGGACGTACGGCCCGAAGGCGGCGACCTCCAGTTTGTGCAGTCTCATTTTTCCCCGCGCCCGGCCGCTTCCCAGCGCCCGGCGGACTCCAGCGCGCGCTGGAACAGGCCTTCTTCACGCTCGTTCGGCGGCGCGCCGCGGCAGTCGCTCAGGAAGTTGCGGGCGATCTCGCCGTCGGACCGGCCGCGCACCTTTTCGGCGTAGCGCAACGCGCCGGTGGCGTGGCCGCCTTCGGGCACCCAGTCCAGGTGGACGGCGTATTTGAACCGCTCGCGCAGCCGGCGCATGGCGTCGATCGGGCGCACCTGATCGGTCAGCGTGACCGAGAGATAGCAGTCGGAGACGTCCTCGAATTCGGGCGCGGCCAGCAGTTCCTCCAGCTGTCCGCGGATCGTCGCGAGCTGCCTGGGCACCGGAAGTTCGTGACGCTGGACCGCCGCGAGACCGTCGGCGTCGAGATCGACCAGCCAGACCGATTTGCGTTGCGCCGTCTCGGAAAACGAGTACGCCAGCGGACTGCCCGAATAGCGGAGATGCTCCGCGAGAGTCTGCGGACCGTGCAGATGTCCGAGCGCGACGTAATCCACGCCGTCGAAAACCGAGCCGGGAACCTGCTCGACGCCGCCGACCGCGATCGTCCGCTCGGAATCGCTGCCCGCACCGCCGGTGACAAAAGCGTGCGCGAGCACCACCGACCGCGTCCCGGCCGGCCGATCCGCCAGATCCACGCGGACGCGGCGCATGGCCTCGGTCAGCACGCCGGTGTGGCCCTTGGCGTCCGGGACACGCAGTGTGTGCCTCGCGGACTCCGGCTCGAGATAGGGAATGCCGTAGAGCGCGACCGGGCCGTGCTCGTCCTCCAGCAGGACCGGCTCGTTCAGCCCGGCGATCGTGGCCTTGAGGTGCAGCCCACCCGCCGCGGCGAACTCGGCGAACGCGCCCAGACGGGCGGCTGAGTCGTGGTTGCCGGGGGTGATGACGAGATGCGCCCCGGCTCGCCTGAGCCTGCTGAGCGCGCTCGTGGCCACCCGCACGGCCTCAGCTGACGGGACCGCCCTGTCGTAGACGTCACCGGAGACGAGCACGACGTCCACCCGCTCGCTGACCACGAGGTCCGCGAGGTGCCCGAGCACGGCTTCCTGCTCGGCGAGCAGATCGGCGCCGTGGAACGTGCGGCCGATATGCCAGTCGGACGTGTGGAGAAGTCTCACGCGACCAAAGGTTAGGCGCGAACCCCGTCAGAACTTGGGAGGGTCGCCGGGCGTGTCACCTGAACGTGTGTTCGATCAAGGGGGCATCATTTTTGTCGGTGCGGTCCGTAATGATGTGTGCGCGGTTGGATACAGAGGGGAATGTTGCGGGTGGACTCGACGGTGATCACCACGGCGGCGGTCGTGGTGGCGGTGCTGCTGGGCGTGGCTGTCGCGCTGCTGTGGCGGCTGTACAACGACAGCATGCGGCGGGCCGACGCGGCCGCGCGGCAGGTCGACGTCGAGCGCTCGCGGGTCAACGAGCAGCAGACCTCGCTGCGGCGGTACGAGGTCGCGTTCGCGTCCATCAGCGGGCGCGGTGAGCTGGGCGAACAGGTACTGCTCGAGACGGCACGCGCGCTGGGGCTGCGGGAGGAGCTGCACTTCACGCTGCAGACGGACGTCGCCGGGGGCGGCAGCGTGAAACCGGACATGGTGCTGCACGTCGGCGGCGGGCGGAGTGTCCCGGTCGACGCCAAGGCGAGCATGGCGACCTGGGCCGAGGCCATCGAGACGGACAATCCCGACGAGCGGCTCGACGCGCTGCGCGTCCACGTCCGGAACATGCGCTCGCGGGCCGCGGAGCTGGCGGGCAAGGGCTACCAGCGCTGGGCGGACGCGATCTACGGGACGATCATGTTCGTCCCGTCCGACGCGGCCGTGGTGGCGGCGTTGGACACCGACCCGGAGTTGCTGCGCTGGATGCTCGACAGGCGGGTCTTCGTCTGCGGGCCGACGGGGTTCGCCGTGCTGGCGTCGGCGGCGCTGTTCGCGGCGAGCGACAGGGCGCTGCTCGAAGACGTCGAGCAGGTGCGCGCGGGGGCGGGCCAGGCGCACCGGGCGGCCGGTGGCGCCATCGACGCGCTGAACCTGTCGAGCACGCATCTCCAGCGGTTCCTGTCGGCACGCCGTCGTGAGCTGGACGCGTTGGAAAATTTCCGGGCGGCCGTCGCACCGCTCACAGATGCGGCCGCGGCGCCTTCCCCGGTCACCGAAATCCGCAAAGGGGACGAATTGGCCACAGGTTGATGGCCGTAGACCGGCCCTGAGCAGCTGAAACAGCGCGTGACGTACGCGGGGTGCACCCGTGCGGAGCCACCGGAAAACGGTGCCCCCGGTCACGCTTGCGGGTGCCGAATTCCGCTTCGACGCGGAGTGGTAGCGGCAACCGGGTGAGAACCGGATACCGTGTCATCTCGTGACCGCGATTCGCGATCGCCCAAGCGATCCTGATGCAGACGAAATCTCCGTGCCGTGGGACGAGCTTCCCATCGTTGGCGACAAACGGGGTTTGCCCTGGTGGGGTGCCGTGCTGCTCGGCTTCGGCCTGGCGATACTCGGCGCGTTCGTCGACCTGAAGCTCCAAGACCACCTGACGCTGCTGTTCCAGGCCACATATTGCGTCGGATGCGTCATCGCGGTGGGCTGGGTCCAGAGACGGGGCCTGTTCGGCCCGATGGTGCAGCCGCCGCTGGTGCTGGCGGTGACCGTGCCCGGTGTCGTGTTCTTCGCGTCCGGGGTTCCCGGCGGCGATGACATGCTGGGCACGCTCCTCAAGCTGGGGCAACCGCTCATCGACGGCTTCCCGACGATGGCGATCACCACCGGCGCGACCTTGCTGATCGGTTTCTTCCGGCTCTACCGCGAGCGGGACCCGAACCGCCTGCTCAAGCAGAAGTCGGCCAAGAAGCCCGCCTCGGACAAGGCCGCGCCCAAGCGGCCCGCGGACGAGCGTCCTTCGGCAGGCGACGGCTCGCGCCCTCGGCAACGGCCTGCCGCCGACGGCCAGCCGCCGCGACGACGTCCGCCCGCCGAAGGCACCCAGGGCGCCCCCGCTCGCCGTCGCCCGGCCCCCGAAGACGGCGAACGACGTCCCCGCGATCCCGCGGCGCCACGACGTCGTCCCGAAGACCCGGACGCACCACGTCGTCCCCGGCAGCCGCGGCCCCGCGACGAAGACGGCGCACCGCCGCGCCGACGTCCCGAGCCACGTGAAGGCGAGCAGCCCCGCGCCCGCCGTCCCCGGCCCGTCGACGACCCGCGTCGCGGTGGCGAGACCCCGCGCCGCCCGCCCGGCACCCGCAAGCCGCCGCCGCGCAACCGCCCCTGGGACGAGGAGTAACCACCCCCAAGCGGCATCAAGGGACCTTTACTGCCGTTTCGCGGTAGTAAAGGTCCCTTGATGCCGCTCTGGGGACCTACTCGGCGCGGGGGCCGACCTTCTTCAGTTCGTGCGGCAGCGCGAAGGTGATCTTCTCGTTCGCCGTGGTGACCTCGTCGACGTCGCCCCAGCCGCGCTCGGCCAGCCATGACAGCACGTCCATGACCAGCGAGTCGGGCACCGAAGCACCGCTCGTCACGCCCACGGTGGTGACGCCTTCGAGCCACGCCTCGTCGACCTCGTGCGCGAAGTCCACCAGGTGCGAATCACGCGCACCGGCCTTCAGCGCCACCTCGACGAGCCGCTTCGAGTTGGACGAGTTCTGCGAGCCGACCACGAGCACGAGGTCGCACTCGGCGGCCATCGCCTTGACCGCCACCTGACGGTTCGTCGTGGCGTAGCAGATGTCGTCGCTGGGCGGGTCCGCCAAGCCGGGGAACCGGTCGCGGAGCTGGTCGACGCGTTCCATCGTCTCGTCGACGCTCAGCGTGGTCTGGGACAGCCAGATGACCTTGGACGGGTCGCGCACGATCGCCTTGTCGACGTCGGCCGCGGTGTCGACCAGCTGCACGTGGTCGGGCGCCTCGCCCGCGGTGCCTTCGACCTCTTCATGGCCTTCGTGGCCGATCAGGAGGATGTCGTAGTCGTCCTTGGCGAACCGGTTGACCTCTTTGTGGACCTTGGTCACCAGCGGGCAGGTCGCGTCGATCGTGCGGAGGTTGCGCTCGGCGGCTTCGGCGTGGACGGCCGGGGACACCCCGTGCGCCGAGAAGACCACCAGCTCGCCCTCGGGCACCTCGGAGGTCTCGTCGACAAAGATGACTCCCCGGTCACGCAGCGTCTCGACGACGTGCCGGTTGTGCACGATCTCCTTGCGCACGTAGACCGGCGGGCCGTAAAGCTCAAGTGCCTTTTCGACGGCGATCACAGCGCGGTCGACACCGGCGCAGTAACCGCGTGGCTTCGCGAGCAGCACGCGCTTGCCGTTCGACGGCGCGCCACCACGTTCGATGGTCGGCGTGCCTGCGGGCTCGATTCCGGGACTCGCTGCACTCATGCCCCCAGGGTACGGGGGGCCATATCGGGGTATGGGCCCCCGTCGTGTGCGGGCAGTCACGTTATCCGTGCTCGACACACCCATTCGGTTGGGCAGGATGGCCTACGTACGGCAGGCTGTAGGTATGAAGCCACTCCCGCTCCCGCTCCGGGTCGCCGCGGGCCTCGCCGTATCCACCGCCGAGCGGGTTCGCGAACTGCCGAAACAGCTCACCGGGCTGCCGGTGACCGTCGTCAGCCAGGTACTCCAGTTCTCGATGCGGGTACAGCAGCACGTCACCGAGCTCGCGATCAAGGGCGACGGCGCACTGTCCTCGCTGCGTCCGGTCGAGGACACACCGAGCTGGGCGACCTTCGACGAAGACGTCGAGCCCGACCTGTCCGCCGAGGTCCCCTTCGACAACGTGACCTCGATCAAGACCGCGGAATCCGCGCCCCGCAACGAAACCAACGGCCACCGGCCGGCTTTCACCGAAGCGGGAGCCGAAACTGCCGACGCTTCGGATCCGTGGGCCGAGGAAGAGCGCGCGCTCTCGACGCCGCATGCCGAAGGCGAGTTCGACGCGCCGGTGACCAGCAATCCGGCGGGCGTCGTCAACTACGACGAGCTCACCCTCCCCCAGCTGCGGGCACGCCTGCGCCGGTTCTCCTTGGAGGAGCTCGAAGAACTCCTCACCTACGAGCGCGCCAACGCCGACAGGCCGTCGTTCGTCGGCATGCTCGCGCGCCGGATCGGCAATGTGAACCAGGCTGAGCCTGATAACACCGCGCCTGACACTGAGAACCCAACCGGCCGGTGAGCAGCGACCCGGCCACAGAATCACCCGTTCGTGAATCGAGCAGCGCCGACAACCCGTGGCCGGTGCGCACGGTCGCGCGCAAGATCTCGGACTGGATCCACCGCCTCGGCGCGGTCTGGGTGGAAGGTCAGGTAACCCAGGTCTCGGCCCGGCCGGGCACGCAGACGGCTTTCCTGACGCTGCGCGATCCGTCCGCTGACGTGTCGATGTCGGTCACTTGCGCGATGCGGGTGTTCCGCGACATCGAGCCGCCACTGCGCGAAGGCGCGAGCGTGATCGTGCACGCGAAGCCGACGTTCTTCATGGGCCGGGGCCAATTGAGCTTGCGTGCCAACGAAATCCGCGCGGTCGGCGTCGGTGAGCTGCTCGCCAGGATCGAGCGGCTGCGCAAGCTGCTCGCCGCCGAAGGCCTCTTCGCGCCCGAGCGCAAGCGCAAGCTTCCGTTCCTGCCCAAGGGAATCGGCCTGATCACCGGCCGCGCTTCGGCTGCGGAGCGTGACGTGCTCGTCAACGCACAGGCGCGCTGGCCACACGTGGCCTTCAAGGTGATCAACACCGCCGTCCAGGGCCCGACGTCCGTCCCGCAGATGCTCAAAGCGCTCAAGATCCTCGACGCCGACCCTGAAGTCGAAGTGATCGTGTTCGCCCGTGGCGGCGGCAGTGTCGAAGACCTCCTGCCGTTCTCCGACGAAGCGTTGTGCCGCGCGGTGTCGCTGGCGCGGACGCCGATCGTCAGCGCGATCGGCCACGAGCCGGACACCCCGTTGCTGGACCATGTCGCGGATCTGCGCTGCTCGACGCCGACGGACGCGAGCAAGCGGATCGTGCCGGATGTCAGGGAAGAGACCCAGCGCGTCCACCAGATGCGCGACCGCGGCCGCCGCGCGCTGCACGGCTGGGTCGACACCCAGACCCGGCTGCTCAACCAGCTGCGCAGCCGTCCGGTGCTCGCCGATCCGCTCGGCCCGATCGACCGACGGCTCGACGAGGTGAACCTGCACCGGGAGCGCGCCCGGCGCTGCGTACTCACCGCGCTGGCGCGCGAGCAGGCCGCCATCGCGTCCTCGAAAGCCCGGCTGACCGCGCTCGGTCCCGCCGCGACGATGACCCGTGGCTACGCGGTCGTGCAGTTTTCCGACGCCGAAGGCAACCTTCAGGTACTCCGATCAGTCTCTGAACTTGTGGAGGGTGCCACCTTGCGCGTGCGGGTGGCCGACGGCGCGGTCAACGCGGTCGTCACT
>Ga0193717_1001146_pt1 | contig 16512 bp, 17 predicted proteins | sample U2c2metaG_FD_145900 | JGI IMG/M metagenome (GOLD analysis project Ga0193717, IMG submission 145900) | Soil microbial communities from a riparian zone of the East river system, Colorado, United States - U2c2 | ecosystem: Environmental > Terrestrial > Soil > Riparian zone | place: USA: East River... | reverse complement strand
TCACGCGGCTCGAAACTGCGATGGAATTTGTCCAGCGCGATATCGCTGAAATACGAGCGGATGTGCGCAGCCTCTACGATTTGGTTGGCAATCTGAGAGACGCAGTGGCGGCAACCAACGCTCGCATCGATGTTCTCACCACAACCATCCATGGTGTGAGCACGTCTGTTGACCGCCTTGCCTCAACCGTCGCGACGCTCGAGAAATCCATCGCATCATTTCAGACAAAGGCTCTCTGGGCTGTCACGCTGTTCGTCATCGCCGTCGTTTTGAAGTCGGCATGGCCCGTGCTTTTCCCGGGTTAAGGTTTGCCCCGTCATGTACGGGCAAAGTTACTGACAGTTAGACGACGCGGACCCATTGGCAGCCGTCAAGCATGTGGTCGAATATTGCTTCGGTGCCTGGCCAACCACACGCTTGAACGCGAAGCTAAACGCACTTTCAGAGGAATAGCCAAGATCGGACGCCAATCGGCTGATCGGCACGGGCGCGGTCCGGAGTGTGTGGCGTGCGCGCTGCATGCGCCAACGAAGAAGATATTCCAGCGGCGCCAGCCCGACCCGGGCCTTGAACCGCGCCGCGAAACTTGAGCGAGAGAGGCAAACCGCGCCCGCCAGGCCCGCAACGGTCCAGTGGAAACCGGGATCGGTGTGCATCAGTGTCAACGCCGCGCCGATATGTTTGTCGCCAAGCGCACTGATCCAGCTAAGGTCGTCCGGATGCGCAGTCGCACAAAATGCCCGAATTGCCTGGATCAGCATCATGTTCGCCAGGTGCTGCTTCATCAGTGGGCCGCCGATGTCGCCACGGTCCATTTCAGCGTCCAGCATGAGGATCGTTGATTTCAGCGCAGCGATCGCTGGATTGTCCGTTCGGATCGCGAAGAAAGACGGAAGCACATCCAATAACGGACTTAAGTCATCGCCCTGGACAATGAAGCTGCCTCCGATGAGGACCGTTTCAGAACCTCCCAAGCGCACGACGTTGGATTGGGCACTCTGGAAAAGACGATCGCCGTCGGCCATGGCGACATCCGGATCGCTACTGACGCCATAGCCACAGGCGTTGATCAACAAGAAGGCATCGCCCTCGTCCAATCGGCAAGGCAGGTCACTCACGCCGGTGATCCAGCACGAGCCGCGCAGCACAGTGACGAACTTAAGCATGGAAGCGGTAGCAAAGTAAGGCCCCAGTTGCCCTGCGCTTCCAGGCGCGTGCACTTCACATTCCTGACCTGCATCAAGAGCAGAACATCGGAAAGCGGGTCATTCATAGGACGATTTCAATACCTTGGACGATATCGCATAAAGTCTGGACCCCTTCTTATAGAACGTCCAGCGTGAACACCCTATCTTTTCGTATTCCTACTAATTTTGCTCCAGCGGAGGCTACACACATGACGGGTATTACCGGGAAAGTCGTTGCAGTCACGGGCGCCAGCAGCGGAATCGGCCGCGCCGCATCGCTGCTGCTTGCTAGCCGTGGGGCGAAGGTGGTTCTCGGTGCGCGCCGTGCCGATGAGCTGGAACGGGTCGTCAGCGACATACGACACGCCGGCGGTGATGCGATTTCAATTCAAGCGGACGTATCCCGACGCCAGGACATGGTTGCGCTGTGTGCCAAGGCTACCGATCACTTCGGAAAGCTCGATGTACTGATCAGCAACGCGGGCATCGGTCCCATCTCGAAAGTTGAAGACTTAAGGGTGGAGGATTGGGACGCCATGATCGATATAAATATCAGGGGGGTGCTCTACGGTGTCGCAGCGGCAATGCCGATATTCCTGCGACAAGGCAAAGGTCATTTCATCAATACTGTTTCGACTGCCGGCATCACGATCCTTCCAACGATGGCCATCTATGCCGCGTCAAAGAACTTCGTGCGCACCCTCAATGAGGGTCTGCGGGTCGAATCCGATGGCAGGTATCGGGTGACCGGCATATCTCCCGGGTTTGTCGGGACGAATTTTGGTGACTCGATGACGGATACGGACTTGAAGGCGCAAATAGCGAAACGCATGGGCGACATGGGGCTCGATCCCGATGCCATCGCGCGCGCCATGATATTTGCAATCGACCAACCCGACGATGTGGATGTCGGCGACATTGTCGTGCGCCCCACTCGCCAAGGGTAGGCGCACTGGCACTTAACGCAGATGGCGCGCCAGGAAGAAGTACACCAGATGGCCCAGCCCCGTCATGCCCAGGAGTATGGCGAACACACCCGCCGTTACGTCGCGTAGGTTGAACAGCTCCAGCAAGCCAAATCCGATGCCGATCGCCAACATGACCAATCCCCAGCGAAGCGAGCTCTGTCGGCGGGCGGCAGCTTCGTTTTCAAGGACCAGCGCGAGATCCTCCCGGGGCCCCTGGACCTGGAATAACTTGCGCCGGGAATAGGCGTCCACGATGATCTTGATCGTGTACGTCACGCAAAGAAAAAGAGCAACGGGGATGATGACTTGCTGATCCATGAGTCGTTCCGATATGCCCAAGGGGCCCATGTGAAAGTAGATACCCCCACCCGGCGATCGGTTGCATTCTGGTCGGTTGCAACCGATGACGGCTGCGCTGTATCTAGTTAGGGGTGATCCGCCCTGAGCCTACCGAGTTCCCCGACGCCGACCGCGCGCTGGTCGAAGCGGTGTTGGCGCGCGTCCCGAGATCGTTCGAGCAGCTCATCTCCCGGTACCAGGGACTTTGCTGGCACATCGTCCTGCGCATGGTAAGGAACCCCGAGGACGCGCGTGACATCTGCCAGGAGACATTCCTCCGTGTATTCAAATACCTCCACCAATATCGCTTCGATAGTCCGCTCAAATCATGGGTAGCCCAGGTGGCCTATTCGGTGGCCAAACGCCACCTGGAGCGAAAACGCATCCCGATCGCGGACGAACCGGACGACCCTGAAGCCGGGTCCTTGCTGGATTCGGTGAGCGATGGCTTTGACCTGGAGGCCGCCAACGCCGACGACCAGATCAACCGCCTCTTGCATGCCGCGATCGATGCGCTGCCGGCCTTGCAACGATCATTGTTAACGATGTATCACCTGGATGAACTCTCAATTTCTGAAATAGCGACCATTACCGGTATCGCTGAGGGCTCGGTGAAAAGCCATCTTTTTCGATCACGAAAACGGCTTCGCCAGTGGCTCGAACTAAGAACAGGAGTGACCACATGACCAACCAGAGCTTCGACGACGGCGAATGGCAGGCTCAGGAACGTGCCAGGAAGACCGTGCGTGATGCTGCGTTGCCCCTGGGTGACGAGGGCGCAGATGTGGCATACCGGCGCATTGCCCAGGCACTTCGCGAACCGCCTTCCATCAACCTGCCCAGGGACTTCGCCGCGGACGTTGCCAAGCTTGCGGCGCCGTCAGCCACTCCGCATCGTGCCAAGGCAGATCCCGAGCTCCGTATCGCCGGGACCCTGGCGGGCATTCTCGTGGTCTGCTGCGTGGTTGCGGGTTTCCGCTACGCCGATGCATTGGGTTCGCTACTGGCCTCACCCCTGGGGGCCTGGAGTTTTTCCGCCCTGTGCTGCGCCGCGGCGGCGCAAGGTTTCCAGCTTCTGACCAAGCAAATAGCGCGTGGATTCGAGGCATCATTGCGATGAACGCGCCACCGTGTCATGCACTACGTTAGTTCACCGGCGCACCCGCTTTCACCACCAGCACATCGGCAACCCACGCCTGCTGCCACCTGGATACTTTTTCATCCGGGCCCAGCAACTGGGGCGAAACCGGGACAGGGGCCGCAAAGGCCTGGCGCCCGGCAACGCACGCCGCATTGGCAGCGCCGTAAGTACGCCCCTCCTCTTCCATGAGGACGGCAACCAACACGCCGCAATTTGCACACATCAGGAATTGCGCACGCTTGGAACCCTGCCGGTAGACGCGAAGCGTGCCCGGCTGATTCTCGAACACGAATAGCCGCCCTGCCGGATCGGACACGTATGCCGCCCCGTGCATCTGGCAGAACGAACAATCGCAGGCGCGGGGAGTGATCTGCGAGAGCTCCCTGGCCGTTGAGAACTCAAGGCCAAGCTGGCCGCAATGACAGCTTCCGCGCAGTACCTGAGTCTCCACCATCGTCAGAACCTTCCCATCATGCCGAATTTGCCCGGCAGCGCCGTGTCGCAGGCGCCCAGTCTAAACCGCCTACCGCGCTTTATCATCGGCGACCGCTGATAGATACTCCCCAACGAGCCGCGTACGCCGCCGGGGGCGCCACCCATGCATACATCGATCAGCGCGCTGGATATCTATCCCAACGTACGCACGCTGTTGGGGATGATCGTGGGCCTGGCGCTTGCCCACATGCTTACCCAGTTCGCGCGCATCATCGAGTTCAACCGCTGGCGCCGGCTCTATTGGCCGCACATGGTGTGGGCGGCCTTCATGCTGGTGTACATCATCCACTTCTGGTGGTGGCAGGTGCGCCTGTCGGCGTTGCCGACGTGGACGTTCGGCGTGTTCGCCTTCATCGTGTTTTATGCGCTACTGGTATTCCTGGCCTGCACCGTGGTGCTTCCGGCGAGCCTCAGCGACGGGCGCACCACAGACGATCAATCGCACTATTACGCGCGGCGGGGATGGTTCTTCGGCCTGGTGGCGGCGATCTACGTGGTCGACGTATTTGACTCGCTACTCAAAGGAAGCACATTCGTGGCATCTCTTGGCACGGAGTATTACCTGCGCAACGGAGCCTATGTGTTACTGGCACTCATTGCCACGCGGACACGCAACGAGCGATATCACCAGGCATTCGCCGTACTGGCATTCGCCTACCAGTTGGCGTGGATTGTGCGGCGATATGAGGTATTCGGCTGATCAACTTGCGACCGTCAAGGCCATGCCTGTGAGCCGTGCAGGAATGCAACTATGTTGATCCGCCTAACGCGCAACATCACAACGTAGACAGCGATATAAGGCGTTCGGGTGATGACGAACTCGCGCGTGCCTGATACGCGCCCTCGCCGTCCCGCGTGCGGGTGCTGCATTAAAATATGCAATTGACGATCGATTTCGTCCATCTGATCCCAAGCGGCCATCGGGTTGTCGGCCAGGACGTATTCGATGGAATCGTTTCTTGCTTGTTCGGCGCGCGGCATCCATACCAGCTCCATGCATCATTCCTTGCTTGCGATGAGCGCCTTTATCCTCTCACGCTGACGCTGCATGTTTTTCCGCACTTCTTCGTGGGGAATTGCCTCGATGGAAGAGTTCTCTACGTCCAGTAAGGCGTCAGCGACTTGTTGGCGAAACCAGCGGTCATGTTCAGCCGCTGCATGAGTGCGCCTAAGGGCTTCGGCGCGGTCAGGCCGTGTTCGTGCGGTCCCCTTGTCAGCCGGATCCCATTCGCCGACATCGAACCCACCGACAAACAAACCAAGCCCTCGTAGTAGTACGAGAGCCTGCAGCGGATTGCCAAAGCGCCGCGGCTCCGTGCTTCGAGCCTTTGCAAGTAAAGCCTCGCTACCGTTTCGCGTTCCTACTTGTACAAAGAATGACGCGCCCTTGGCGGTTAGAGTCACTGTCTCCACACCACCTGCAAGGCTCGCTGTTCGAAGTTGTTCAAGAGTGAGGGTCTGCACGGCTCGTTACCTATCGATTGCTATCTATTGTTAACGTACACAGATAACAATTAATGTGCAAGCGGGCGGTCGCCTAGAATCGAGGAAGGAAAGCCTCACGGCGGCATTCCATCAAGCTCCGCCGCAGCCACGGCCAGGCCCGACACCACGCCCAGTGATGGATCACCCTTCACTAGATTGATCTGGGGGAAGCTCTCGCGCACCGCAGCCTGCACCGCGGGCGAACGCGAGGTGCCGCCGGTAAGGAACACGCTGGCGGCGGTGTCGGCGTTGGCCAGGTCACTGCGAACGTCATCGAGGGTGCGCTTGAGTCGGTTGATGAAGGGCGAGATCGCCTCGATCAGCTCTGGCTGGGTGGTGTCCGCACCAAGGCCGGCTTCAAGGAAGCCGAGGTCGGAGTGGTGCGCAGCATCGGCCGACAGCAGGATCTTGGTGCGCTCGGCTTCCTGGTTCAGCCGCGTGGTGGCACCGGGCTTCTGCAGATTGCGCAGGCGCGACTGCCATGGCTCGTCGACGAAGCGGTAATCCTGCCTGCGGAATTCCCGCTGCTTGGGAAGGTTATGCACGCTTGCCGCTTCGACGAAGTGGTGCACGGGCACCTTGGCGATGTTGTTGCCCAGGAGCGGCATGAAGGCATGGACGGAGAGGTTCACGTCGAGGTCCGTGCCGCCCTTGGGCAAGCCCCAGCTGCGGGTGATCTCCGGGTGCTGGCCACCGCCGAGTTCGGCGAAGGCGACGTCGGTGGTGCCGCCGCCGATGTCCACGATCAGGGCGCGCTGCCGGGTGGCAAGGCTCTTGTGATAGTGCATGGCCGCCGCGGCGGGTTCCTCAAGAAAAGAAACCTCATCGAAGCCTGCCACCGCCGCGGCCTCGCGAAGCAGCTCCACGGCCTGCTCGGAGCCGCGCTCGCCCATCGACGAACGGAACTGCACCGGTCGGCCGATCACTGCGCTTCGTACCGGTTCGCCCAGCTGCCGGCTGGCCGTGAGGCGGATGTGCTCGAGGATGTGCGTGGCGATGTGCACGATCACCCTGCGAACCTGGGAATCCATGCGGAAGCCCAGCATCGATTTGGGTGACTCGATCAGGTTGCCGTCGCCGTGCTCAAGGTAGGCGTCCACGGCCTCGTCGCCGAAAAGAGCGTGCTGGAAGCTTTCCAGCGTAGCCGTGGGCGAGTTGCGCGCGCGTTCTTCCAGCCACAGTCGGCGCACCAGGCGCACGGCGTCACGGCGCAGGTCATCGTCGCTGCGCACGGCACCGCCGAACTGCCGCTGCTGGGTTCGCAGGTCCCGCACTTGCGCCTCGACGTCGGCCTCGAGCACCGGAGTTAGCGTGAAATCGTTGGGGTCGGGTACGACCTCTGGGAAAAATACCGCCGTGCGGAATTGCGCCGAGTCGCCGAAACGGATGATTTCCAGTTCGCCATTGCGGTAAGTCGCGGCGGCCGAGTAACTGGTGCCGAAGTCGATGCCGATATGCATGATGCCTGGATCCAACGGCGCGCTAAACGCTTACGCACGCTCAAGTGAGTTCACCAACGCCGCTTGCGACCTGGAGCGTGCCGACCTTCCGGTATCGCCAGGGTAATCAACAATTTTGACGGTCTGGATAAGGCTTGTCCAGGCGAGCTCTTTGACCCCTGCGAAACCTGAGCTTCCTTGGATTGAAAATTACTGCATAACTTTGAGACAGTTCTGATGGAATTGCCTCGTCGCGTTTGCGAAGATTTATGGGTTGCCGGCGTGCCGGTAACGATTGGGTATCAGAACCCAATACACATAATCGACCACCGCAGGTCACTCCTGCGGTGGTCGAGGCCATCCGCCTTCGGGCGGGCAGCCAGGCGGGCGCAAGCCCGGCCGTTTATGTGTACGGTTTCTGATCCTGGCTGCCCGCCACCACTTTCGTGGCCGGCACAAGATGACATGCGTGGCCACTCACGCTACCCATGCCAGAAGTTCATTGGCGAACGTATTCCGCCCTGCTTACTATCCAAGCGCATGCAGGCCGCCGGCCCGCAGTTGGGAGGGTATCCGTGCGAGTCGCATTACTTTTGACCATGGCATCGATCTGCTTTTGTGTTGGCGCATCGGTCGCGCGCGCAGAAGACGCCCCGTCACCGAAGAACCGCGCCGAGGCCGTGCAGATCATCGCCGACCTTCGCCATATCGTCACGCCCCAAGGTATCGAGCGACACGAGAAGGTCCGCATCGGCGGCATCGACCAGTGGGTGAGCATCCGCGGCAACGACAAGCGCAACCCCATCCTGCTGATGGTCCACGGCGGTCCTGGCTGGGTATCGATGCCCACCAGTTGGTACTTCCAGCGCGGCTGGGAGGAATACTTCACCGTCGTGCAATGGGACCAGCGCGGCGCCGGCAGCACCTACGCCGCCAACGACCCCGCCGCCGTCGCCCCCACCATGACACCGGAGCGGATGATCGCCGACACCGAGGAAATGGTGAGCTGGCTTCGCAAGGAATTCGGCCGGGACAAGATCTTCCTGCTGGGCCACTCGTGGGGCTCCTATCTGGGCCTGGAGGTAGCCGTGCGCCATCCGGACTGGCTGTACGCCTATATTGGCGTTGGCCAGGGGACCAACATGCCGGAGAGCGAACGCGAGGGTTGGCAATTTGCCATGGACGAAGCAAGGAAGTCATCCAATGCCCAAGCCATTGCCGAACTAAATTCGATCGCGCCCTATGGTTCGGGCGCGAAGCCAATAACCCTTGCCAGCTTGATAGTCCAGCGCAAATGGCTCAATCAGTTCGGCGGCATGGTCTACGGAAGAACCGGCGGCCAGGCGGAAGGCGCAGCGATGTCGCTATCGCCGGAATACACCGACGCCGACGTGCAAAAGATTGGCGAGGCCAGCCAGTATTCGCTTGATAAGCTCCTAAGCAAGGTGCTGACGCTTGACCTCAGTCGTATCCAGAAGCTCGATTGCCCGTTAGTGCTGTTCGAGGGACGGCACGACCACAATGTGTCGTCTAGCCTCGCGGCCGCCTGGTTCGACAAAGTGCAAGCACCATCAAAAAAGCTGGTGTGGTTCGAGAACTCGGCGCACGAAGTGGTGGTGGAAGAGCCCGGCAAGACACTGATGTCGTTGGTCACGTATGTGCGGCCGCTGGCGGGCGATGCCCCTACTCACTGATGTCACTAATGCTCGGCGCTTCCCAGAGCGCGCCCGCTACTGAGTTCGATAGGAGCGCAACACGATCCCGGTCTGCTTGTCTAGCAACACGACGGGTGACCCTCCAATCATATTTGAGGGAAATTGGTAAGTAACTTCCCATTTGTCCTCACTGTCGGTCACCTGCAGACAGAGGTCATTCGCCTTGAAGTCGGGATACACCCGAAAGATATAGTTCTTCGCAGTTTCGGCGACCACACTTTGCGCGTCGGAGAGGTCAGCACAGCTCGAAGAGGCATTGCTACACATTGACGCTGCAACCGGAATTGGAGGCGACGCCACCCTGGTTAGTGAGTAGCCACTCCCTTCGATGAGTGCACAGGGTCTGTGATACAGAGCGTAATTCTTTGCTGGCATGCTTCCGGTTACGACCACATACTTCTCGGCTATTGGAAACTTAAACTCGGTGGCTCGCTGCCCAAAGATGTAAGGCTCCATTGGGAAACGAGCTTTCCCTCCGTCACATTCAATTACCACTAGAGAGAAATATATTTGTTTATTTTTTAGAGTTCGTGCATCGTCGGACCGCAGTCGAATTTCGACGATCTCATTGTCGGCAGAACTATAGGAGCGTGCGGACAGGATGGTGGGTCGGAATGCACACGACGAGAGCATGGCTGCGGCAGTGCCAAATAAGCAGATCCTTGCAAAGAAGACTCTCTCATTCATTGTAATGGTTGCTCCTCATACGAGGAGTCAATTGTTCGAATAGCGCCAACCTGCTCCATCATTCGCGGAAAGTCGCCGTGACTGGCGGTAGACGACGCTGACGGGCTAGCGCCCGACGTATTAGTCGTGCCATACAATAGGCGACCCGTGCTAGCAACTGTATCCGATTACGTCCGCCTGCAGGAACGACAGGCCGCCGTTATACGTGCTGATACGTTCGCCAAAGGGATGCTCGCCCAGGGGCGAGATTTCCTCGGAGACGCGAATCTTCTTCTTGTATTCGTCTTCCGGGGTGACATCGGCAAACGCCTTTCCCACCGAACACACAGCCATAGCAATCGCCACGTAGGCGAGCAGCCCTTCCTTGCGCATTGAGGTCCCCTGAGTGTGTCAGCCCGCAGGCGATGCAAATTCTTACGATGGCGTAATTCTTTGCGCATGGCCGGTTGCAGCGTCTATAGGATTCCTTCCTAGACAATTCCGGCAAATATCACTCGGAGGGGATGCTGCGCTGCAGCTATAGGACCCGGGCGAATTTCGATTATAGTAAAATACTATTATTTAACGACATGACGACCTGGATGCCCCTGCTCATAGGCATTCGCGCTTCGTAATAAGGTGAGTCGATGGATGTGTTGCGCCTGAACAATTCCCGCCTGGGCATCGAGATACTGCCGGCGGCGGGCGGGGGAGTGGCCCGCTTCGCATGGCATGGCCGCGGCGAGCCAGTGGCCTTGATGCGCACGGGCGATCTGACAAAAACGACACCAAACGGACGGCTGGATACCAACCAGCTCGCCTGCTATCCACTGGTGCCCTGGAGCAACCGGATTGCCGAAGGCGGCTTTACCGTCGACGGCCATCGCATCGCCTTGTCGGCGAACCGGCATGACGAGCCTTTCCCCATTCACGGCAGCGGCTGGCAGCGCAACTGGCTGCCGCAGATTGTCAGTGCACACGAAGCCCTGCTCGTCCTCGACGAAACAACGCCGGATGGCTGGGCCTACCAGGCAAGCCTGCGCTACCTGCTGCAGGGCAACGCGCTGCATGTGGAACTTCAGGTCACCAATACCGGCAAGACGGCCATGCCCTTCGGCCTCGGCCTGCATCCCTTCTTTCCGTGCCATGGCGAAGCGACGCTGTACGCACCGGCATCCGAGGTCGGTATCACGGAAGGTGATTCGCCGCTGCCCGTGGCTTTCGTCGAAGTGCCGCCGGCCTGGGATTTTCGCCAGGACAAAGCGTTACCGGAAGGCCTGAACCATGGCTTTCGCGCGTGGACCGGCGATGCGGTCATTTCCTGGCCGCGCCTTGGATTGCACCTGCATGTGGAGACCGATGTCGACGCCTTCGTGATGTATACGCCGGCCGATGAGAACTTTTTCTGCTTCGAACCCGTCGACCATGCGATCAACGCCGTCCATCTACCCGGCGGCCCGGTCGCCAACGGCATGACCATGCTGGCGCCGCAAACCGGCTTCGCTCGCCACTTCGTCTTTCGCGTGGTGGACGATACCCTTGCCGCCAGCGCAGGGCCCGATCAGGACAACATGGCATGACCCAACGACTCGAAGGCAAGAAAGCGCTGATCACCGGTGCCGGTAGCGGCATCGGTGGTGCTATCGCCGAACTGTTCGCGCGTGAGGGCGCCGACCTTGCGCTGCTCGACATGGACGCCGAGGCGGTAGTCCAGCTCAGCCAGAAACTCCATGCCGATACCGGCCGTCGCTGCCTGCCCCTGCATGCGGATGTCACTGATGCGGCGCGGATCGACGCGTGCTTCGCTGAGACGGTCGATACGCTCGGTCGCATCGATATCCTGATCAACTGCGCGGGCGTCAACGTCTTCCGCGATCCACTGACCCTCGAAGCCGCCGACTGGGACCGTTGCTTCGACGTCAACCTGCGCGGCGCCTGGCATTGCATCAGCGCGGCCCTGCCGTCGATGCTGGCCAACGGCTACGGTCACGTCGTGAATATCGCTTCGGTGCACGGTCACAAGATCATCCCGGGCAGCTTTCCGTATCCGGTGGCCAAGCACGGCCTGATCGGCCTTACCCGTTCGCTCGGCATCGAATACGCCAGCCGCGGCATCCGCGTGAACTCGATCTCGCCTGGCCTGATCATGACGCCGGCAGCGGAACGCTGGCTGGCGTCCTGCCCCGATCCGGAAGCGGAGCGGCAAAGCCAGGCCGATCTGCTGCCCAACAAGCGCATCGGCGAGCCATCAGAGGTTGCCTACACCGCGCTGTTTCTGGCTAGTGATGAAGCGCGCTTCATCAACGCCACCGATATTCTTATCGACGGCGGCTTAAGACGTGGTGGGGGTCAGTAAGACGTGGTGGGGGTCAGAGTTATAACTCTGACCCCGTTGACCGCTGATCGTGGTTTCCCAGCCGCCGCTCGATCTCCTCCAGCGACACCCCGGAAGTCTCCGGCACGCGCTGCCAGATAAACACAAACCCCGCCGCGCAGATCACGCCGTAGAACCAGAAACTCCCAGCCGGCCCGAGGTGCGCATTGAGCCACGGGAAGGTGTACGTCAGCACGAAGCACGCGATCCATAGCGCGAACACACCCAGCGCCACCGCCTGCGCGCGGATGTGCTCGGGGAAAATCTCCGACAGCAACACCCAGGTCACCGGCGCAAGCGTGGTCGCGTACACCGCGATGGCCGCAAGCACCAGCACCAGCACCGGCAAGCCGAGGATGTGCATCGCATAAGCCGCACCGATCAGCGCATAGAGCACCGTCAGCGCACCGGCGCCGAGCAGCATCAGCTTGCGCCGTCCCCAGCTATCGACCAGACGCAGCGCGAGCAGGGTAAACACCAGGTTGACCGAGCCGGTGGCGACGATCGACTTCAGCGTGTCGTTGATGTCGAAGCCCGCGGAGGCAAAGATGTCCTGTGCGTAATTGAAGATCACATTGATGCCGCACCATTGCTGGAATACCGCCAGCACAATGCCGATCACCAGCACCGGGCGCACCTTCTTCGCCAGCAGCGCGCGCATCGGCGTCGCCTCGTGCTCCGTGCGGTTCTCGTGCATCGCGGTAAGCACTTCGCTCGCATAGGCCACGCCGCCGATCCGTTCAAGCACCCGTCGCGCATCGCCATCGCGCCCCGCCTTGCTCAGCCAGCGCGGGGATTCGGGAATGATCAGGACCAGCAGCAGGAACAGCATCGCGGGCACGCCCTCGCCGAAGAACATCCAGCGCCAGCCGCTCTGCACGTTCCAGCTTTGCAGCAGCGCCACGCCGTCCAGCCCGGGCGGCACCGGGCGCGCGATCCACATATTCACCAGCTGGGCGAGCAGCACGCCGATCACGATGGTCAGCTGGTTGATCGCCACGAACAGGCCGCGGTTCTTCGCCGGGCTCACCTCGGCGATGTACAGCGGCGAAAGCCCCGAGGCCAGGCCAATGCCCACACCGCCGACAATGCGGAAGATCGCGAACACGGTGACATCGTTCGCCATGGCCGTGCCGATCGCACAGGCCACGAACAGGATCGCGGCGAGCACCAGCGCCGGCCGGCGGCCGAAGCGATCGGCAAGCATGCCGGCCACTACCGCGCCGCCGACACAGCCGACCAAAGCCGAGCTCATCAGCCAGCCGGACATGGCCGGGTCGTGCACGGCGAAGTACGCTTCGTAAAAGAGCTTGGCGCCGCCGATCACCACCCAGTCGTAACCGAACAGCAGGCCGCCCAAGGCGGCGACCAGGCAGATCAACCAGAGGTAAAGTGGATTTGCCACCGAGGGTTCAACGGCTTCGGTTCGCACCTGCATCAACTTAAGTACTCCTTGGTTGCGTGTTGCATCGCAGCGTGAGACTTACTAAAAAATAATATTATATGATCTGAGGATTCGATCAAGGGATCGGGGAAAACAAGTGAAGCGAACGAAGACCTCCATGGCCACGGCCATTCTCTCGCTGGGCGCGTTGCTGGGTAGCGCCGGCGCTGCCGCCAAGCCGGCGACACCGACCTCCGCCCCGATCCACTACGACGCGGCCCATAAGATCTTCCGCATCGACGCAGGCAAGATTACCTATGCCTTCGGCGTGAACGACGACGGCGTCCTGCAGACGCTTTACTGGGGCGCGCGGCTCGCGCCGGACGACCCGGTCGGCAACGCCGTGCCGCCGAAATCGCGATCCGCCTTCGACGCCATCGGCGCCAACACGCCGCAGGAGTATGCCGGCTGGGGCGGTCCGATCACCGTCATGCCCGACCTGAAGGCGCATTTCGCCGACGGCAACCGCGACCTGATCCTGCGCTATGAGAATTACAAGATCGACGACAGTGGCCTGCAGGTCACCCTGGGCGACAAGGCCGCCAAGATCACCGTGACCCTGCGCTACGTGGCGGACCCCGCCACCGGCATCATCGGTCGATCCGCCCGCGTCGAGAACCACGCGAGCCAGGTGGTCACCCTCGACCGCGTTGCCGCGGCCAGCTGGAACCTGCCGGCCGCGACCGATTATTCGCTGCGCTACCTCACCGGCACCTGGGCCGCCGAATGGCATGTGCGCACACGCCCGCTGACGCCGGGTGCCACCGACCTTGAAAGCCGTCGTGGTTCCACGGGCAATGAGAATAATCCCTGGTTCGCCATCGAGCGCGGCGGCAACTGGAACGAGTCGCACGGCCACGTGTGGTTCGGCGCGCTGGGCTGGAGCGGTTCGTGGAATATCCACATCGACCAGGACGTGCTGAACCAGGTGCGGGTCACCGGCGGTTTCAATCCCTTCGATTTCAGCTACCGCCTGCAACCAGGCGAGGGCCTGGATACGCCGGTGTTCTATGCCGGCTATACCGATGACGGCATTGGCGAAGCCTCGCGCCTGATGCACCAGTTCGAAGTGACCCGCATCCTGCCCGGCGGTCCGAAGCCGAAGCTGCGCCCGGTGCTCTACAACTCCTGGGAAGCCACCGAGTTCAATGTCAACGAGACCGAACAGGAACGCCTGGCCGAAAAGGCCGCGTCGCTTGGCGTAGAACGCTTCGTCGTCGATGACGGCTGGTTCGGCGCACGCAACAGCGACAAGGCGGGACTGGGCGACTGGGTGGTCAACCGCGAGAAATTCCCCAACGGCCTGAAACCGCTGATCGACAAAGTGCACGGCCTGAAGATGAGCTTCGGCTTGTGGGTGGAGCCGGAGATGGTCAACCCGGACAGCGACCTGTATCGCCAGCACCCGGACTGGATACTCAACTTCCAGGACCGCCAGCGCAGCCTCGGCCGTCACCAATTGGTGCTGAACCTTGCACGTCAGGACGTCCGCGACTATGTCTTCAACGCACTGGACAAACTGCTCACCGAGAACGACATCCAGTTCCTGAAATGGGACTACAACCGCAACTGGTCGGAGCCCGGCTGGCCGCAGGTGGCGCCGGAAGAGCAGCAGAAGGTCTACGTCACCTACGTACAGAACCTTTACGACATCATGCGCAGGCTGCGCGAACGCCATCCGGGTATCGAGATCGAGTCCTGCTCGGGCGGCGGAGCGCGCGTCGATCTCGGCGTCATGGGCCTGACCGACGAGGTCTGGCCCTCGGACAACACCGACCCCTCCGATCGGCTCTCGATCCAGGACGGTTTCTCCTACGCCTACGCCCCGGCCGTGATGATGGCCTGGGTGACCGGCTCGCCGAACTGGGTCAACAAGCGTAGCAGCTCGCTGGACTTCCGCTTCCTCTCCTCCATGCAGGGCGGGCTCGGTATTGGGGCCAAGATTGAGGAGTGGACGGCGGCCGAGGACGCCACGGCGCGCGATTACATCGCCGCCTACAAGAGCATCCGCGCCACCGTGCAGCTGGGCCGGTTGTATCGCCTGTTGTCCCCGCAAGATCGTGCGCCGTATTCGGCGACCGAGTCGGTGGCCGCCGACGGCAGCCAGGCCGTGCTGTTCGCCTTCCTCCGCCAGGGCCAGGAGGCGCAGGCTTACCCGACGCTCCACCCGCAGGCGCTGGACAACACGGCGCGTTATCGGCTTCGTACTATCCACGGCAAGCTCGCGGCCGACACGCCGACGGTGGCCAGTGGTGCGTACTGGATGAACCACGGCATCGACATCGACCTGCGCGGCGACCTGGATGCCGCCGCCGTGGTGCTCGATCGCGTCGGCCGATAGGCGCGCGGCGGCCGCTGATCGGCCGCCTTCGCCATCAAGCGGTCCGGGATTTCCCGGGCCGGTGGTGGACATTGCTGCGCGAGTCGGCCACCAGCTTCAGCATCCCCTGGCGCGCGGCCTCCGGCTGGCGCCGGCGGACCGCCTCATAGACCTTGAAGTGTTGCGGCAGTGCCAGCTTGAAGTTGGCCGAGTTGCGCGCCGACATCAGGAAATAGGTGCCCAGCGCGGTCTCGATCACCGAGAACAGCGAGGTCAGCAATCCGTTGTTGGTGGCCCGCAACAAGCTTTCGTGGAAAGCGAGGTCCGCGGTCGCCCAGGCATCGAGATCTTCGGCGGCGGCCATGGCCTCGTACGCATCCTTGATCACCGTCAGCTGTTCCGGCGTGTGCCGGCGCGCAGCCGCGGCCGCGGCTGCCGGCTCGATGATCTCGCGCATCTCCACCAGTTCCTCGATGAAGGTATCCGTCGGCATCGAGGCGCACCGCCATGCCAGTACGTCGGCATCGAGCTGGTTCCAATGGACTGCCTCGCGCACCCGGGTGCCCGTTTTCTGGCGCGACTCGATCAGGCCTTTGGCCGAAAGAACCTTCATGGCCTCGCGGAGCGCCGTACGGCTTACGCTCATGCTTTCGGCCAGCAGTTCCTCCCGTGGCAGGCTCTTGCCCGCCGCGAGTTCGCCGCTGACGATCTGTTGCCCCAACTCCTGGATCACCTGATTGTGCAGGCTGCGCACGATGATGGATTTCACTATTCGTAGTTCCCTATTTGTACTACAAATTACGTATAGCAGGTTGGCGTCGGGACGTCATCCGCCATTGTGGCGGCGCACCCTTGATGTCGCATGCACTGAGACATATGCCCTCTACGATAAAGCCATGTCCGACCCCCTGCCCACCACACGTGTCCATAAAGGACGCG
>Ga0193717_1001145_pt1 | contig 16519 bp, 7 predicted proteins | sample U2c2metaG_FD_145900 | JGI IMG/M metagenome (GOLD analysis project Ga0193717, IMG submission 145900) | Soil microbial communities from a riparian zone of the East river system, Colorado, United States - U2c2 | ecosystem: Environmental > Terrestrial > Soil > Riparian zone | place: USA: East River... | reverse complement strand
TCTCGCGGCTCTCTCGCTCGCGATTTGCCAGACGCCTAGCATCGCGCAATCCCCCAATGCATTTGGTGCGCCAACGGCCGAGCGGCCACAACCCAGTAGCGACATCAATCCCGTTCCGGGGTCGCGCGCGCAGGGCTGGCCGGCGCAGGGACGATCGGAAGTACTCGCGCGTCACGGCATCGTCGCGACCAGCGATCCGCTTGCAGCGCAGGCCGGCCTCGAAATCCTGCAGAACGGCGGCAACGCCATCGACGCGGCCGTGGCCACCGGCGCGGTGCTCGACGTCACGTCACCGAATGACACGGGCATCGGCGGCGACCTCTTCGCACTGGTCTACATCGCCAAGGACAAAAAGCTCTACGCGCTGAACTCCGCGGGCTGGGCGCCGGCGCAATGGACGCCGGAGTTCTTCACACAGAAGCTCGGGGCGAAAGCGATGCCGGGCACCGGCGTGAATGCCACCACCGTGCCCGGCGCCATCTCCGGCTATGACGCGCTGCTCAAGCGCTTCGGCACCATGACGTTCAAGCAGACGTTCGAGCGCGCCGCAACCGTCGCTGAAGAAGGCTGGGGCCTCGCGGAGCGGCGTCATGCGGATCTTCTGCGCGTCGTGCCGGCGCTGCGTGCGGATGCGGATTCAAAGAAGACATTTCTCCTTGGCGAGAATGCGCCACCGCTCTACAGCATCATCCGCAACCGCTCGTTGGCCAGCGCATTGCGGCTCATGCAAAAAGAGGGCAGGGACGCTTTCTACAAAGGTGAGATCGCCGATGCCATCGTGGCCAAGATCAAGGCCAACGGCGGCGTGATGTCAGCGGCCGATCTGGCCGGGTTTCAATCCGAATGGGTCGATCCCATTTCGACCAACTACCATGGCTACGACGTGTTCGAGCTGCCGCCGCCGGGACAGGGATTCGCCGCGCTCGAGATGCTCAACATCCTCGAAGTTTGCGTGCCCAAGGTGGGGTTCAATCTGGCCGAGCTCGGGCCGACGAATCCGATGTACTGGCACCTGCTCGTCGAGGCGAAGAAGCTGGCGTATGCGGACTTGCTGGCGAAGAACGCCGATCCCAAGTTCTCAGATGTTCCCGTGAGCCAGCTCCTGGCGAAGGAACACGCGGCCTCACTGTGTGGCCGAATCAACCCGAACTCCGCCTCGTCCACGCAAGAGCCCGCCAAGCCCGACGGCGGCACTATCTACCTGACCACGGCCGACCGCTGGGGAAACATGGTCTCGCTGGTGCACAGCGTGTACAGCGTCTACGGCAGCAAGGCGACGGTGGGACCGTACGGATTCATACTGCAGAACCGCGGCGCCGGATTCTCGTTGGACCCGGCGAGCCCGAACCTCGTCGCTCCACGCAAGCGCCCATTTCACACCATCATCGCCGGCTTCGTCATGAAGGGCGATCAGCCGCTGATGACATTTGGAAACATGGGCGGCTCGGTGCAGCCCGAGACGCATGCCCAGCACATGGTGAATCTCATCGATCTCGGCATGAACGTGCAGATGACGACCGACGCCGCGCGCTTCACGCACCGTCAAACCGACAACGTGCTCGGGCTCGAAGACAACCTCTTCGCGCTCGTCGGCGCAGCGTTGAAAGCGAAAGGGCACAACGTGGAAGCCGTGAACGGTTCTGCCGTCGGCGGCTATCAGGGTATTCTGTTCACGGCAGATCCGGTGCTGCGAAAGATGGAGCCCAAGGCCGGGAAGGAAGGGCCGCCGATCGACGGCGTGTATAGAGCGGGATCCGACCATCGCAAGGACGGGCAGGCCGTGGGGTGGTGATCAGAATCCCAGCAGCAGGAAATCCATTGCCGCGAGAATGACGTCGCGACTTTGAGCGACGCTTCCGGTGGGAATGCCGAGTTCGCTTCGTGCAATGCCAGCAAGCTGCGGAGTGACCAAGACGTAAGACGAATCTTCAAACTCAATCACCGGGGTCAGTTGGCTCACCGGCTTTCGGGTGAGTGCGGCAGCCTTGCTGAGCGGAATCACAACTCTCGTTTGCAGGTCTTCAAGCAGGTCCGACTGCACATCGACGAGCAGGGGAAAGACAGCCTTGCTGCGCGCGTTTTTGTTTCGATAGACGGTGAACTGCGCCACTCAGAAGCTCCGAACGTCGTCCGAGAACGTTCCGTGCTTCTCCACGTGATCGTTGTAAGCCGCGATCGCCTCGCGGTTATCTTCGCGCCATTTCTTGCGCCTTGAATCAGCCAGCTCTTCGGTCAGAGCACGTTCGAGCGCAGCTGAGAGATTCACGCCAGCTTCGCGCGCCGCAGCCAATAGATCGCTGCGAACGCTGACGTTGGTGGCGCGCTTGGGGATCGCGGTTCGGGAGCTGCGGCGAGACATAGTGCCTCCAAAGGGTGCGCACAAGATAACACACGCAAATGCGCATTGGGCGTGCGCATCCCACGGAACAGTCTCAGAAGGCGACCTCTCGCACAATCAGAAGCAGCCCGGTCACGACGATGATCGCTCCTATGCCTCGCGCGACGCGTTCCCCCGCGGGGGCGAGCCGCTCGGCGGCAATGGCGGCTGTCATGAGCGCCATCGCGCGCAGGTCCATTACGCCGATGACGAGCAGCACGGCCGTCAAGCCCGCACAGCAATAGACGCATTGCAGTCCGATGCGCACGCCGTGTCGCCAGGCGGTGCTTGTGTCCGCCGCCAACGCGCGCACGGGCGCGGCCCGGCAACACTCAAGCTGACGCGACTTCCACGAGGTGAACTGCAGCAAGCCCGCGACCACGACAACGACACCCACGGCGACGGGGACGGCGCGCGAGACTGCAGGAACCTGCATCGCAATCTCCGCGAGGGCCAGCCCCAACGAATATGCAGCCACACCGCACAGCGTCCACGCGAGAAAGTAGCCAGCGCCGACGAGCGTCGTGAGAGGGCCGAGCGATGAGTCGCCGCCTTCGCCAATCGCCTGCCGATAACGCGCCAACACAGGCACCAGAGCCGGCAGCATCATCGCGATCATCATCACGATCCACATACCGATGAACGTGGCCGCGGCGCCGGACCATGACTGGCCCGGCATCCGCATCCACGCCATCGACATCGTCCAGCCGCCGGGCATTTCCATGCCGGGCATCGACGACATCGACGCGCACCAGACGATGGTCACTGCGGCGCTGGCGGCGAATACCAGCGCCGAGATGCCGAAGAAGGCTCGTTCAGGCTTTCGCGTATTCGTCATGACGCTTCCACCAGACGCCCGTCTCGTTGCGGCCGAGCGGCGCGCGGTCGAGCCACTGATACGCGCCCCAAAGGCCATCGAGACCGCGCGCATAGGTGGAATACGCGTGATAGATCGCTCCGTCCTCGAGCGCGAACGTGCTCATGCCGGGGCGGTCGCGCGTGTAGGTAGGCGCGTCGGTGCCGCACGTCGCCGCGAACTTGACGACCGGCTCCGGGAATTTTGTCGTCGCATCCATCGCATGGCCGCCGCGCGCGTAGTTGTATTCGATGGTACCCGCGCGCTGCTGGCCTTCCGTGAACGCGATGTTGAAGTCGTAGTTGAATTCAGAATCGCACGAGGACGCCCATGGAAACGTCCATCCCATGCGGCGCTTGTACGCCTGCAGTTTTGGCAACGGCGCACGCGAGACGGCGCACAGGGAGACATCGTGGTTGGCCAGGTGGACCGCAAAGCCCTCGAAGCCGTCGGCGATCATTGAACATGAAGGGCAGCCAGCTTTGTAGTCGGGCCCGAACATGAAGTGATAGACCAGAAGTTGGGAACGGCCCCGAAACAAGTCCTTGAGCGTGGCGCTTCCGGACTCGGTCTCAAACCGGTACTCCTTATCTATGTGTACCCAGGGCAGGGACTGGCGTTGCTCGGCCAGCGCGTCGCTGCGCCGGGTGAGTTCCTTTTCCGCCTCGAGCAGCTTGAGGCGCGCGGCCAGCCATTGCTCGCGAGTTCCAGTGGTGTGTGTCATTGCAGTCCTCATGGTGCGTTTGTTCATGGGATAAATTAGCGCCGGACACCGAAACCGTGGGAGTGACAAGTTTGGCGGGATTCCATTGGATTCACTGATCACCGCGGCGGCGCGTGCGCTCGCGTCCGGCGATCCGCTCAGCGCGTTGAAGCTCGTGGCCCTGCGCGACGATGCGCCCGCGCTCGCGCTTCGCGGTATCGCCATGGCACAACTGGGTGAGCACGTCCGGGCCAAGGCATTGCTGCGAAGTGCCGCGCGTGCCTTCGGCGCAAAGGAAGCGGTGGCGCGTGCCAGGTGTGTCGTCGCTGAGGGCGAGGTGGCGCTCGCCTCGCGCGATCTCGGTTGGCCGGCGAAGGCACTTGATGCCGCACGCATCACACTCGAAGAACACGGCGACCACGCCAACGCCGCGCATGCGCGCTATCTCGGCGTGCGGCGGCTCTTGCTCATAGGCCGTCTCGACGAGGCCGAGCGCATGTTGGCCAAACTGGATCCGGCGACATTTCCACCCGCATTGCGCGCCGCCCATGAACTCACCGTGGCCGGCATCGCCATGCGGCGCCTGCGAACCGTGCCGGCGCGCGCGGCACTGGCTCGCGCCGAACGCGCCGCGCGCCAGGCGCGCATTCCCGCGCTGGCCGCGGAGGTGGAGGGCGCACGCCGCGTGCTCGCCATGCCCGCCGCGCGGCTGCTTGCCAGGGGCGAAGAGCGCCCACTCGTACTCGAAGAGGTCGAAGAGTTGTTAGGGTCCAGGGCGCTGATCGTCGATGCCTGCCGATATGTGGTGCGCTGCGAGGGCAAAACGATCTCGCTCGCGACACGGCCGGTGTTGTTCACGCTCGCACGCGCAATGGCCGAGGCGTGGCCGGGCGATGTGTCGCGAGATTCGCTGGTCGCTCGAGCGTTTCGATTGAAACTCGCCGATGAATCACATCGCGCAAGGTTGCGCGTGGAGATGGGGCGCCTTCGGCGTGTACTCAAACCGCTGGCCGAAGTCAGCGCCACCAAACCAGGTTTCGCGCTGACGCCGCGCCGCGCGCGCGACGTAGTCGTGCTGGCGCTACCCGTCGAAACCGAACATGCCGAGGTGCTTGCGCTGCTCGCCGATGGCGAGTCCTGGTCGAGCTCGGGATTGAGCCTGGCACTGCGGACCAGCCAGCGCACGCTGCAGCGCGCGCTCGATGAGCTCGCGGCGGCCGGCAAAGTGCAGTCTTTCGGGCGTGGGCGCGCGCGCCGGTGGATGACGCCGCCTCTGCCTGGATTCACGACCATATTGTTACTCCCCACTTCCCTGACGATTGACTAGGATCGCGTCATGAATAATTCAAAAGCCGACATTGTTCGGGAGTACGGACCGTTTGACGGCGTCGACAGCGTGGCTGGCGTCACCTACGACGGCGAAAACGTGTGGTTCGCGTCGGGCGACAAACTTAACGCGCTCGATCCGGCGAGCGGAAAGACGGTGCGCTCCATCCCCATTGCCGCGCACGCCGGAACGGCATTCGACGGCAAACACCTGTTTCAGATTTCGGAAAGCCGCATCCAGAAGATAGATCCGAAATCGGGTCGCGTGCTCGCCACCATTCCCGCGCCGGGCAACGGCGGAGATTCGGGCATGGCGTGGGCGGAAGGGTCGCTCTGGGTCGGAGAGCATCGAGCCCGGAAGATTCATCAGATCGATCCGGAAACCGGCAAGGTTTTGCGCACCATCGAGTCAGACAAATTCGTCACCGGCGTCACCTGGGTCGATGGCGAGCTTTGGCACGCCACCTGGGAGAACGACGCGAGTGAGCTGCGGCACATCGATGCACAGACGGGCAAGGTACTGGATAGCATCGAGATGCCTGCCGGTGTGAACGTCTCGGGCCTCGAATCGAATGGGAAGGATCAGTTCTTTTGCGGCGGCGGCAAGAGCGGCAAAGTGAGGGCGGTGCGCCGGCCGAGGTAATGCGCCAATTGCCCTAAGGTAATGGCTGACGCCAACTACCATCCCCCTTATGAGGGAGCGAACTAACTCCGAATGGGTCTCAGAAATGAGGGTGCGGTATCGCTACCATGCACGCCCGTCGCCACTCGGCGATCTTTACCCATTGGAGTATTTCAAATGTCTTCGTCGAATCTTGCTGTGCGCATGGAGCACACGGCAACGGACCTGCTTTCTCACCCTCCCTACCCATTACTTCGTGTCGCCGCGAATGATGAGACGGTTGAGGTGCGCAGCATCCGCCCTCGTACTTCGCTCCAAAGCCGAAAGATCGTGATCCGCGATCAGGGCTTACGGTTCTTTCGTCTGCGTTGATTTTCTAGTCAAGCTCCGCCATCGATCGCATCTGCGACGATGCGCGGATGCGATGACCGTAGGCGGACTTCAGATAGCCGTACTAGGTCACCCAAACTTCCGCTAGTTGGGTTCCGAAAAGTTGATCGTGCGAACGTTTTCCAGCCCGACTTCGTGGGCCGAAAAATGCCGATACTGCGAAGGCGCGCGACTAAGTCGGAAAATCTCTCAACGAGCGATTCACTGGTGCAAACCTTCAAAGTAGCTAGTGGCCGTTCGTGTTTACGAGCCAGGGTTCACCTCCCTAGCTAATCGACTTGGTAGCGCAACCAAAGTCGGAGAAGGCCCACACTGCCGCACTGCGTCACCGGACCAACCACGCAAATTTACGCAAAACGCTGACCAGCTATTGCGCATGTTTTTACGGCATGGGTAGTGTATGCATGCACTAGCAGTGAAAGCGTGGATGTCGCGACTAACGCAAATCTACGCAAACGTGCTCAAGGGGGTCCATGAAAACTCGCAGCTATTGGCCGGGCAAACCGACTGTCGCGGACGATGAACTTCGTGCGCACGAACGTCGGGCCGCGACTGTCATCGCCTGACCGGGACTGACGCGCAGGGCGCGGCACCCGCTCCGACGGCGACACCTTCTCGCGACACGACACCCGCAATTTCATGAGTGCAATCCGCAATCGAGAAGCGCTGGTGTGCCGCGGCGACGTCGCGGAGCGCACGAGCGCGCTTCTGCAAACCCCTCAAGGGTGGGGCGCAGTGCTGCGCACCGTACGTCGAGTTCTGCACGGCACGAACGATGCCGAAGATTTGTTGCACAGCGCATTCATTCGCCTCGCCGAATATCCTCATCGCGAAACGGTCGCGAACCCCGCCGCTTTCCTGGTTCGTACCGCGGCGAACCTCGCCGTCGATGAGCACCGGCGACGGTTGCGGCGCGAGACTCCGTCGGCAGTCACCGAGGTGATGGAAATCGCCGATGACCAGCCAATGCAAACTGATTCGTTAGCGGCACGAGAGCGTCTCGAGAATGTACTGGCGGGTCTCGACACACTGGGAGCCCGGACACGAGAGATATTCCTGATGCATCGAATCGGCGGTCTGAAGCATCGTGACATTGCCGCACGCCTGGGAATCACGGTGAGCGCCGTCGAGAAACACGTCGCGAAAGCCAGCTTGTTTCTCCTGAGCTGGACTGACAACGAGTGAGCTCGCGGCCGTGCAGGTGGAGTCTGACAAAGCGTTGATTATGTTCGTCCGTTCAAAAATATTTTCGTCGTTGAGCTGAGGAATTCTCAAGACCAGTTCGTCGTGAAGTTAGGCGGTCGACAAACCGTCGCGAGTAGCAGGGGGTAGATGATGAGCTCGCAAATGACCCGCGATTCAAATCCGGCAATCCACCCGAATTAGGGTGAGCGTCAGTCCAACGGACTGAGCGCCGCGTTCTTGTTAGTTCCCGTCGTGGATCGCTACCCAGCGGTCTTGGCATTGTTGCGCCTGGCTGAAGCCGGGCATCACAGAGGTTTTATGCCGACTCTTCGAAACGGATTTCGGTTTTCGGGCTGGCTGCAACTGACCTTCACAGTTGTTGCGGTTACTTTGTTCGGCGCGCAGCGCGCGACTGCCGCCACTGGCGGCGCCGGCGCATCGCTGCCGTACGTCGAGCTACAGGCGGAAAGTGCCACGACGAACGGCACCGTTCTCCCGGTGACCTATACGTACAACACGCTCGGCGGAGAGGCGTCGGGGCGCCGTGCCGTCACGTTGACCTCGCCTGGCCAGTTCGTGGAATTCACGCTGCCGTCGGCCGCGAACTCCATTGTCGTCCGTTACAGCATCCCGGATTCGGGCAACGGCGCCGTATACACCGCGCCGCTGGGGGTATTCACCGGCAGCTCTCCCGGCGGTCCCGCAAACAACGCGCAGCCAAATCTGACGCTGACGAACGCCTACAGCCACTACTACGGCTCCTATCCGTTCACGAATTCGCCGGGGACTAACCACCACCACTACTACGACGACGTTTCGGCGCGGCTGCCGAACCTGGCGGCGGGCACGTTGGTGAGACTGCAGATGGTCTCGAGCGCGGCGTCCTCGGTCACGATCGACTTCGCCGATTTTGAGCAGGTTGGCGCGGCGGACTCTGCTCCCGCGAATTCGATCACGGTGGTGGCCGATACGAATGGCAATGCCGACGCCGCTCCTGCGATCAGGACCGCCATCCAGCAGGCTGCGGGCCGTATTGTGTGGATTCCGGCGGGCAATTACCGGGTCGACAGCCGCATCATCGTCAACAACGTGACCATTCGCGGCGCGGGCATCTGGCACACGGTGCTGAATTTCACGGCGACGGGCGACAACACTGGTTTCCACGGCAACAATCAGCCGAACCCCAGCGCCAACGTCCACATCTCGAATTTGCGCATGAACGGCAACATTCAGAACCGTGATGACGGTGCGCAAACCAATGCCTTCGGCCAGGGCTTCACGAATTCGAGTTTCACGAACGTCTGGGCGGAGCACTTCAAGGTCGGCGCGTGGTTGTTCGGTCCAGCCACCAACGTCGTTTTCACCGGCGTGCGTTTCCGCAATACCAATGCGGACGGCATCAACTTCAACGGCGGCTTCACCGGATCGTTGGTGACGCAAAGCCACTTCCGCAACAACGGCGATGACGGCCTGGCGATGTGGTCCCTCCAGGTCAACCAGAACAACAGCTTCACGTTCAACACGGTCGAGACGACGTTGCTCGCCAACGGCATCGCTATCTACGGCGGCGCTAACAACTCGGTGACCGACAACCGCGTCATCGATACGGGCTTGAATCAAGGTGGCGGCATTCACGTCGGCAATCGCTTCGGAGCCCCGGCGTTGTCCGGAACGACGACGATCGCGCGCAATACGCTGATCCGCACCGGCAACCTCGACACCAACTGGCAGTTCGGCGTCGGGTCGATCTGGTTCGACGCGCGTGATGGCGCCATGAACGGCACCATCAATGTCACCAATCTGCTGATCCAGCAGGCGCCGTATTCAGCAATCATGTTCGTCTCCGGCCCCAGCATCACCAACGTCAACTTCAACGATGTGACGGTGCAGGGCGTCGGCACCTATGTATTGCAGCTGCAGGTAAACGGCTCGGCGAGCTTCCAGAACGTCGTGGCCAGCAACATCGGTCGCGCCGGCATCTGGAATTGCCTTGGCGCGGGCTTCAATGTCATCAACAACGGCGGCAACGACACCTGGATCAACTCGCCGTTGTGCGCGGGTACACACCCAACGCCGAATTTTCCGCCTCCGGTGGGCGGCCTCTTGGTCACTCCAACCGCCCTGGACTTCGGATCGCAGGCGGTCAATACCAACAGCACCGCACGTACCGTAAGTGTCTCCAATACGGGGTCGAGCGCCGCGCCCATCAGCTCGATCGCCGCCACCGGCGATTTCACCCAAACCAATAACTGCGGCACGAGCGTGGCGGCGAATGGCTCGTGCACGGTGAACGTGGTGTTCAGGCCGACCCTTGCGGGGACCCGCAGCGGGTCGCTGAACGTCAATAGCAGCGCGGGGAATGCCGCGGTCGCGCTCAGTGGAACCGGCACGTCGCCGGGCGCGTCCATCTCCGCGGCTCCGACGAGTCTGACATTCACGAGCCCCGCGGTGGGCAGCACCAGCGCGGCGCAGGCCGTCACGCTGACCAACACGGGCACGCTCCCGGCCGCCATGGGCTCGATCCTCGCCAGCGGCGACTTCGCCCAGACTAACAACTGCGGCGGCTCACTTGCTGTCAGTGCCTCGTGCACGGTCAACGTCACCTTCACGCCGACGGTCACAGGTGTGCGCACCGGCACGCTGACCGTGAGCAGCGATGCCACCAACAGTCCCACGACCGTCGCGTTGTCGGGGACGACCGTTCCTCCGAACACCAACCTCGCGCTCGGCCGGCCGGCAACTGCTAACACCACGAACCCGGGATTCCCGCCAAGCAATGCCACCGACGGCAACGTCAACAGCTATTGGGAGAGCCAGAACAATGCCTTCCCTACGCCGCAAACGCTGACGGTGGAGCTCGCGAACACGACGTTGGTCGGTCGCGTGATATTGAAGCTGCCACCCGCGTGGGGGACGCGTACGCAGACTATTGCCGTGCTGGGCGGCACGGACGGCGTCAACTTCCCGATCACCTTCTCGGCCGCCGGTCCACGCACATTTGTTGGCGGGACGAACGTGGTCGAGATCATATTCGCCACGCCCGCCCAGGCGCGGTTCGTTCGACTCAGCATCACTTCGAATAGCGGGTGGCAGGCAGGCCAGATCTCGGAGCTCGAGGTCTATGCGGCGTCGGCGCCGGCGACATTGTCGGCGAGCCCGAGCCCGGTCGGCTTCGGCAACCAGACGACAAACACATCCTCCACACGCGCCGTGACCATCACCAACACTGGCAGTGCTTCTGCCAGCGTCTCGGGTGTGAGCATCAGCGGCATCGGCCAGTTCACGCAGACCAACAACTGCGGCACTCTGGCGGCGAATGCCTCGTGCACGGTTACCGTCACGTTCGCGCCGACCACGGCGACGTCGCAGACGGGCACCTTGACGGTAGCATCAAACGCGAGCAATCCATCTTTGACGGTGCCGCTCAGCGGCACCGGCGTACCGCCGGGCACGGCGACGCTCTCGGCTACTCCGAGTCCGGTGGCCTTCGGCAACCAGACGACCAACACTTCCTCGACGCGCACGGTGACCATCACCAACACGGGCAGCGCCTCGGGCAATGTCACGGGTGTTGCGGTGAGCGGCACCGGTCAGTTCTCGCAGACCAACAATTGCGGCACGCTGGCGGCGAATGCTTCGTGCACGGTGACTGTCACGTTTGCGCCGACCACGGCGACGTCGCAGTCAGGCACGTTGACGGTGAGCTCCAATGCGTCGAACCCGTCGCTGACCGTGGCGCTCTCGGGCACCGGAGTGGTGCCGGGCACGGCGACGCTCTCGGCGAGCCCGAGCCCGCTGGCCTTCGGCAATCAGGTGATCAACACCTCTTCGTCGCGCACCGTGACGATCACCAACACGGGCTCGGGCGCGGGAACGGTTTCCAGCGTCAACATCTCCGGGCCGTTCACGCAGACGAACAATTGCAGCGCACTGGCGGCGGGCGCCAATTGCACCGTGACCGTGACATTCAACTCGGCCAACCCCCTGGGTGCCAAGAGCGGGACCTTGACGGTGAATTCCAACGCCACGAATCCGTCGCTGACGGTTTCGCTGTCGGGTACCGCGACCGACCCGGTGGTGGTCGGATGCGAGCTGGCGACCAATGTCGCGCCTGGCAAGATCCCGTTTGCCTCCGCCACCACCGGTGAATTCGTCGCGACGCGAGCCAACGACGGCAACCGCGGCGGGACCTCGTACTGGGAAGGCCCCTTCCCGAACGTGACGCTCACCATTCCGCTGGGCACTAACTACCGCATCTGCTCGGTCACCGTTCAGCTGAACCCGGGTTCGAACTGGGGTCAGCGCAGCCAGACCTACTCCATCGAAGGCCGTGATCAGGCGGGCGGAGCTTTCAACACTCTGGTGGCCTCGGGGAGCCGGCAATTCACGCCTGGCGCGCCTCCGGCCGGCAACGACAACAGCGTCACGACGACCGTGCCTGCCACGGCTCCGCTGGCGGCAGACGTGCGCCTGACCTTCACCGCCAACACCGGCGCCCCCGGTGGCCAGGTGGCTGAAGTCATCATCATGGGTGTGCCCGGTCCGAATCCGGATCTGACCATCTCGGGCGTGTCGTTCTCACCGTCCTCGCCCACGGAGATCACGCCGATCACGCTGACTGCGATGGTGAACAACGTCGGTACGTCGGCCACCCCGATACCCACAACCGCGAAGTTCTTCTGCGGTACCACGCAGGTGGGCGGTAGCGCCAATGTCGGTGTTCTCAACTCGGGCGCGTCGACGCCCGTGTCGGTCAACATCGGCGCGCAGCCTGCGGGTACCTGCGCGTTGAATGCGCGTGTCGATGACCCGAGCGTCATCGTCGAACAGAACGAGGACAACAACACCGCGTCGGGCGGCAACATGACCATCGCGCCAATACAAAGCGCGGATCTCGTACCGTCCACGACCTGGTCGCCGTCGTCGCCATCCGGCGGCCAGACGGTGACGTTCTCCACGACCATCCTCAACCAGGGCAACCAGGCCTCGAGCGCGACCCCGCATACCATTACGGTCCAGATCAGGAATCAGGCGGGCACGCTAGTTAGTACGCTCAGTCCCGCCAGCCAGCCGTCGGGCATCATCAACGCGGGCGGTAGCGTGACGGTCACCGCCGGCACCTGGGTGGCTGCCAACGGCAGATACACGGTCACCACGACGGTGGCGCCGGATCAGGCCAACGAAGCGCCGGTCAAGCAGGCTAACAACACCACGACCGCGACCCTTGTTGTTGGTCTCGGGGCCAACATGCCCTACGACATGTATGAGGCCGAAGACGGTACGCTGGGCAGCGGCGCGGTCATCGTCGGTCCGAACCGCACTATCGGTGACGTCGCCGGCGAAGCATCGGGTCGGCGCGCCGTGCGTCTGCCGAGCAGCGGATCGTTCGTGCAGTGGACCACCCGCGCGAGCACCAACACGGCAGTCGTTCGCTTCTCCATCCCGGATGGCACCACCGCCACGCTCGGCGTGTTCAACGGTGCGACGCAGGTGGGCACGCTCAACCTGGTGTCGAAGTACGCCTGGCTGTATGGCAACGAGGCGACGCCGCAGAACTCGGGCACGAACCCGCGCCACATCTACGACGAGGCGAACGTGCGCCTCAACACCACGGTTGCGGCCGGCGCCACACTGCAGGTGCGCAATACCTCGTCGGTGGCCGTCGCTCTCGACTTCCTCTCACTGGAAGTGGCGACCGCGACGGCGAATCCGAGTCCGTCCACCTTCGTGACGGTGTCGGGTTTCGACCAGAATGCAATCCAGAACGCCATCAACACGGCGAACCAGAACGCCTCGATGGTGGGTATCTTCCTGCCGACCGGCGACTACCAGATGACGTCGAAGATCAATATCTCGCAGAAGGGTCTGCAGATCGTCGGCGCCGGACCGTGGTTCACACGGATCTTCGCGCCGCAGGGCGGGGAGAACACCGATATCGGCTTCAGTTTCACGGGTGCGAACGCCAACGGCTCGCAGCTGCGCAACCTCGCGCTCTTCGGCAACTTCACCAATCGCCAGGACGGCAACGGCCAGATGATCCAGTTCTTCAACGTGGCGAACGTCACGATGGACAATGTGTGGATCGAGCACGCAGTGCCGGCGATCTGGACGGCGAACGTCGACGGATCGACGTTCTCGAACCTGCGTCTGCGCAATCTGTTCGCCGACGGCATCAACCTCAACAACGACAGCGACAACAACGTCATTCGCAACAGCGAATCGCGGTCCAGCGGCGATGACAGTTTTGCGCTGTTCAATGCTCAGGACCGCGCGACGGGCATTTCCAACAACAACTTGTTCGAGAACCTGACTTCGCTGTTGAGTTGGCGCGCAGCCGGCGTCGCGATTTACGGCGGCAACGGCACAATGGTCCGCAATATCTACATCGCCGACCCATTGACCTATCCCGGTGTCACGATCTCGACGATCAACTTCGATATCCCATCGTTCACCGGATTCAGTGGCATCACGACCTTCGACAACATTTCCATCGTGCGCGGCGGCGGCCACTTCTGGGGCAACCAGGTGTTCCCGGCGATGTGGCTGCACTCGGGTGAGGGCACGTTCACGGGTATTCGGATCAACAACGTGGACATCCAGGATCCGACCTACATGGGCGTCATGTTCCAGACGAAATACGTCGGCGGACAGCCCACGAGTCCGATCCAGGACACCATATTCACCAACACGACCATCAGCGGCGCGAACGACCCGCGCCCCGACGGCAGCAACGTCGACTCGACGTTCACGTTCCCGTTGAACGGTCGCGCCGGCAACGCGGTGTACTGCAACCCGCTGCCGGAACCTGGCCAGGGTCCCGCGATCGGCGCAGTGACATTCAATACGCTGACGATGACCAACAACACACGCGGCGTCGTGAATCCCTGCCCGAATTTCACCATCACGGTGAACAACGTGGCCCAGGCGACGCTCGCGGCGAATCCGACGTCACTCGCGTTCGGTGACCAGTCCATCAACACCACGTCGTCGGTGCGAACCGTCACGATCAGCAACAGCGGAACGGCTGCGGCGAATATCGCCAGCGTAACGGTATCGGGTGAGTTCCAGCAGACCACCAACTGCGGCGGGGCGTTGGCCGTGGGCGCTTCCTGCTTGGTCAACGTGAGCTTCCGGCCGCTGACGACGGGCGCGAAGTCCGGCTCTGTGACGGTGAACTCCAACGCTTCGAATCCGGCGCTGGCGATTCCGCTCAGCGGCAACGGCGTTTCGTTGACGGCGACGCTGTCGGCGACCCCGAGCCCGGTGGCCTTCGGCAACCAGACGACCAACACTTCCTCGACGCGCGCGGTGACCGTCACCAACACGGGCAGCTCCTCGGGAAATGTCACGGGTGTGAGCATCAGCGGAGGAGGTCAGTTCACGCAGACGAACAACTGCGGCACGCTGGCGGCCAATGCTTCGTGCACGGTGACCGTCACGTTCGCGCCGACCACGGCGACGTCGCAGTCGGGCACGTTGACGATTGCTTCGAACGCATCGAATCCGTCCTTGGCGGTGCCGCTGTCCGGCACCGGCGTGCCGCCGGGCACGGCGACGCTCTCGGCGAGTCCGAGCCCGGTCGCCTTCGGCGATCAGGCGATCAACACTTCTTCGTCGCGAGCGGTGACCATCACGAACACGGGTAGTGCTTCGGGCAGTGTCACCGGTGTGAGCATCTCCGGGCCATTCACGCAGACCAACAATTGCGGCGCACTGGGTGCGGGAGCCAACTGCACCGTGACCGTGACGTTCAACTCGGCGAACCCGCTGGGTGCCAAGAGCGGCACATTGACGGTGAGCTCCAACGCCACCAATCCATCCCTGGCCGTGCCGCTGTCGGGCAATGCCATCGACCCGCCCATCGTGGGTTGCGCGCAGGCGACCAATGTCGCGGTAGGCAAGACGCCGGTGGCTTCAGGAACCACGGCCGGGTTCGTCGCCACGAACTCGAACGACAACAACCTGGCCTCGTACTGGGAAGGCCCATTCCCGAACGTGACGCTGACGGTGCCGCTCGGTACTAACTATCGCATCTGCTCGGTCACCGTGCGGCTGAATCCGGACGGGGCCTGGGGCCAGCGCACGCAAACTTACTCGATCGAAGGCCGTGACCAGGCGGGCGGCACGTTCACCACACTGGTGGGTTCCGCGGGACGGGTGTTCACTCCCGGCACGACCGCACCCGGGAACAACAACACAGTGTCGGTGGACGTGCCGGCCAGCGCTGCGCTGGCAGCGGATGTGCGGCTGACGTTCACGGCTAACACGGGTGCCCCTGGCGGCCAGGTAGCCGAGGTCCTGATCATGGCTGTGCCGGGTCCGAATCCGGACCTGACGGTTTCGGCGGTGTCGGCTTCACTGTCCTCACCCACTGAGGTCACGCCCATCACCGTGTCGGCCACCGTGAGCAACATCGGTACCTCGGCCACTTCCATCGCCACCAACGCCAAGGCGTACTGCGGCGGCACGCAGGTCGGACCTGCCGCGACCGTCAACCCACTCAACGCGGGCGCGTCCACGCCGGTGTCGATCAACATCGGCACGCTGCCACAGGGCTCGTGCGCGCTCTCGGTCCGCGTGGATGACCCGAGCACGATCATCGAGCAGAGTGAAGCTAACAACTCAGGCGTAGGGCCGACGCTGAATGTAGCGCAGGCTCCCGGTCCCGATCTCGAGGTGCTCAGCATCGCGTCCAACCCGGCGAACCCGGCGGTCGGAGCGCCGGTCACGTTCAGCGTGACGCTGAACAACCGTGGGACGACCGCCGTGGCAGCGGGCACCACGACACGAATCGTGGTGGGTACGACGACGCTCAACAACACCAATAGCCCGCAGATCCCGGTGAACACACCAACGGCAGTCGCCATCAGCGGTAGTTGGACTGCCACCAGCGGCGGAGCCACGATCACCGCCACCGCCGATGCCACCAGCATTGTCACCGAGACCAACGAGACCAACAACACGCTCTCGCGCTCGATTGTTGTTGGCCGCGGAGCGGCTGTGCCCTATGTCGAGTACGAGGCGGAGGCGGGCACTCACAACGGCACGCTGGAGGTGGCC
>Ga0193717_1001144_pt1 | contig 16535 bp, 17 predicted proteins | sample U2c2metaG_FD_145900 | JGI IMG/M metagenome (GOLD analysis project Ga0193717, IMG submission 145900) | Soil microbial communities from a riparian zone of the East river system, Colorado, United States - U2c2 | ecosystem: Environmental > Terrestrial > Soil > Riparian zone | place: USA: East River... | reverse complement strand
GGCCCGTGCTACCTCCGGCAACTCATCATGTTCGCCGCTCAGATTGAAGCTCCACTGTTGCACTGCAGACATATCGTCGAATCCGTGCGTCTGCGCCTTCCAGTCATAAAAGTCACCCGCAGAAACTGGATTAAACGGATAGCCCAGCGTGTTGCTGCGAAAGTGCTCGTACACCATCACCAGCTTGTCCGGATCGCGAAATGGCAGCGGCCGCAGCAGCACCGATCGCACCACCGTAAACAGTGTCGTCGTCGCCCCGATGCACAGCGCCATCACCGCAATCGCCGTCAGCGTGAACCCCGGAGATCGCATCAGCGCCCGCGTACCGAAACGCACATCGCGCACCATCGTCTCCAGCCAGCCCCAGCTCCAGCTTCGCCGAGCCTCCTCCCGCAGAACCGTCGGATTTCCGAACTCTCGCATCGCTACCCGCCGTGCCTCCTCCGGTGAGAATCCAGCGGCAACCCTCTCAGCCACCTCTTGTTCCACGTGAAACTGCATCTCTGCATCCAGCCGCTCCGTCTCGCGCCGCCGGCGAAACAGCGAAACCATCGCCATCCGAACTCTGTCGATCCAGCGCATAAGAACGTCTCCTCACAACCGGCATCAGCAACCACTAGCTAGCTCTCCACCACCAGATCAATCGCCGCCGACAGCCGGCTCCACATCTCCCGTTCCTTCTCCAGCTGCGAACGGCCCGCCGCAGTCAGCGAGTAGAACCGTGCCTGCCGCCCCGTCTCCGTCTCGCCCCACTTCGATCGAATCCATCCCTGTTGCTCCAGACGCTGCAGCGCAGGATAGAGCGAGCCCTGTTGCACCTGCAGCACCTCATTCGAAATCTGCTGAATCCTCTTCCCAATCGCCCAACCATGCTTCGGCTCAAGTGAGATGGTCTTCAGGATCAGCAACCCCAACGTTCCCTGCACAAGATCATTCGGCTTTCCCATACTATGACTATCTACACTTGAGAAGTGTAGATAGTCAAGGCATCAATACGACAGCCGCCAAAGAATAGTTCCCAAAAATCACAAGGGGTACGACTGCTACAGGTTGAACAACTCCCGCAGTCGCTTCGTCTGCGCCCGGCTCACCGGAAGCTCAGTCTTCTTGGGATCGTCCATCCGCAGCTGATAGCTGGACTTGAACCACGGCACCACCTCCCGTATGTGCTGAATATTTACGACATACGACCGGTGTACCCGCCAGAACGCCTCAGGGTCGAGCTGGTCCATCAGCTCCTCCAGCGTCCTGCAGTTCGATTGTCCTTCCACCGCTGACGTAACGACGGTGATAGTTCCGTCCTCGATCGAGGCAAAGCAGATCTCTTTCTGATCTACCAACAGCAAACGGCTCTGCGCCCGCACGATCACCTTGCCGGAGTTGGACTTGGGCGCCTGGGTCTGCTCCTCCACCAGTCGAAGCAGCGCATCCAGCTTCGACTCGCTGGGTGACTCCACCGGCGCCGTCACCCTTGCCTTTGCCTTTTCAATCGTCTGCAGCACCCGCTTCCTATCGAAGGGCTTCAGCAGATAATCAATCGCATTCACCTCGAACGCGCGCACAGCATATTGATTGAACGCCGTCGCAAACACCACCTGAGGCATCTGCATCTTCCGGTCCAGCAGCTTCTTCAACACCGCGAAACCGTCGAGTCCAGGCATCTGCACATCGAGAAACACAACATCCGGCTTATGCGTACGGATCAGCTCCACCGCTTCGATCCCATTGGTTCCTTGGGCAAGAACCTCAACGCCACCAGCGCGCTCCAGCAGATACTGCAACTCCTGGCGAGCCAGCGGTTCGTCATCGATGATGAGTACAGTCAGTGACATGCTTGCAACTAGTCACTATACGCGCGTAGCCGAGCCGGAGCATGGTCCTCGGCCAGATCATGCCCACACTGAGCGCAGTACACATCCGTAATCTGCACTCCCCTGAAGCATCGCCCGCATACCGGAGCCAGTTGAAACTGGCACTGCGGGCAGAAGTGCACGCTCGACGTAAGTTCCGTGCTGCAGTGAGGACAAGGCGTAAGCACCGGCTGCCGCAGAAGAAAGTACACCACCGCACCAATCCCACCAGGCATCACAACCATGATCAGCATCCACAGCCCACCTGGCATATTGCGGCGCTTCACATCCCGGCTGACATACCCAACCAGCAGAACATAGCTGGCGAATGCCGTTCCCCACGAGTACCCCATCAACAGCCGCATCGGCAGCATCTCGTGCTTATGGTGGGGCATCACTCCATGAAAGAGATATTGAACCCCGGCAAATATCAGGATGGCCAACACGACAGACCAGGCTGGAATCAGGCTCAGATGATCTTCACCACCCGCTGTGCCGGCATCCTGCGATCTCTCTTCTCTCTGATTCCAGAACATCGTCATTGCGCGACCTCACGGTCAACCTGCCTCCGGGCGCGGCGAAACAATACCATGGCGACCAATGCCATCGACACCGGGAAAAACCAAAGGAGCAACACGAGAAACTGATTGCTCGCGTCCGGCACCCCTATAGGCGTCAATTCATACTCAGCCAGAGCACTCCATACCGCGGTGCAGAGAATCACGAGGAGCGCAGAGCAGACCATCAACGGTACCCACAGGCTGCGGGCGCGGCTGCGTTGAGCCGCCAGCGCCTGTGCCCGTTCCCGTACGACGCGATGCGTGCGATTCACCAGCGATGCTCGCGCCGACATATTCATGCCCTGCAATGGCGACCGCGCGAACACATCGGGAGACCCTTCAGGCATCTGTTCCTCGCGAGAGTAGTTCATACCGCCACCTCCGCCACAGGTGGTACCGCACGAAGCTGCTCCATCTCCGGCTTCAGTGCAGCCAGACCGCGATACAGCCGCGATTTCACCGTCGACAGCGGAGCCCGCGTCACTCCCGCGATCTCTTCCAAAGAAAGCTCTTCATAAAACCGGAGAACCAGAACCTCGCGATACGTCGGCTCCAGCTTCAACAGAACCTCACCCACCTCGGCACTATTCTCACGCGATTGAAACTGCTCCAGCGGTGAGGGTCCCTCCATGGCGATCTCGAACGGGCGCTCATCGTCTCCACCCTCGCTCATCTCGTCCAGGCTGGCCATCGTGCGTTTGCGCGATAGGTCGATGACCAGATTGCGCGCAATCGTAAAGAGCCATGTGTCAAAACGAGCCTTGCCGTTGTACTGCCCGCCCCGCAGCAGCACACGCATCCATGTCTCTTGAAACAGATCTTCCGCAACCTCGCGTTTGCCCGTAAGGAAGAGGAGATAGCGAAGCAGCCGGTGCTGATAGATCTCGATCAGATGATCGAGTAACTCGGGATCCTGTCTCTTCAGTCCATGGGCAATCTCAGCGTTCTCGCTCTGGGTTTGAGCGCCAAACGCGGCTGCGAGCGAGATGGACTTACCTTGCACGGTTGATGAGACGTTATCTCGACTTGAAAAGACTCGCTTTTGCTTGGAACCGCCCATAAAAAGTTGAAAATATCCCCTGAAAGCCTCTAAACGTCCCTGCGCACACCAAAATCTTGTATGTCTCCATTCTAAAACCTCCCCGGGCTCTTTCCCAGGGTTTCGAGCGGTAAACTTGAGGAATGGAAGTTCTTTACGGTCTCCACCCGGTCGAGGAGGCCATCCGTTCCGGTTCGCGCCAACTCGATCATGTAAGCGTCTCCCGCGAGCGTAGAGACGAACGACTCGAGCGACTCGTCGAACTCTGCCGCACCACTGGCATCCGCGTATCCATGGAATCCCGCGACCAGCTCACCAGGCTCGCCCGCACCGATGCCCATCAAGGCGTCCTGGCCGTCGTTCGCGAGCGAAAATTCCTCGGGATCGAAGACCTCCTGGCCCCAAAGCAGGACGACCAGCACCGCTTCTTCCTCGCCCTCGACAGCATCGAGGACCCTCATAACCTCGGAGCCCTCCTCCGCACAGCCGACGGCGTCGGCGTAGACGGCGTCATCCTCCCCGAGCGCCGCTCCGCCCCCATCACCTCCACGGTAGCCAAGACCTCCGCTGGCGCCTCCGAACACGTCCGCATCGCCCGCGTCACCAATCTCGTCCGTGCGCTCGAACAGATGAAGCAGAAGCACGTCTGGGTCCTCGGCCTCGACGAGCGCGGCTCCCCCGACTACACCGACTTCGACTTCAACACCGACTGCGTCCTCGTTCTCGGCCGTGAAGGCGCCGGCCTCCACGATCTCGTCAAAAAAACCTGCGACCACCTCCTGCGCATTCCCATGGCCGGCCAGGTCTCTTCGCTCAACGTCTCCGTAGCCGGAGCCATCGTCATGTACGAAGCCCTGCGCCAGCGTCGAAAGCCTGCGCAACAGAAGGCTGCGCCATCACCACCGAAACCCCGCAAGGGCCTGGGATCTTGAAAAATATGCAATACCGCCTCCCCCTCTTCGCCATCGCGCTCACACTGAGTGCGTTGGCCATCGCTCAGGAAACGCAACCAGCTCCCGATCAGCCCCCACCACCCCACGGAACCATCCTCTTCAACAGAAACGAAGACTCCACTCCGACAGAGAAGAAGCTTAAATCCCTCTCCTCAAAGACAGTCGCAACCGTCACCGACGCGGAGCGCGCCTCTCTCGCCTTCACCACTTACGATCTCGACGTCCATCTCGTCCCCTCCAAATCCGAGTTGGCGGTACGAGCAGAGTTCACCCTACGAAACTCCGGCACTGAGCCCCTGACCAAGCTCGCCCTGCAGATCTCCTCCACCCTGCACTGGGAGAGCTTCGCCCTGCGAAGCGCGGACCGCGCCCAGCCGCTCGCCTTCGCCGAACACTCCATCGACACCGACGCCGACCACACCGGCCAAGCGACGGAGGCTGTCGTCTCCCTCCCGCAGCCGCTCACCCCCGGCGCCACCATCGATCTGACCGCCCTCTACTCCGGCGAGATCACTCAGTCGGCTACCCGGCTCGAACGCATCGGCGCACCTCCTACCCAGGCCGCCCAAGCCGACTGGGACAAAATCGCACCCGACGACACCGCCCTTCGCGGATTCGGCAACGTCCTCTGGTATCCCACCGCCGCAGCTTCCGCTCTTCTCGGCGACGGCGCAAAGCTCTTCCAATCCGTAGGCCAGACCAAGTTGCAGCAGTCAGCCGCGACCATCCATCTTCGCCTCACCGTCGAATACATCGGCGATCCCCCAAAGACCGCCTACTCCTGCGGCCACCGCGAGCCGCTCATCGCCGTCAGTGAGAACATCAACGCACTCGTAGCCGACGCCCCCGGAGTCGCGACAGCCGAGTTCTCAACCCGCCCCCTGGGCTTCCGCACGCCAAGCCTCTTCGTCACCGACATGGCGCCCACGGCAACCGCCGACAGCCTCATCTCAACCCTGACAATCCACGAAGACGCCCTCCCCATCTACGCAACAGCTGTGTCGAAGGTACAGCCTCTCCTATCGGACTGGCTCGGCTCCACCCCCCTCGCCACGCTCAACATCCTCGATCAGGATGGGCAGCCCTTTGAAGACGGTACGCTGCTGGTAACGTCCATGCGCGCCGCCGATCCTGCCACCCTCGCGCCCGTACTGGCGCACTCTCTCTCCCATGCCTGGTTCGCTTCGTCGCATATATGGCTCGATGAGGGAGTAGCGCAATTCATGTCGCTGCTATGGGTCGAGCAGAGCGTGGGCCGCGACGCCGCCCTTCGGCAATTGCACGAGCAGGTAAACACACTGGCGCTAGCCGAGCCAGATCTCTCTAAAAAAGATGAGCCGATAAACGAAGGTCAAAGCCTGATCCAGGCGCACGACGACATTTACTACCGCACGAAATCCGCAGCAGTTCTCTGGATGCTCCGATCCATCGTGGGGGATGCGTCACTCAAGCACGCATTGCAGCTCTACCGTCGGAGCGGAAAGCACGACGAAGATCCGCAGGAGTTCCAGCGGGTACTGGAGCAGGCCTCGAAGCAGGACCTGCGCTGGTTCTTCGATGACTGGGTCTATCGCGACCGCGGCCTTCCCGATCTCAGCATCGCCAGCGTAACTCCGCGCCAGCTGCCGACCCAGGGAGGTAAATCGGCCGGCTGGCTGATCGCCATCGAGGTGCGCAACGACGGCGAAGCAATCGCGGACGTACCCGTAACCGTCCGCTCCGGCACGTTAACGGCGTCGGGACGCATCCGCGTACCGGGAAGGTCCAGCGCATCGACTCGAATCTTGTTCGAAGGCACTCCGGAAGAAGTGATCGTCAATGACGGCAGCATACCGGAGCTCAGCGCCACCTCACACACGAAGCAACTCGTAACGCACTAAATCATCTGGTCGATCGCACAGCCTCTAACGCAGCGCCGCACGCCGCGAACGTCCAGCACTCGTGTGCACCGGTGCATCACGCCATACCTGCGGCCCTCCCCACGGGCGGCTCGCCATAAGATCGATGCGAAATTGCCCTGCCGCACGATTCGTCGGCACCCACTCGGACAGGCTATCCCCAAACTGCGGCACCGCTACGCCCAGTGCGAGCAGGCGCGAGGCCGTAGCCATGCCCCCAAGGTGAAGCGTGTACCCGGAGCCGTCGAGATGGCCCTCCAGCGTCGCAGGCTCCTTACCGCCCAAAGCAAGCAATACTGGCGACAACACAAAGGCGCTGCCTGAAGACGGCGGGGTTCGTCGACGAGAAGATGTCTCCACCATTGCTCGAGGCACGGATCGGACGACGATATCACTCGCCACCAAAGACGCAGCTCCGGCCTTTGCACTCTTTAGGCTGACGTCCGCGATGAGCAACTCTCCCTCCCACGGCGAGGCGCCGTTGGGATGATAGGAGAAACTTCCCGTCATCGTGCCTGTCGCCGAAACATCAGCCGGAACACGCGCGCTGGCGATGCGAAGCCAATCCAGCAAGGTGCTGGCAGGTATACCCGGCGTTCCCACCTCTACCGTCGCGGACTTCAGCTTGCGAACATCCGGAAGAGATCCGGCAAGCGCAAGCGTCTGCGCTCCCGACCCCGCCGGAGGCCAACTGCAGCGAACGTTCTCAAAGGCATGAAACGCTCCGGTCGCCGTCCCCAGGCACTCCAGGTCGACCGATAAGGTGCGCGCCGGAACAAAGTCGGCACGGCGCGTATCGTTCAGCCGCAAGCGCGTCTGAACGTTGCTGTTGCCCACCGTCCCGCCGACGCTCGCCGTCAACGTCATCTCCCCGCGCAATCCCGCATCGTGGCCAAGCACGAGTCGGCTTGCCTCGCCCAGCGGCGCATTGCGCCACTCTCCCTCCAGCTTCAGCGGGACCTGACCCAGGGACGCGGCATGTCCCAGCGTTCCCTCTACCTGGATGATCCCCGCATCCGAGATGTTGGTGTCTGTCCGAGTCGGACGGGCCTGCAGCCGAAGGTGCCACTCCTGCGGCTTCGGAAGCCACAGAGCGAACTCCGCATCCGTCAGCGAGAGCGGAAGCTTCTCCTGTCCTTGCTTCAGGTTCAGCCGCGCTCCCGTCGCCTCGATGTACGGAAACCGTGGCGCAGGTCCCGCCTTCGTCTGCGCCGTGGGAGCAGCTTCTATTCGGGAGGCCTGCAGCAGAATGCTCTCCAGGTTCCACTTCCCGTTGGCGATATGCACGAGGTTCACGCTGGGCTCCGTGAACCTGATCGTCGAGAACTCGACGCGTTTGCTCCAAAGGGAGCTGATCCGCAATGTGGCCCGTACGGAGTTGGCGCGGATGATCGGCTCCGTGCCGAAGGCTGGATCTTCGCTGACGACCACATTCTCCAGAGTGAAGCCTGGTAAAGGCAGCAGATTCAGCGAAACGCGGTCGAGGTGAACCGGACGTCCCAGGCTATTGCTGATGCTGGTGGCAATACGACGCTGAAACCGGTTCGCGCTGATCAGCGGTGGGAGCAACACCAGCAGAAGCAACGCCAGCAGCGCGAACGAAACGTAGCGAAGACGGTGCCGCCTCCTGACGCGTCCAGGCTGCGTGCTGGCGCTCTGAGCGTAAGTTGAGTCGATCTCCTGCATGAACGGATATCGTCTGACGCACCCAAGGGGCGCGCCGACCGTGACCTCTTTATCGAATGAGATGCAGTGTGCGCTTCCAGCGGGTCTGATCGAAGACGTGAATCAGGATGTGCCCCATGAAGGCGATGCGCTCCCCCACGCTCTGCTTGTTGATCTGATCTGCTGGAGTCTCAAACGACCAGTAGACGAACATCGGACGGCCAACGATATTCTCCCGGGGAACGAAGCCCCAGTAACGACCATCGAGACTCTCGGTGCGGTTGTCCCCCATCGCGAAGATCTTGCCCGGCGGAACGACGAGATCTTCTCCCTCAATGTGGCTCGGAAGCTCAATCTGCCAGCTCGCAGTCACATCGGTGTAGGGTCCGGGAGGAATGCTGGGAAAGTCGTCCCGATAGGGGTTATAGGCATGTTGCGGATTGTCGTCGACCACAGGCTTGCCGGCCTGCGGCTCGTTCTGGGCGACGCCGTTCAGATACACGATGCCGTTGCGAAGATGAATACGATCACCGGGTATGGCGATGGCCCGCTTCACCAGGAACAGGTCCGGCTCGCCCGGCTTCAGGAAGACGATAACGTCTCCGCGCTGGACATCCCGGTAATAAGTAAAGGGAGCCCACTTCGCCGGTGGAGCCAATGCAATCCGATCCACCAGCACGTGATCGCCGATAAGCAGCGTCTTCACCATCGAGGCCGACGGAATCTCAAAGTTCTGGAAGATGAACGTCATGACAAAAAGGCCAACGGCGAGCACGCTGCAGATGGAGGCAAGCGACTCCAGAGGCGTCTCCCTCTGATCGGGCTGCGTGGTCTCTAAATCCTTCGGTTCGGCTACCGTCGTGTTCATCAATCCTCATCTCCAGGGGCGCAACTGTCAGTGTATCGGAAACCCACTCCGATTCCCCACCGTCCCCTTCCCTGACCAATCGCAAAATACTCGGATTTCCCATCCATCGCAGTCCTATTGGAATAAGCGGAAGGCATAACCTTCCCGAGTCAACTCTTATTTTTACCGTTACCGTCGTTTTGCCGTTGTTTGTTTTAGCCGTTGTTTGTTTAGCCGTTGTTTGTTTTAGCCGTCATCCTGAGCGGAGCGAAGGATCCCGAAGGTCTCGATTCGCCACAACCGCCCGAACCTCTCCTACCAACCAACTCCACCGTCCTTGCCCTTGCCTGTTCTCCTCAACCCACCCAGAAATCCTGTCAAACCCAATCCAACCTAACTCCATACAAAACAACAACCTACGTTTGCCGATTAGTTTCTCCCAACTCGCTATACTGGATATAGACTTAAAGGAAGCCCCGGAGACTCTCGGGGCTTTCGCCGTTAATCACCAGTAACCCTTTTAGATAGAATATTTTGGAAGCAACCCCTTTATTATGAATGTTTTAGAGGAGAACTATACCTGTAACCAATAGATAGACATAGACTTACGTCCAAAATACCCCCCGAGGGGGGAGGGGGGTATCAGTCCACCACCTGGAACACTCTATCCCAGCGCGCGAAGTCGGTGAAGGCCTCCACAACGCTTGTGTGCTCGCGACTAACGGCCTCGGACGTCAGCACGGTTGAGTCGTCGATCCCAATCTCGTGCAAGGAAAAATAGATGAGAAAGGGTTGACCAACAATGTCAGCGCGAGGAACGAAGCCCCAGTACCGGCTGTCCTCGCTGTCGTTACGGTTGTCCCCAAGGACGAAGTAGTTACCCTCTGGAATGATGAGTTCGCCATCGTCGATCAGCGTCCGCATCCTGATCCACCAGTGCGAGTCGATAGCGGGGTCCGCACTCTGGAGCCGAGGAAAATTGTCCCGAAAGTTATCCGGAGCGCTCTTGCGGTACACAGCATAAGGCTCTGTCAGCGGGGTGCCATTGATGTAGACACGACCCTCCCGGAGCCTTAAGTGGTCTCCAGGGATGCCGACGACGCGTTTGACCAGATGGATCGACGGATCGACGGGATAGTGAAAGACGATGATCTCCCCCCGCCGGATACCAGGGTTCGGCAGCAGGCCATTCGATTCCATGGTCGACGGCCCCTGCTTATTGACCAGCAGAAAGTCGCCGACCAGCAGCGTCGGCTCCATCGATCCGGAGGGAATCCGGAAGGGCTGCACGCTGAAGGTGATGATGAAGATCGCGACGACGATGATGTAGATCAACGACTGGAAGGAGTGCAGCAACCCGGGCTGACCGTCATGGGAGACATGCCTGCCCGTACTTTGCAAACGTCTGAGGTCGTGTCGTGCTGCGACCTCCGGGATAACAGGAGATGGTTCTGTCGGGACGCCCTGCATTCGGCCATCAGGCAAGTGAGCAGATAGCTCAGCGGACGGATTATGGGAGACGGCAGGATCGCTCACTTCCCTACCTCCATTCCCCCCGTCGCATCGCTGCTCACTCGCTGTTCGGAGAGCAGCAACTCGAAGGCGATACGAGCGGCCTCCTGTTGAGCCTGTTTTTTTGTTGTGCCCTCGGATTCGGCAAGCGCTCTGGAGCCGCCTGCTCCATCTTCCACGCGCACCTCGACACGGAAGCGCTTCTGATGATCGGGTCCACTCTGAGCCGTCAACACATATTGAGGCTGCCCTGCTCCAGTCGCCTGCAGCAACTCCTGCAGGGCGGACTTGTGGTCGCCAATGGCGCCGCTGAAGGTATCGCCCGCCTGCATGGCGAGGTGCAGATCCGGCAGGGCCGGCTCGATGATGTGCTTCTCGATGAAAGCCCTCGCGGCATCCAGCCCGCCTTCGAGCCCGCCATCTAAATAGAGCGCCGCGATGACCGCCTCGAGTGCATTCGCCAGAAGAGCCGGCTTCTGACGGCCTCCGCTTTGCTCTTCTCCGCGACCCAGCCGCAGGCAGGCTCCCAGACCGATCCGGGCTGCAACCTGCCCCAGATGCCGCCGGCTGACCAGCGACGCCCGCAACCGCGTCAGCTCCCCCTCCCGTGACCCGGGAAAGCGTCGAAACAGAGACTCCGCAACCACAAGCCCAAGGACGGCGTCCCCAACGAACTCAAGCTGCTCGTTGTCGGAGCAGGGGTCGGGCAGAGTCTCCGGATTGGTCTCATAAGCGAGCGAACGGTGCGTCAGCGCCCAAGTCAGTAGATCGGGTTGCCTGAAACGATGACCGAAGAGGCTCGAAGGCATCTCGTTCGATTGCGATCGTGCGGTCTTTCTGCGGCGCGTCGTCATCGAATTCCCCTGCGCTCTACTTTACTGGACTGCAACATCCTTCGGTTGGATGCTATTTGGGGGATGGCGGTGGGCGATAGGCATCTTTCTCCGCCTTACCGCTGGGATCAAGCGGGGCATCGACTGGTTCCGTAGTAGTACGCTCGGTCTTCGGCGCGACAAAGGGTTCCTTCAGCCCCTTTTCTGCGGCTTCTTTTGTGTCGGGCCGGCCGTCACGAACGGTCAAGGCCGCACGATACTCCGCCACGGCCCTCTGCCGGTCCGGAACGACATCATAAAGCCTTCCCAGGTAGATGTGAGACCAGGCAAGCATCCGCGGATCCTTGGACGCCTTCAGGGTCTCCTCAAAGTCGCCTATGGCTGCCGCCGGTTCACGCTGCATCAGGTTTACGCGCGCTAGGAGATAGTGGGCATAGGCGTGGTCACCCCTTGGGTCGTCGAGAGAACTCTTTGCAAGCGTGGTTGCTCCCTCCAGATCGCCTTTGAGCAGCTTGCTCTCCGCCAGGTCCAACCCTGCAAGCTGTCGCGGCGCGCGCCGTACAAAGTCATGCGTGCCCTCTGGCAGGAAGACAATCTGCTGGTCCTTGTGTCGCTCTCGCTCCACGTCCATGCCGTAGACCATCTCGCCGATGTATTCCTTCAGGCTGATGGACTCTTTCTCCATCTGTCCGAGTTTGTCGTAGAAGTAGTCGACGAGGGTCCATCCCTGGCGAGTGGCGAGATCGACGGCCTTGCGGCGAACAGCTTCGGCCTGACGATCATAGAGGGCCATCTCGGCTTCATAGCGCTCGATATCGACTCTCTGCCTGACCGCATCGGGTCGCCTTGGCTTAGCAAGACCGACATCCATAGTCTTATCTTCGATAGCTTTGATTAGGCACTCTGTGAGTAGTGCGACAATATCGGACTTGTAGGTGAAGTCGAGGGGGGCATCCTGCACAGGCTTGAGGAGTGGCAGTAGGCGGTCCATGGCGGCGGCGCGCGCATAGAGTAGTGGCTCAACCAAATAGTGCAGGTAGGTATGGCGGATTTGCTCCATGCGAACCGGGACAGCGCCAGACTGATCTCTTGCGGGAGACGTTACGACAATATAGTCATTCGCATAGATTCGCGCGTTGGTCGCGGAGGGCGAAAGCATCGGCTCCAGTAGAACCAGAAACCGCCGTCCATCGTAGCTGCTGACCGGTAGCCTGAGATAGATATTCGTATCCAAAATCATCTTTGTTAGAGGATCGTGCACACGGCTAACGAGGTCTTCGTAGTCAGGGCGATGCTTAATCCAGAGCGCATGAAGGTGCACATCTTGACTAAAAGTCCTAAGCAGCGGAAGGATGTTTACGACCTGCGTGGAGTCAGGAGGCAGTTCTGTTTCGCCAACAGTGGGAGCCAACTCTGGCGGCGGACTGAGATAGAGCGCCAGCGAGACATATTGGGCCAGATTGAGACCGCTGTCGGCAATTGTGTGCTCACGGATGTATCCACATAGAGCATCCCGGTTATCGCGGGCGGGGGATGAAGCTGCGAGTTCCGCATTGACCTCTTCACGGACCTTCAATCGAATCGGACTCGAGGTGGAAAGATCGGCATCGTAGCCACATACATTCAGGGCTACCGCAAGATCAAACAAGGGCTCATTTGTCTCAAGAGTGATGGCGGAACCACCAGCTTCAGGTTGTGCAATGCGAGGCGCAGGGGTCGTCTTTGAATCCTTTGAAACTGTAGAAGCGGGTGTGCTGCTGCTGGACGAAGAAGACGAATCCGATTGGGCACGTGCGACCTGGCTAAAACCGGCGAGGAGAACAGATGCAGCAATGCTCGGAAGGAGGGTTCGTTTACAGCGACGGGATGACGATCTGGATAGAAAAGACACGATATGATTTCGACACTCCCATGGAGTTTAAGGGAGCGAAGGACCAGTTGCAACCCTGGCTCATATTTCGCTATCCTCGAACTGAGATTCCAGAGAAGGTAACTACCACCCGGCCACGTATCGGAGAGCCAAAGACCCGGGCGGGTTCAAAGACGCTAAGCAGAAGCTGATCAACAACCTGCGTTTGAACTGCCGCATCCTCTGGCCCGGACACGATGTTGTAGTCATATACGCGACCCTGAGCGTTCACGTAGGCCTCGACGACAATCGCCGAATCGTGATTGGAGACAATCGCACGAGGATTTGTTGCCGAGTACAGGTAATGGGGAGAGGTCATAGCGCCCAACGGTTCATCATTCGCCATGACAGGCTCAGGTGCGGCAACCATTCCCAGCAGGAGCATGATGCCACCAACCAGCGCCACCGATCCAGCAAAACCTGCGGAAACCTGTACCAGCATCGGGCGAATGGCGTTCTCCCACTTTAGAGAGAGACTGTCAGTCCAGTTCGACCTTCTTGCAGCTTGCTCGTGCGAGATGGCAAGACGGAGCTTCATGCCGAGGTCGGCTGGAGCTTTCGTCTGTCCAAGCATGGCAAGGGACTGCTGCATCGCGCGTAGGCCAGAAAACTCCTGCTCGCAGTCATGGCAGATCTCCAAGTGTTGAGCGATCGCCTGCATCTGCTGTCCGCTGACGGCACCGTCCAGATAGTCGGAGAAGCAAGATCGAATCTTGATGCAATCTTTAAGAATCATCGTGTCACCGTCTCCTTGGATGTTCGTACCTTAGGAGAGGACGCAGAACCATTTAACGCAGGGTTTTCTGTAGTTACAAGCAAAGCGCGCAGGGCAGATCGGCCACGAGTCAGGCGTGACTTGACTGTACCGAGATTGACATTCAGGATCTCGGAAATCTCTTCGTAGGCAAAGCCTTCAATCTCACGAAGGACTACAACTGTCCGAAATGCCTCTGGTAATTGTCGGAGCGCCGATTCAACACGTACACGAACCTCAGCCTGAGCGGCATGGTCAAAAGGTGAATCCCTGTCGTCACACAGCGTTGAACTGAGGCAGAAAGTGCTGCCGTCGTCTTCCGATTCGCTGGGCGAGTCGATAGTGATCTCCTGCTTCTTGTGGCGCGACCACCAGCGTCGTTGGTTGGAAGCCTCGTGAAGAGCGATGCGGTAGAGCCAAGTGCGCAGGCTGGATTCGCCATGGAAACCACGAATGCTGCGGAACACTTTAATAAAAACTTCTTGGGTAATGTCGGCGGCGTCGACAGGGTCGTTCAGGCTGCGAGCGATCAGGGAGTAGAGAGACTGATGGTATTGCGCGATGAGAATGGCAAACGCCTCCTCAGAGCCGGCCTTTAGGTCGGCTATAAGGGCTGCATCCTCGGTCCTGATGCCTATCGCGCTCGCTAAATTTCCCACTACCGTGCCCGCCTGCATATCGGGTGTCCTCTACATTACGGCTTTTGTGAAACATATGGCAAATGGCTGCGCAGCAATGAAGCATGAATGTAAGCTAAACTGCGCCGCCGGCGGCAGAGTGCTCGCTCACTCTATATCTTTAGACACCGATACATACAAGATAAGTTCCCGGAGACATTGACGAATGTCGGCTACTCGGCCAGAATAGAAAGAGTTCTTCTTAAGAGTGGGCCTGTGGCGCAGCTGGGAGCGCGCTTCCATGGCATGGAAGAGGTCATCGGTTCGATCCCGATCAGGTCCACCAATAATTTCAACAACTTACCGATGTGGCGAAATTGCGTTAGGGTCCAATAAGAGAACCTCTTATTTCGCCCCCGTCCCCGCCTTCAACATTCCCGCCACCTTTGACTGCGCATTCCGCTTGGCCGGGGTGACCGCCTGCGCGTAAACCTCAAGCGTCATCTTGATCGTCGCGTGCGCAGCAACTCCTGCACCGTCTTGATGACCTCGCCGTTAGCCTTCAGCAAGGTCGAGAAGGTACGCCGGAAGGTGTGCCAACCGATGTGCTTGGCGATCTTCGCCCTCTTCGCAGCGGGACGAAACGACCGCGTGAGGATCGAGTCCGGACTGTAGGGCTGCGTTCCCCCACTTCCGCGTGCTGGCGAAGACCCAGTCCTCTGGCTGATTGTAGGGAGCGGCTCGTTTCCAGGTACGCAACTCCTCAGCCACCCACGGATCGAGCGGAACAGGCTCTTCGAGATCTCTGTCTTGCACCTGCCCACTCTCTGCCGGTAGACCGAACGAGTGACCGAGAGTTTCAGTTGCTCGAAATCGACATCGAGCCACTTGAGTCCGATCAACTCGCTCGACGCAATCCAGCGACGACATCGAGCAACGCCATCGCTCGATCACGGTGAGAGAGCTGATCAAACAGGGCGATTAGTTCGTTCACCTCGAGGATGTCCGGGATGCGCATCCGCTTCGCGCTCTGCCGCACCATCGTAATTGGGTTCGCGCCCTGGGGCAGGAACTCATGACGGATGGCGTGATTGAACAGAACACTCATAATGCTGCGGATCTTCGCTTTGCTCCCCCGCGCCAGCTTCAGCTTGCGGAGCCACTTCTCCACTGCGACGGTTCGGACCTCGCGCATACCTTATTGCCCCACTTCGGAACCACATGAAAATCAAGGATGTCGATGTAGTTCGAACGGGTGGAATAAGCCCGCCGTTCCTCTTCGTCTTCCTCATTCTCCGCGGAGACAAGTTCATGCTGCTTGGGGTGCTCTACAAGAGCCGCCACCGAAACCGGTTGCTGGGATGGCTGCGGCTGCTCTCCATTAATAGTTATGCGTAAGGCTTCAGCCGCCTTCAGTGCGCTCGGCTCAGTCGGGTATTCCTTGACCGTTCCGAGAATCACCTTCCGGCGAACCCGTTTTCCGTTGACGTCTGTCTCACGCCACCGGAAGATCCAGCAATCCGGCTTCTGCTTCCGCTTTACGCGATCGATCGTTCCTTGTTGATATCGTGCCCGTCGAACATGATTTCCTCTCGTTTCGTTGGCCACAGACCGCTGATTAAGCGTGCCATATTTTCAGCGGCTATGGTCCTTAAATTAGTCAGTCAATTTGCGAATAAAGCTCTCCAGGCCGGAGGCGCGAAAGCGCCATATTTTGCCCAGTTTTATCCCCGGAATTTCGCAGCGCCGCGCTCGCCGTTTCAACGTCTCCGGATGCACCCGCATCAACTCCGCCGCCTGCTGCTGTCGAGCAGGGGTTCGAACTCCTGCGGTCCCTTCTTCTGATCCCCTCTTCTTTCGCTCATTCCTACCTCCAATCGGCGGCGAATTCTCACGACTCCTTCCCATGCAGGTAGCCGGAGTGCGTAGAGTCGCGTCTGGTTGCGCCGACAGATCGACGATAGGGCGAATTTCGGGGTTGATTGTTGCTTTTTGCGACCGATTATTTCCGTCAGAGGCAATAATCCAGAGACACACTTTGTTGCCTTACAGCCACAGAAGCGCATTCCCACGGCTTGATCGCTATCGGCGCTATACG
>Ga0193717_1001143_pt1 | contig 16544 bp, 12 predicted proteins | sample U2c2metaG_FD_145900 | JGI IMG/M metagenome (GOLD analysis project Ga0193717, IMG submission 145900) | Soil microbial communities from a riparian zone of the East river system, Colorado, United States - U2c2 | ecosystem: Environmental > Terrestrial > Soil > Riparian zone | place: USA: East River... | reverse complement strand
GTGTAGACCGCGTCGCCGTAGACCTCACCGCCGCAGAACACCGAGCCGAGATCCGCCCCCGACACCGATAGGTCACCACCGACGACGACCCCCAACAGATCCACATAGGACACATTGGTGCCGGTGACCTTCTTGTCCAGAAGGGAGTTCTCGGCGAGGATCTCCCCGGCTGTCGCGGTGACATCGCCCTTCACGTGGGCGCCGCTGGCGAAGGCGTAGGTCACGCGCTCGGGATGCGCCGGCGCGGTCACCTGCACGGACCCGTGGACCAGACCACCGGCGAGGAACGTGCCGTAGGCGTCGGCCAGTACGACACTGCCGAGGACGGTGGTGTCCAGCGCGTCGAAGAAGCCGTCGTCGGCGACACGGACGCTCTTGGCGAAGTCGCCACCCGTCACCACGAGGTTCGCCCCGGGCTCCACGGTGACCTCACCGGTCACCTTCGTGCCGTCCAGTACACAGGATTTTCCCGCCGGGACCAGCAGATCTCCCGGCACGGTCACGGCTCCGGCGTCACCGACGCAGTGGGTCGTCAGCCCCGCGCTCGCGGGTGCGGCGAAGGCGACCAGCCCCAGGCCCGCGGTGGCGGCCACCACCGTGAAGGCGGCGATCGACCGGCGGCGAACACGACGTGAACCGGACATGGGAGACCTCTCCGTTGAGTGTCGGGCGGCCATGCTGGTGTTTCTGAAAGCGCTTTCAAACCTCCGGGCAAACGGTAGCGGCCGGAAACGGAAGGATCAATAGGGCATTTGGGGCAAGGTCGCCGTCGGCGTGGCATCCTGCTACCGCTGATGACCATCGCCCTGGAAGAATTGCGGATTCCTGACGCGCCAACGGATGTCTACGTGGTCCGGGCCACCTCGGGCGAGGATCTGCGCGCCGTCGAAAGCACCGCGGCAGCCATTTCGCCGCCGCGGTAAGGATTCCCCAAGGTCGGCCGGGCGGGTTCGCACCGCCCGGCCGTCCGCTTACAACCGCGCCAGGCGCACCGCCTCCGCCATCGCCTGGTAGCCGGCGTCGCCCGGGTGCAGGTGGTCGCCGGAGTCGTACTCTGCCTTCATGATCAGCGGGTCCTGAGGATCCCGGAGGGCCGCGTCGAAATCGACCACGCCGTCGAACAGGCCGCCGTTCCGGATGAACTCGTTGACCGCGAGCCGGGTCGCTTCGAGCGTCTCGTCGTAGACCCGCCAGCCCTTGAACGGGGTGATGGTCCCGCCGAGCACCCGGATCCCCGCCGCGTGCGACCGCGCGACGATCTGCTTGTAGGCGCCGATGATCTGGTTGGGATCGGTCTGGTGCGGGTCCTGCTGGATGTCGTTGATGCCTTCGAGGACGATCAGTGTCTTGACGCCGGTCTTGGTGAGGACGTCGTCGTTGAACCGGGCGAGGGCGTTGCGGCCCGCTCCGCCCGGGCCACCGAGCAGGAGCCGGTTCGCGCTGATCCCGGAGTTCACCACGCCGTGACGCAGGGGCTTCGGCAGCACCTTCATCCGGTCGGCCAGGTAGTCGGGCCAGCGGTGGTTGGCGCCGGTGGCGGAGCCGACGCCGTCGGTGATCGAGTCGCCGAGCGTGACGACCGAGCCGGTCGCCCCGGAGCCCCGGACGTCGACTTCGGTGACGTAGTGCCACACCGACGTGCGCTGGTCATACGCGGCGCCCGTGGTGTCGAGCGCGTGGTCGCCGTTCCGGGTGTAGAACGACGTCTGGGTCGCGGCGGGGTGATAGGTAACGGGGCCAGACGGCAGCGGGGTGAACGTCGTGACGAGGAGGTCGGCGTCGTCGGGCACGGCGAGCGCCACGGCGTCGCTCTGCACCTCGGCTCCGGCCGGGATCGTCACCGACGGGCTGCCGCCGAAGGTCAGTTCCCGGACGGTGCCCGGTACCGCGTCGGCGGTACCGATGGCCGCGCCGACGGCGACCGACGCGTGCCCCATGACGAGCGGCGCCGTCCCGAACAGGTTCGAGAGGCGCACCCGCGCGGAGGAACCGCCGACGCTGGTGTGGATCACGTTCCGGATGGAGTAGTTCGGATAGCCGTTGGGGGTGTCCGAAACCGGTCCGGCCGGCGCGGCACCCCAGGTGCCCACCCAGCCACCGGAACCGACCGCCATCGCCGGCGCGGCAGGAAGTTGTGCGTTCGCCTGCGCGCCGGTCGTGAAGACGAGCGCGGCGGTCACGGCGAGTACTACCGCCCGGGCCTTGATGATCACCATTGATCCTCCACAGTCCGCAATTACCCGACTATAAAAGGAAATCTGTGACAAACCGGCATTCCTGTCCGGTTCTGTCACCGCTTGACCTGTCGGACACGGGCTCGCCGAACCGCCGCATAGTGGCCACCCGCGTGCTGGATGTCAATAGGCCAATCTGGTTGGCAATTCACCATCTCTGACTCGCTACGAAAGTCGGGTGTCCATATCTCGATTCGTGCATACATTCACTGACCAGCGCGCTAACCCCTTCCCCGCCCGCTTTCCCGGCCAAGGAGTCACACGATGCTCAGGAAGTCCCTCTTCGCAGGAGCCGCCGGCCTCGCCCTGCTCGTCGCCCCGCTGACCGCCACCGCGGCCACCGCCGCTCCCGCCGTCAGCAGCGCACCGGCAACGGTCGACGCCACCACCGTCTACTACAACGCCTCCGGTGCCCCAACCTTCCGCAGCGCCATCGCCGCGGGCGTCGCCAACTGGAACCGGTCCGTCTCGAACGTCAAGCTCCAGGAAAGCTCGTCGGGCGCGTCGCTCACCTACACCGAGGGCAACGACCCCCAGGGCTCGTACGCCCAGACCGACGGCCACGGCAACGGCACCATCTTCATCGACTACACCCAGGCGAACCAGTACGACATCACCCGGATCACCGCCCACGAGACCGGTCACGTGCTCGGCCTGCCCGACCACTACACCGGCCCGTGCTCCGAGCTGATGTCCGGCGGCGGCCCCGGCCCGTCCTGCACCAACGCGAACCCGAACGCCGCCGAGGTCTCCCGCGTCAACTCGCTGTGGGCCAACGGCCTGCGGGCGCAGAGCAACGGCGTGATGGAGCGCATCTACGAGACCGTCCCGGTGGCGGCACACTGATCCTCCGCTAAGCGCGAGTGGGCCGCAGCCACGCTGCGGCCCACTTTTCGCGTTCCCGGAACTTGTCGGTGGGGACTGGCAGACTCGCTTGCCAGCGGCGACACGGAGGAGCGCGATGAGCAGCGGTGGATGGTCCAAGACCCGGCTCGGCCGGATGCACGACGTCATGGCGGGGTACGTCGAGCGCGGGGAGGTCCCGGGGCTCGTCACGCTGGTCAGCCGCCGCGGTGAGACGCACGTCGACGTCCTGGGGGCGAAGACACTCGGCGGGGACGATCCGATGCGGCGGGACACGATCTTCCGGATCGCGTCGATCACGAAGTGTTTCGCCGCGGCCGGGGCGATGATGCTGGTCGAGGAGTGCAAGCTGCGGCTCGACGAGCCGGTGGACCGGTTCCTGCCCGAACTGGCCGATCGTCGCGTCCTCAAGCGGATCGACGGGCCGGTCGACGACACGGTGCCCGCGGACCGGCCGATCACCCTGCGGGATCTGCTGACTTTCCGCCTCGGGATGGGCATGATCCTCGGCCACCCCGAGGAGCTGCCCATCCAGCGCGCGATCGCCGAACTGGAGCTCGCGGGCTTCGGCGCGCCGAGCCGTCAGGCGGACTACGGGCCGGACGAGTGGCTGCGCCGGCTGTCGACCTTGCCGTTGCTGCACCAGCCGGGCGAGCGGTGGCACTACAACACCGGGTCGTACATCCTGGGCGTCCTGATCGCGCGGGCGTCGGGCCAATCCTTGGAGACGTTCCTGCGCGAGCGACTCTTCGACCCGCTCGGCATGCGGGACACCGGTTTCGTGGTCCCCACCGGGAAGCTCGACCGGTTCCCCGCCCAGTACCACGACGATCCCGAGACCGGGGAACTCGTCCTCGACGAGGAAGCGGGCAACGCCGAGTGGAGCGAACCGCCCGCGTTCCCGGACGCCGGCGGCGGCATGGTGTCCACTGTGGACGACTGCTTCGCGTTCGGGCGGATGATGCTGCACAAGGGAAAGCTCGGCGGTGAGCGCGTCCTGTCGCGGGCGTCGGTCGAGGCGATGACCACCGACCAGCTGACCCCGGAACAGAAGGCGGTGTCCGGGTTCTTCCCGGGCTACTTCGACACCCGCGGCTGGGGTCTCGGCGTCTCCATGGTCACCAAACGCGACGACGTCGCGGCGAGCCCTGGCCGGTTCGGCTGGGACGGCGGCACCGGCACGTCGTGGTACACCGATCCCGCGGAGGACCTGGTCGCCGTCCTGCTGACCCAGCGCGGCGGGTTCCCGCTGGAGTCGGGCGTGTACCTCGATTTCTGGACCTCGGTGTACCAGGCCATCGACGACTGAGCCCATCTCCGCCTGCCCCGAACGGTGCGGGTCGTGAGTGGCAACAAGTGTTAGAACACTTGTTGCCACTCACGAGGCACTACCGGATCAGGGGCTCTTGAGGCGGACTTTCGTTCATTTCAAGAACCCCCGCTTCTTTTGTGCGTAATGATCAAAAGACGCCCACCAGCGCATTGCCCGAAAGGGCGGCACTTTAGGGCGGCCGAAAAGAGTCACGATCACGTCACGGTGACAGAACTGTCCGATATCGTCGTAACAGCGGCCGCCGAACGGCCGAATACGAACATGCGCAAGAGGAGAAAGCCATCCCCTGGACTAAAGGAGAACGCGGTGAGCGCACGGCGGATACTGGTGCTGACAGCGGTGTTCGTCCTGGTCCTGGTGTCCGTCGCGGCCGGATTCCTCTTTCCTGGCGAGGCTTCCAGCCGCACGTTGGTCGTCGACCTCCGAGCCCGTCCCGCCGCGGCCGAGCTGGACAAAAGGATCAAGGAAAACCAGACGGGCACCCCGCCGATCGTCGTCGCCACCCCGTCCCAGATCACCAATTCCTGCATCGTGGCGGTTCCCGCTTCGCCACTGAGCAATCCCGCCTACTGCGCCGCCATCAACACTGACCCGATCACCTTGATCACCGACGACTCACAAACCGGTCCGCCGGAACTCCTGCAAAAGATCTACGGCCCGGATTCCGAAATCAAGGGCGAGAAAGCCTTCTGGGAAAGCACCAAGACCACCTCGACCGGATTCAATCCCGTCGCCGCGCTGGTGACCTTCGCCGTGACCGCGGTGGTGATCACGGCCGGGCTGATCACCATCCGCCTCAGGCGGTCGTCGCCGAACCGAGTGCCCGCGATGCGCGAGGCGATTTCCGTGAACCAGCAGCGCGCCCGTCCCCACAATCCCTTGCCACAGCCGCAAATGGCGGGCGCCCGCTCCGGCGGCACCCCACCGCCCCGGCAGCCCGCCCGGTCGGCTCAGCCGGTCCGGGGCATCGCGTCCGAGCTGACCCCGCTCGTCACCCGCGCCAACCGCCGCGCGATCGCGCGCACCCATATCAACTCCCACGGCGGTTATGTGGCCGTGGGCGACGTCGTCGTGTGGGCGGTGCTGGCGCCGACCGAGGAAGGCGTGGTCGTGCCGGACGACGAGCTCGACGTCCTCGGCGTCGATGAACGGGCCGAAACGCTGCCCGTCCAGCCGGCCAAAAGCCGGTTGCTGCTCACCCTCGTCGTCGACACGTCGAGTTCGATGGCCGAAGGCGGCCGCATCGACGAGCTCAACCAGGCTTTGCAGAACTGGCGCGGCGAACTGACCAGGAACGACCACATCCGGCGCCACGGCGAGATCGCGCTGATCACCTTCGGCAAGGACCACGTGGTCGCCCTCGACCCGTCCGGGCGGACCGCGGGACCGAGCACCGAGCCGTACGTCCCGGTGTCGGAGTTCAACCCGCCGACGCTGGAAGCGGGCGGGGTCACGCCGATGATCGACGCGCTGCAGTACGCCTTCCAGCTGCTCTCCGCCCGCCGTCAGCACCTGCGGTCCTCCGGGATCCCGCTGGTGAACCGCCCGCTCGTGTATCTGATGACCGACGGAGTTCCGACCGATTCCACCGGCCACCGCAGCGACCGCTGGCGCGACTTCGCGCCGGTGATCCGGCAGCAGGAATCCGGCAAACACCTGCTGTTCTTCGCCTTCGGGGTCGACGGCGCCGAGCAAGAGGTGCTGCAGGGCCTCGCGCCGCAGTCGTGGCGCTTCCTGTCGAACCTCTCGTTCGCCGAAGTGCTGACCCTGATGTCGGCCAGTATCGAATCCGCGGCGTCGGAGACCTCGCGGTCGAAACCGGCCGAAGAGGTCTACCGGGACGTGAACGCGCGGCTGGACAAGGACGCGCGGATCCGGAGTTTCCTGAAGGGCAACGGCTGAGATGCGGACCGGCGCGCACCCGGGCTGGAAGGTCGTCTCGGCGACGACGAAGGGCGCCGGGCACAGCAGTCTGCACCGGCCCAACCAGGACCGCGAGATCACCCGCGCGGTCGGCGACGGCACGACGTGGGTCTACGCCGTCGCGGACGGCGCGGGCTCGCGCGCGCGGTCCGATCACGGTGCGCTGCTCGCCGTGGAAGCCGCTGCCACCGCGGCCGATCTCGTCTTCGGGCGCGGCGTCCCCAACTCCGTCGACGGCTGGCGGACGGCGGCCGAAAAGTTCGCCAAGGAAAGCCTGGACGTCTTCGACCGCCGGGTGGACTCCGATGTGCAGGGCCTGCGCGGGCTCATGCGCGAGCCCGCCGGCGAACTACGCGCGTCCTACGCCACGACCCTGCTCGCGGTGGTGTCCGCGCCGCCGTTCTTCGCCTACGTCAACGTCGGCGACTGTTTCCTGGTGGTCGACCGGGATCCCGGCGGCCCGTTCCTCGTCGTCACCGCGCCGGAGCGCGAACACGCCGGTGAGACGGTGTTCCTGACCTCGCGCCATCGCGGCGCCCACGTCACCCACGGCGTCATCATGGACGCCCGGATCCGCGGGGTGGCGCTGTGCACCGACGGGCTGTGCGAGGGCATGCTCGCCAACCGGCAGACGCCGGATGGCAGGCTGCATTCGCTGGCACCGCCGGAGTTCTCCGCCTATTTCGACTACTTCAGCGCGCCAGGGCCGGACGACAACGACCTCGCGACCAAGATCATGTCCCGGGAGTTCGCCGAAACCTCCGGAGACGACAAGACCATCGTCATGGCGGTGCGACGGTCATGAGCCTGTACCTGCCCAGCGGACGCGAGATCCGCTTGGGGGACAAGGTACTCGGCAGCGGTGCCGAGGGGCTGGTGCACGATCTCGCGGACACCAAGGACCTGTGCGCGAAGATCTACCTCGACCCCGCGCCCGATCTCCACCAGCGGCTGATCGCGCTGATGCGGACCGAACCCGCGAGCTGGCTGGGCGACCACCCCGAGCACAAGTACGTGGCGTGGCCGCGGGAACCGCTGATGGACGACACCGGCCGCACCCGCGGTTTCCTCATGCCGCTGGTGGAGGGCGAACCGCTGACCAGGCTGTTCGATCCGGAGGTGCGCGCCGGCGCGATCGAGGAGCCGAGCTGGCGGGTGCTCATCAGCGTCGGCGCCCGCGCGGCCCGGCTCCTCGGGAAACTGCACGCCGCCGGGGTGGTGATGGGCGACGTCAGTGCCGCCAACATCCTGGTCTCCCCCGGCGGGCACGTGACGCTGATCGACTGCGACACCGTCCAGTTCACCGATCCGGTCACGCAGGTTCTTTATCGCTGCGAGAAACTGACTCCCGAGTACGCGCCGCCCGCGTCGAACGGGTCGGCCACGCAGGTGCTCTCCCCCAGCCACGACGCCTTCAGTCTGGCGGTGCTGATCTGCCAGCTGCTCATGGAAGGCGAGCACCCGTTCGAAGGGGTGCCGTCGAATCCGGCGGACATGGACGCGCTGGCGTCGGACAACATCCGCCTGCAGAACAACCGGATCGTCTTCCCGGAGCGGTTCACCCCGGTGCCCGGTGCGATCCCGGTTTCGGTGCTGCCGCCCGAGATCCTGCGGCTCGCGCAAGCCTGTTTCGGGGAGGGACACCGCAATCCCGACGCGCGGCCGACGCCGAGCGCCTGGGAATCGGCGCTGGAACACGTCGGATTCGAGCTGATGGGCTGCCGTGTGAACGACCGGCATCTCTACCACAACTCGCTGCCGGGCTGCGTGTGGTGCGCACGGATGGCACAGGGCTTCGACGACCGTTATCCACTCCGCCGGGTCGCGCCTCGCATCGTCATCCCACAGCAGGGTGTGCCCCCAGGGCAGGCTCCGTGGCCATCGATGTCGCCGTTGCCACAACAGGAAGTCGCCCAGAAGTCGGCGAAGGACTACGCGCGGGTGATCGGTCTGTGGATCGCGATCACGGTCGCCGTGTTCATCGTGCTCGCACTCCTGGGATCGCTGCTGTGACCGGCGAGGCGCTGCGGGTGGCCGACCTGCACCGGGACTGCCGGGTGCTCGGCCCGGGCAGCCGGTTCGCGGTGTGGGTCCAGGGCTGTCCGCTGTCCTGCCCGGGCTGTATCAGTCCACAGTGGATCCCGTTCGACGGCGGCCGGGCGATGGACGTCGACGCGCTCGCCGAGGAGATCGCGGACACGGCCGTCGACGGGCTGACGATCTCCGGCGGCGAGCCGTTCGCCCAGGCACCGGCGCTGGCCAGGCTCGTGACGGCGGTCCGGGAGCGGCGTGACCTGTCCGTCCTGTGTTACAGCGGATATCGGCTGTCCTGGCTGCGCGAGCGGGGTGACGCGGCACAGCGGACCCTGCTGTCGCAGTTGGACGTCCTGATCGACGGGCCGTATTCGGCGCGCCTGCACGCCGACCTCCGGTGGCGCGGGTCGTCGAACCAGCGAGTCCACCGGCTCAGTTCGCGGGACCTGCCCGGGTTCGACGGCCCGGACGTCAGCGCCGGTCTCCAGCTGGAGGTGACCGCCGACGGCGACGTCCAGTGGCTAGGCGTCCCCCCGATGCCCGGGTTCCGCCAAGAATTCGAGCGCAGGCTCGGCCCTCGCCCGGAGGTGTCTCCGCCATGAGCAAGTCACCCAAGTACAGCGCGGTCCGGGCCGGGGACGAACGCAAGTCGCGGCTGGAGCAGGAGCGGCACGCCCGCGAGCGGCGGCGCCGGGCGGAAGAGGCCGCGAGGGCCGACGCCGCGTTGGCCGAGGCCCACCGCGCGGCCCGCGTCCGGCTGACGGAGGTTTCCCTCCGACAAGGGGAAGCCGCGCTGGAGAACGTCCGACAGTCGCTGCTCGAAGCGTCCACGGTGGACAAAGTGTCCGCGGTCGTCCGGCGGCTCGACGAACTCGACGGGAAGACCTGGCAGGCGGCCCGGCACGCCGAACAGTGCCGCGCCGCCGAAAGCCTGCTCACCGAACTGCGTGCCCGGCTCGCCGGGTTGGTCGCCGACGCGGATGAAACCGATATCCCGCTTCAGGAACTCACCCTGGCCGGGGAGGCATGGCAGTTCATCCGCGCGGAGCTGGACGCCGGCAAACCGGTAGAGACCCTCGACTACGCCGGGCAGCTCGGCGTGCGGCTCGACGAGATCGAGCGGACGCTGGACGCCGCCATCGAACGGATCTCGGCCAGACGGGAGATGCTCGCCTCCATTGTGGACGCGTTGCCCGCACTGGGGTTCTCCATCGAGGTCGACTCCTTCCTGGAACGCACCGACGGCAGCATCGGCGTCCAGGCCCGCCGCCGCACCGGCGAACCACTGGCCGTCGTCGTGGAGGACGTCCGGCAGGACGAGTACCGCGTGAACTATCTGCGGGACAACGGTTCCGGTGGCACCGTGACGCTCGACCGGAGGGCGTGCTCGGCACTGTCGGACCTCGGCGAGCAGCTCAACGAGTCCGTGCGCCGGACCGGTTTCGACGCCGGCACTCTCACCTGGGACGGCGACGACGGCGAACCTCCATCGGCAAGACACACCCGCGCCGCACGGCGCCGGCCGGGTTCGTCGGCCCGGTGGGAGGAGTCGTGACGAGCCCTGGCCCCACCGCCGCGCCCTGGTTCGCCCGCGCCTACCACGAGATCCACCGGGACCGCCATCTCGTGCTGCACGGCAACATCGACGACCTGGTGTGCTGGGACCAGTCCTACCAATCTTTCTGGACGGCGATGTCGAAGTTCCTCGCCGTCACCGGGTTCGTCGCGTCGGCCCGGTTCGACCTGGTGGACGGACTGTCCTATCCGGACGATGACAGCCGGAAGTTCTTCGAATCCCGGCTCTATCCGGCGACTCCCGTACTGGTGACGGAGGATGGTGTGCCGCCGAGCGGGTCGCGTGGCAGGATCCTGTCCGAGTCCACGCGGCGGCTGCAGCAGCGGATGTCCGCCGCGCGCGCCGACATCCGGACCACCGCGGACCTGCTCGCCGGCACCCGGGACATGCTCGTCCAGCAGGACCGGGCGTGCGCGATCGTCATCGACCAGGCCGACCTGATGTTCAGCGCGGACGCGGCGACCGAGGAGCGGTACCAGACGAACCTCGCCTACCTCCGGCGGATGATCACCGACTCGGCGAACGCCCCGGCCCGCACCGGGGAATCGTTGCGCAACATCGTGGTGCTGGTGACGAAGAAGCTCACCGCACTACCGGACTGGGTGCACCGCGACAACCCGCACGTCGCCACGATCGCCGTCGAGCATCCAGGCCCGGCCGAACGCGCCGACTTCCTCCGAAGCATCCTGCCGCGTTTCCACGAGGGCCTGGCCCTTTCGCCGGAACAGGTCCGCAAAGCCGCGACCGCGCTGGCGGTACTCACCGACGGGATGACCGTCCGGGACGTCAACGCGCTCGCCGCGACCTCCCGGCTGGCCGAGATCGCGCCGACGTCGGCCAGGGAACTCGTGATGCGCCACCGGTTCGGCATCCGCGAAGATCCCTGGGAGCGGCTGGACCTCACCAAGGTCCTGACCGCGGAGGAGCATCTCGCGCGGCGGGTGATCGGCCAGGACATGGCCGTCCGCAAGGTGACCGACGTGCTCGTCAACGCGCGAGTCGGCGTCGACTTCGGCGCCGGCGACGACCGGACGGTCACCCGGCCCAAGGGCGTGTTCTTCTTCGTCGGCCCGACCGGGGTCGGCAAGACCGAACTGGCCAAGGCGATCGCCGAACTCGTCTTCGACGACGAAGGCGCGTTGCGGCGCTTCGACATGAGCGAGTTCAGCCAGGAGCATTCGAGCGAGCGGCTGACCGGTGCTCCCCCGGGTTTCGTCGGGCACCAGAACGGCGGCGTGCTGACCAACTGGATGATGGAACGCCCGTTCAGCGTGGTGCTCTTCGACGAGATCGAGAAGGCCAACCCGAAGATCTTCGACAAGTTCCTGCAGATCATCGACGACGGCCGGATCACCGACGGGCAGGGCCGCACGGCGTACTTCTCCCATTCGATCGTCATCTTCACCTCGAACATCGGCGCGCCCGGGCTGCACGACGTCCTCTCGGAGTTCCCCCGTGACGCCCCGCCCGGCTACCCGGTGATCGAGAAGCATTTCCGTGAGGCCGTCGCGCGCCACATGGCCGAGGAGCTCGGCAGGCCGGAGATCCTCGGCAGGCTCGGCAGCGGCATCGTGGTCTTCGACATCCTGCGCGACGACGTCGTGTGCCGGATCGTCACGAAGTTCCTCGACCAGCTCGTCGCGTCAGCCGCGGCGCGGGGATTCGAACTGGTGCTGCACCGCCGGGCGATCGAACAAGCGGTGGCGGCCGCGGTCGCCGAAAGCGGCGCGGCGCTGGGCGCCCGGCAGATCCGCAGCCCGCTGCTGGAGGAATGGGTCCGCGTCCCGTTGAACCGCTGGATCATCGGCAACTCCCCGGTGAAGGGCACCCGGATCTGGGTGCGCAGATCGGCCGACGGGCCACCGTTCACCGTCGAGGAATTCCCCGGGGAAACCGGCGAGGAGGTCGAAGAATGACCGACCTCGCCGCGCGGGTCGAGCGGTACGAGCTGATGAGCACGCTGAGCGCAGCCGAGTTCGCCGGCTACCTCGACGCGGAAACCGAACTGGAGCAACGGTTCTTCGACGCCGCCACCGATTTTGCCGGGCAATCCGCCTTCGACAAGGCCGAGGATTTCCTCGAACAAGCGATCACGCTGAACCAAACCCTGCGCTTTATCGCCGAACGTGAGCTGGCCCGCCAGGAACTCACCGACGCGCGGTACCACCGTTGGCTGAGCACCACCCGTGATGACTCCTCCGGGATCATTTACCTGCTGCAGGGCCAGATCTACCGGAACCGGGCGGCCGAACGGCTGCTGGCGGGCGAGGTGAACGACGCCTGCGCCGTTCTGGGCAAAGCCAGGAAGTGCTATCAGGATCTGGTCACGGCGTCACTGCCGCAGCGCGAGTTCGCATCGCTCGCCTCCGGCCTGCTCCAGACGAAAATCGAATTCCTGCGGGCGGACGGCGCGCTACGGCGCGGGAAGTACGAAGTCGCGCGGGAAGGTTTCCACCAGGCAAAGGTCACCGGCACGTATCTGCTGGAGCAGCTCGCGGGGTGCACCGGCGCCCAGCTCAGCATGTCGGTCAAGGAACTCCAACGCGAGTTCGGCAGTCAGCAACGGCACACCCATGTGATGCTCAAGTACGCGGATTTCTTCATCCACGTCCAGTCCGGCGATTTCGAGTACGCCATCGGCTGTGCACACGACACCGTCTCGTTGTACGAAGCTCTGCTGCAGAGCGCGGTGAGCGACAAACTCCCCAAACACGTGCAGGACCTTCGCGAGGTGGAACTCGAGTTCTTCCGCGGCTGGCTCGCCTGGGCGAAAGCCGAGTACGCGGTGACGAACGAGGAATGGGAGGGCTGCGTCGCGTTCGTCAACGAAGCGCGGCGGAACTGGTTCCGCAGCAGCGATCTGGCGATGATGCACGCCCTGCGCGGGGTGATGTCGCACCAGGTCGAAACAGCGAACACGGAAATGCTGCTGCAGAGCACCTTGCGGCGCTGCCGAAGCGAAAAGCGCCTCAACGAGCAGCTCGAACAGCTCCGGGACGAAAACCGGAAGCTGGGCAACATCTATCTGGCAGGAGGAAACATGAGCCACGAAACGGGAAACATCAACGTGCCGGGCCAGGTCACCGGGAACATCATCGGCGGCAAGAAGAACAAGGCCACCACCGAGCGGATCAGCGGGAAGAACGTCCAGATGACCGAGCTGCGCGACCTCGCCGAGCAGCTGGCCGAGCTGCGCGACGCCAGCGCCGCGGGCGCCCGCACCGACCAGGAGAAGGCCGCCGTCGAGGAGATCGACCTCGCCGAGCAGGATGCCCGGCGAGGCGACGAGAAAGGGGCCCGGCGACATCTTGCGGCTGCTGGAAAGTGGGCGTTGGCGCTCGCGGAGAAGCTTTCGCTGCCGGTGGCGGAGGCAGCCATCAAAGCCAGTATCGGCGCCTGATCCACGGGTAAGGCAAACTCGGCGTGCTGCGAGCCGCTCGTCTTCGCCATCTGTCGACAGATGGCGATCTCTTCTGGACGTTTTAGCAGGTAAGGGGAGCGACCGGGCGATGCCCTGAACGACGCGTTCAGGTCACTCAACGACAGCAACGCGCCGTTCATGGCAAGCCCAACACGCCGCATTTGGACTTCTCAGCAATAGAATCCAGTTCCACGAGTTTTCCGGCCGTGGGCCCGGGTGCCGCGACACACCCGGTGCCCACGGACGAACCTGCCGCATGACGCGTCCGCCAGCGAAGGACTATGGGGGAATATGTCGACACTTTCCCCGGGCTCGAAGCCGTGGAAAGTGTCGACATATTCCCGGGGGGTCAGTAGATGTTGGAGGGGCGGACCATGCCTTCGGCCAGGTCACCGAAGCCGGGGGCCATGATCGCGCCCGGGTTGCCGATGATCTCTTCGACCACGAGGGTCTCGGTGGTGAGCAGCAGGGCCGCGATGGACGCGGCGCTCTGCAGCGCCGACCGGGTGACCTTGAGCGGGTCGATCACCCCGAAGGCGAACATGTCGCCGTATTCGCCGGTCATGGCGTTGAAGCCCTCGCCGAGTTCCATCGACGTCACACGGTCCAGCACTTCCTGGCCGTCGTAACCGGCGTTGATCGCGATCCACCGCAACGGTTCCGCGAGCGACTGGCACACGATGTCGCGGCCGATCGCGGCGTCCCCCGTGAGATCGAGAGCCCGCGCCGACGCCTCCGCCTGCACCAAAGCGGTGCCACCACCGGCGACGACGCCGTCCTCGATCGCGGCCCGCGTCGCGGACAGCGAGTCCTCCACGCGGTGCTGCTTCTCCTTGAGCTCGACTCCGGTCGCCGCGCCGACGTGGATCACCGCGACACTGCCGGACAGCCGCGCGATCCGGGCCTGCAGGCTGTCCTGGTCGTGCTCGTTCTCGGCCCGCTCCAGCTCCCGCTTGATCTGCTCGATCCGCGCCGACACCGACCTGTCCTCACCGGCGCCGCCGACGAGCGTGGTGCTGTTCTCGGTGATGGTGATCCGGCGGCAGCGGCCGAGGTTCTCCAGCCGCACGGAATCCAGCGTCCGCCCCGAATCGTTGGTGATGACGTCGCCGGCGGTGAACACACCGAGGTCTTCGAGCTCCGCCACCCGGCGGTGCCCGAATCCGGGTGCCCGCACCACGACCGAGGCGAACGTGTTGTGGACGTTGTTCGCCACCAGCATGCCCAGCGCGGGCCCGTCGACGTTCTCGGCAAGGATCACCAGCGGGCTGCCGGTGCGCTGGACCTGTTCCAGCACCGGCATCAGCATCTGAACGCGCGAGATCTTTTCGTTGGTCAGCAGGATGTACGGGTTCTCGAAGACCGTTTCCATTCGGTCCTTGTCCTGCGCCATGTACGGCGAGATGTAGCCGTTGTCGAACTCGACGCCGTCGACGAAGCTGACGTCCAGCCCGAACGCGGGCGACTCCTCGACCGTGACCACACCGGTTTCCCCGACTCGGGCCATCGCCTCGGCGATGACGTCGCCGATCTCGGTGTCGTTGTTGGCCGAGAGCATGGCGACGTGGGCGAGGTCGGCCTGCCCACTGACCTGCTTCGCCCGGTCCTTCAACGTGGCGATCACCGCGGTCACGGCCTGCTGGATCCCGGTCTTCAGCATCATCGGGTTGGCGCCGGCGTCGACAGCGCGCAGGCCTTCCCGCACGATCGCCTGCGCCAGTACCGTCGCCGTGGTGGTGCCGTCACCCGCCACGCCGTTGGTCTTCATGGCGACTTCCTTGACCAGCTGGGCACCCATGTTGGCGAACGGGTTGCGCAGCTGGATCTCCTTGGCGATCGTGACGCCGTCGTTGGTGATGGTCGGCGCGCCGGTCAGCTTCTCGATGACGGCGTTGCGCCCTTTCGGGCCCAAAGTCACTTTCACCGCGTCGGCGAGCGCGTTGACGCCCGCCTCCAGCAGCTGTCGCGCCTCGACGTTGAACCGCAGATCCTTGGCCATAATTGCCTCTCACTGTCGCGGGTTTCTTCTTTTTCTCTCAATGTCACAGTCGCGGATTTATTGCTACGGAACGAGAATCGCCCTGCCGCGCACGTTGCCCTCGTCGAGATCCTTGAGGGCGCGCGCGTAGTCGCTGAGCGGGTAGGTACTGGTGTGGAGGGTGACCTTGCCCTGGGCGGCGAGCACCATGAGCTCGGCGAGGTCGTTATAGGAGCCGACGAGGTTGCCGATGAAGTTGATCTCCGTCGAGATGACGTCGATCGTCGGCACCTGCAGCTTCCCGCCGTACCCGATGACGTAGTAGTTCCCGGCGCGGCGCAGCATCGCGATACCGTCCTCGATGGCACCGCCCTCACCGACGAAGTCGATGACCGCTTCCGCGCCGTTGCCGCCGGTGAGCTCCAGCACCGCGCCGACCTGACCGCCGTCCGCGGTGATCAGGTGTTCCGCGCCGAGTTCCCCGGCCAGTTTCAATGCCTCCGGCGACCGGTCGACGACGATGATCTCCGCCGCGCTCAACGCCTTCAGGACCTGGACACCGATGTGCCCGAGCCCGCCGGCACCGATGACCACGGCCTTGTCACCGGGCCGCAGGAACAGCGCGGCCTTGCGCACCGCGTGGTACGCCGTGAGACCCGCGTCGGCGAGCGCGGCGACGTCGACCGGTTGCAGGGAAGCGTCGAGCTTGACCACCGCGCGGGCGTTGGTCCTGATCAGCTCGGCGTAACCCCCGTCGCTGTCGATCCCGGGGAACGCCGAGTTGACGCAGTGCACGTCGTCGCCGTTCCGGCAGGCGCGGCAGAGCCCGCAAGTCGCCAGCGGGTGCAAGATCACCGGGTCGCCGACCGAGATCCCGGTGACGGCGCTGCCGATCTCGTGCACCCAGCCCGCGTTCTCGTGGCCGAGCGTGTACGGCAGTGTGACGCCGGACTTCTGCTCCCACTGCCCTTCGATGATGTGCAGATCGGTCCGGCAGACACCGGCGCCACCGACCTTCACGATGACGTCGAGCGGCGAGGTCACCTGCGGATCGGGAACGTCGACGAGCGAAGGCTCCCGGTCGTATTTGCTCAGCTGGACCGCTTTCATCCCTGCGCCTCCTCGGCCATGCGCTCCAGACGGGTGTCGAGCAAACCCCGGCACAGCCCGGAATTGACCTC
>Ga0193717_1001142_pt1 | contig 16553 bp, 10 predicted proteins | sample U2c2metaG_FD_145900 | JGI IMG/M metagenome (GOLD analysis project Ga0193717, IMG submission 145900) | Soil microbial communities from a riparian zone of the East river system, Colorado, United States - U2c2 | ecosystem: Environmental > Terrestrial > Soil > Riparian zone | place: USA: East River... | reverse complement strand
CGCCGCGTCCGCGTGAACGGCTTGGCGAACTCGGGCAGGTCCCGCTCAGGCGCGATCCCGCCGACGCGCTTGAGTACCTTGGCGAGCGAACGCCGTCGTGTCACCGCGTTCACCACCCGCGGCGCGAGCCCGGCGAACCGCAGCCACACCGGCAGCCAGCCCATCGAATAATGCGACGCCGGCCGCACGCGCCCTTTGTAGTGCTGGTGGTAGAACTCCGCCTTGTAAGTCGCCATATCGACATCGACCGGGCAGTCCGAAAGGCATCCCTTGCAGGACAGGCAAAGGTCGAGCGCTTCGCGGACTTCCTCCGAGCGCCAGCCGTCGGTGATGATCTCGCCGTTGATCATCTCCGCGAGCAGGTGCGCGCGGCCGCGTGTCGAGTGCTTCTCCTCGCGCGTGACCCGGTAGCTCGGGCACATCACGCCGGTACTGCCGGTGTTACGGCATTTCCCGACCCCGACGCAGCGCCGCATGGCCTGGCCGAAACTGCCCTGGTCCTCGGGGTAACCGAGCACGGTGACATCTTCGATGGCGATCGGCGCGCGCCGCACCCGCAGGTTTTCGTCCACCGGACGGGGATTCACCAGGATGCCGGGGTTCATCCGGCCGTCCGGGTCGAAGATCCCCTTGAACCGCGCGAACAGGTCGAGCACCTCGCGGCGGTACATCCGCGGCAGCAGCTCCGAACGGGCCTGGCCGTCGCCATGCTCGCCGGACAGCGAGCCGCCGTGCGCGGCGACAAGATCGGCCGACTCCTCCAGGAACCGCCGGAAGTCGGCGATCCCGTGCTCGGACAGCAGGTCGAAGTCGAGTCGCATGTGGAGGCAGCCTTCGCCGTAATGGCCGTAGACCACGCTTTGCAGTCCGTGCTTCCGCATGAGTTCCTTGAAGCCGCGCAGGTACGAGCCGAGCCGTTCGGGCGGCACGGCGGCGTCCTCCCAGCCCGGCCAGGCCTCGGAACCGTCGGCGAGCCTGGTCGCCAGCCCGGCGCCCTCCTCGCGGATGCGCCAGAGCTCGCGCTGCCCAGCCGGATCGGTGAGCACCCGGTGCCCGGTCAGGCGGTCGGAAAGCTGTTTGGCCAGCGAGTTCGCCCGGTGCTCGGCCTCCCCCTGCTCATCCCCGGCCAGCTCGACGAACAGCCACGCACCACCTGGCGGAAGACCGGTCTCGCGCGACCCACCGAGCAGCGCGACAAGCTCGGCGTCGACACCTTCGACGGTCAGCGGCGACCACGGCAGGATCTCCATGACCGCGTCGGCGGCATCGACGTCCGAGGGGAAACCCAGTACCGCCAACGTCTTGTGCTTCGGCAGCTCCGCCAGCCCGACGGTCGCTTCCAGCACCGACACACACGTGCCCTCACTGCCGACGAGTGCCTTGGCGACGTTGAACCCGTTCTCCGGCAACAGATGTTCGAGCCCGTACCCGGACACGCGGCGCGGCCACGTCGACAGCTCGGTGCGCAGCAGCGCGAGGTTCTCCTGAACCAGCGCGCGGAGTTCGCGGTACACGCGACCTTCGGTACCGGGCAGCTCCGCACGGACGTCCACTTCGGACGGTGAAGTCGGCCCGACCCGCAGCCGCGTCCCGTCGTAGAGCAGCACGTCCAGCTCCTGGACGACGTCGGCAGTGCGTCCCCACGCCACCGAGTGCGACCCGCACGCGTTGTTGCCGATCATTCCGCCGATCGTGCACCGGCTGTGCGTCGACGGGTCCGGCCCGAACCGCAGCCCGTGCGGCGCGGCGACGGCCTGCAGGTCGTCGAGGACCGTGCCGGGCGCGACCCGCGCGGTGCGGGCGACGGGATCCAGCTCGTGCACACCCGAGAGGTACCGCGAGGTGTCGAGGATGACGGCCGGCCCGCACGCGTTGCCGGCGACGCTCGTACCGCCGCCGCGGGTGATGACCGGCAAGCCCGACTCGCGGCAGCTCGCCACCGCCGCGATCACGTCGTCGACCGTTCTCGGCAAGGCCACCCCGAGCGGCGCGTGCCGGTAGTTCGACGCGTCGGTGGTGTAGAGGGCCAGTGTCGCGCTGTCGGAGCTGATGTCCACGACTCCATTCAAGACAACACCCCGCCCTGGCGCAGTGCCACCCCGGGGAAATCCGTTATATCCGGAACCCGCCGAAGTGTGCGATTGTGAGCGCGTGACGGCAAAGAGGCACGTCGCGAAGGAGCGAGCCGTCGAGCAGGCCACTGCCCTCGACGAGCTGATGCGCGAGCGCGAAGAGCTGCTCGGCACACTCGACCGTGCCGCCGCCCTGCACGGCACGGCCAGGTTGATCCGGCAATCCGTGGGTGTCCACGCGGGTTTCGTCGCCGAATTGGACCGTCCCGGGCACGCCGTGGTCCGGTGGCTGGCCGGGAACCGGACCGATTCGCTGCGGGATCTCGCGGTGCCGGTCGGCCAGGGCATCGGCGGCCGGGTGCTGGCGCTGGGCAAGCCGGTGCGGGTCACCGACTACCTCAGCGCGCCGACGATCACCCACCAGTTCGACGCCCAGGTCCGGGGTGAAGGGCTCGCCGCGATGGTCGCGGTGCCGATCTGCAGCCGGGTCGGCGGCAAGGTCGAGACGGTCGCGATCGCCTACGCCGCGATGCGCGAATCCGCCGACTTCGGTGATGACGCCGTCAAACGCCTGGAGGTCATCGCCGAGGACGCCGGGACGGCGCTGCGGCTGGCGGGAGTCGCGGAGTCCACTCGCGACAACGCCGTGTCCGCCGAGCGGCAGCGCATGCAGAGCGCGCTGCACGATTCGGTCGGCGCGCTGCTGTTCTCCATCGGCGTCCAGGTGCGGAACCTGCACGAGGACACCCACGACAACCCAGGGCTCGAATGTCGCCTGCGCAGGCTGGAGGGGGACGTATCGGCGGCTTCCAGCGCGCTGCGGGAATCGCTGCTCGCGCTCGCGGAATCCAGCCCCGAGCGGGCGCTGCCGGTCGAACTGGCCGAGCACTGCCGCTCGTTCCACGCCCGCTGCGGGGTGCCTGCGAGGTTCGTCCAGCTCGCCCCGGTGCGGCCGCTCGACGCCGAGCGCACCGCGCTGCTGGTCGCCGCGGTCCGGGAAGGCCTGCTCAACGTCGAAAAGCACGCCCACGCGATGTCCGTGGTGGTGAGCCTGTCTCCCCAGGACGACGGTGTGCAGGTGGTGGTCGCCGACGACGGCACCGGCGAGCCGGCGGAAGACGCGAAGCCCGGCACCGGGATGGGCCTGCGCGCGCTGGTCGAACGGGCCGCTCGGCTGGGTGGCCGGGTGAGCGTGGTGCGCGACGAGGAGGACGGCTGCACGCTGCGGGTTTGGGTGCCGGGCGTGGGGCGGCGCGTGTGAGCACGGTCCGGGTGATGGTGGTCGACGACCATCCCGTCGTCCGCGACGGCGTCACCCTGTTGCTGCGTTCGGATCCGTCACTCACCGTCGTCGGCAGCGCCGAGTCGGGCCGCGCGGCGATCCAGCGGGTCACCGAGTTGAACCCGGATCTGATCCTGCTCGACCTGCGGCTGCCGGACATGCTCGCGCCCGAGGTGATCACCGGCCTGCGGCAGGTCGACGCCGTCGCGCGGATCGTGGTCTTCACCGCCCATGGTGATCACCAGGGCGTGCTCGCGGCGCTGGATTCCGGCGCCAACGGCTGCCTGCTCAAGGACGTCGCGGGCACGGATCTGGTCGCGGCGCTGCGCCGCGTGCTCCGGGGAGAAAGGGTCGTCGACCCGCGGATCCTTCCCGACGACGGCCAGCGTTCGGCGGCGCTGGCCCGCAGCGGACTGACCCGGCGCGAGTACGAAGTGCTGCGGCTGGCCGCGCAAGGGCAGACGAATCCGGAGATCGCCGAATCCACCGGTCTGGCCAGGAACACCGTCAAGACGTATCTGCAGTCGGCGCTGCACAAACTCGGCGCGCGCAACCGCGTCGAGGCCATCGGCAAAGCGAGCGAAGCCGGGCTGCTCTAACAGCGCTGGTCTACCAACCCCCGGCACTCGTCGACATATGCCGGCAAACCCGACCACAACCAGCGGGCTTTAGCGCTCACCTCACCTTGGCAAGTTACGGGCGAAATGTGGGCATATGGCCATCACTCACCTGACATAACCACCCACCGTCACGCCATATGTCGACATTTCGCCCGAACCTCACCAGGTACCTCTCCACCTGGGGGTGTCGCCCCGCTCATCAGCGACCAAGGATTGCCGCCACGGAGCGTGACTCACGTCACCCGAGTGGAGGAGGCAGCTTGCGCGCATGGCTTGAGCCGGGAGGCTCCCGGTGTTGACCGTCCGGGACCTGCGCGTGCGCTACGGCCGGTCCGTGGCCGCGCTGCACGGTATCGACCTCGACGTGCCCGCCGACGGCGTGCTCGCGGTGCTGGGCAGCAACGGCGCCGGGAAGTCGACTCTGCTCCGGGCGCTGTCCGGCACGCTCCGCATGCACCGCGGGACCGTCGCGGGCGGTGAGGTGCGCTACGACGGCAAGGTGATCCACCGGCTCGACCCGGCCGCGATCGTGCGGCTCGGCGTCGTCGGGGTCCCCGAAGGCCGCCAGGTCTTCGCCCGGATGACCGTCGAGGAGAACCTCCGCGCGGGCGGAATCGGCGCGCGCTCCGCCGAGCAACGCGGTGCGGCCAAGCAGCGGGTGCACGAGCTGTTCCCCGTGCTCGCGGAGCGGGCCAAGCAACGCGCCGGGCTGCTGTCCGGGGGCGAGCAGCAGATGCTCGCGATCGGCAGGGCGCTGATGTCCGGGCCGAAGCTGCTGCTCCTCGACGAGCCGTCGCTCGGTCTCGCACCTCAGGTGGTCGAGCGGATCGGCCGGATCATCCGCGAGATCCACGCGCAGGGCACCGCTGTGGTGCTCGTCGAGCAGAACGCGGTGATGGCGCTGCGGGTCGCGGACCACGCCGTCGTGCTCGAAGTCGGTCGCGTCGCGCTGGCCGGGACCACCGCCGAGCTCGCGGGCAGCGAAGACGTCCAGCGGCTTTATCTCGGCGGGCACGCGGAGTCGCAGGCCACCGCGGAAGCCGAAGCCGAGTCCGCCGTCCAGCAGCGCGCGTCCGTGCGCGGGCTTTCGAGGTGGGCGGGATGACCGGCATTCCGGAGCTCAAAGTCGAAAACGTCACGCTGCGGTTCGGCGGGATCCGCGCGCTCGACGACGTGTCGTTCACCGTCCGCCCCGGCTCGCTGCACGCGCTCATCGGGCCGAACGGCGCCGGGAAGTCCAGCTGTTTCAACGTGATCTGCGGGGTCTACCAGGCCGCCTCGGGCAGCGTGCGCCTCGGCGACGTCGAGCTGAGCGGCCGGGCACCACACAAACTCGCCGGGACCGGGATCGGCCGCGCGTTCCAGAACGCGGCGCTGTCGCCGGGCTCGACCGTGCTCGACAACGTCATGCTCGGCCGCCACTCGCTCACCAAGGGCGGTTTCCTGTCCTGCGGGCTCCGCCTGCCGTGGACGATGAAGGCCGAGCGCCGCCACACCGCCCGGGCCGTAGAGATCTGCGAGTTCCTCGGGATCGGGCCGCTGGTCAACACCCCTGTCGGCGCGTTGCCCTACGGCGCGGTCAAACGGGTCGACATCGCCCGCGCGCTCGCGGTGGAACCGGTGCTCCTGCTGCTCGACGAACCCGCGGCCGGGATGAACGCGGCGGAGACGGCCGAGCTGGCGAGCACGATCCGCGAGGTTTCGAACGAGCTCGGCATCTCGATCCTGCTCGTCGAACACGACATGGGCCTGGTGATGGGCATCGCCGACCGCGTCACCGTCCTCGACTTCGGAAGACGCATCGCCGACGGCGCACCGGCCGACGTGCAGGCGGATCCGGAAGTCGTCAAGGCGTACTTGGGCACCGAAGCGGAGGCAACGTCTTGAACACGTTCGTGCAGCTGGTGGTGAACGGGCTCGGCAAGGGTGCCGTCTTCGCGTTGCTCGCGCTGGGTTTCGTGATCATCTTCAAGGCCACCGAGGTGGTCAACTTCGCCCACGGTTCGCTGGTGCTCTTCGGCGGCTACCTGGTCGTCGTCACCCGGGACGCGCTGGGCTGGGTGGGCGCGTCAGTGGTCGGCATCCTCGGCGCCGGGCTGCTCGCGTTGCTGCTCGAACGGGTGCTGCTTTCACGGTCGAAGCACGCCGACGCGAACAGCCTCGCGCTGCTCACCATCGGCGTCGACGTGATCATCACCGAGGAGATCGTGCGGCGGCTCGGCGTCAGCCTCCCGTTCATCGGCGAGGCGTGGGACGCGCAGCCGTTCCAGATCGGCGGGATCACGCTGTTCCGCACGCATATCGTCGCGTTCGTCGTGGCGACTGTGCTGATCACGGCGTTCACCCTGGCCTTCAAGTACTCGAACTGGGGCGTCGCGATGCGGGCGCAGGCGGAGAACCGCGAAGCCGCCGCGCTGATGGGGATCCGCAGCTCCCGCGTCACCGCGACGGCATGGTTGGTGGCGGGTTTGCTGGCCGGGGTCGCGGTGTTGTTCATCGCCACCCAGGACTTCTCCGGCTCGGGGTTGTCGAGGGGCACGCATTCGATCGCGCTGGCCGCGTTCCCCGCGGCGATCCTCGGCGGGCTCGATTCGACGGCGGGCGCCGTCGTCGGCGGGCTGGTGGTCGGGCTGGTCGAAGCGCTGTCCGCGCAGTACATCTCCTTCGACTTCTCCAAGAGCGCGGTGTTCCTGGTGATGCTCGTCGTGCTGGTGGTGCGGCCGTCGGGGTTGTTCGGCACGAGGGAGAGCACACGTGTCTGACCTAGCCGTGAAAACGCCGACGCCCACGCCCGCGAAACCGCCCGCCAAACGCGGTTCGTCCCGGATCGTCAAGCTCGTCGCCTGGCTCGCGTTGCTGCTGGTGATGCTGGCCTTGCCGCTCTACCTCGACGCGGCCTGGCTGAAGGCCGGGCAGTACATGATGATCGGCGCTGTCGGCGCGATCGGGCTGACGCTGCTGGTGGGCCAGGCCGGTCAGTTGTCCTTGGCCCACGCGTTCTTCCTGCTCGCCGGGGGCACGTCGTACTGCGTGCTGGCCGGGCCGACGGACGATCCCCGCGTCGCCGGGCTCGGGCTCGATCCCGGGCTGTCCCTGGTCGGCGCGGTCGTGATCAGCGCGCTGCTCGGCCTCGCGTTCGCCCCGGTTTCGGGACGGCTGCGCGGGATCTACCTCGGGGTGGCGTCGCTGTCGCTGGTCTTCCTCGGGCTCTACTTAGGACAGTCCGCGGAGAGACTCACCGGCGGCACCTCCACCGGCCGGACGCCGCAACCGTTCTCGCTGTTCGGTTTCCCGTTCACCAACGGCGGTCCGGAGCTGACGTTGCTCGGCGTGCCGTTCCGGCAGGCCGAACGGACCTGGTACCTGTTCCTCCTGCTGACGATCATCGCGTTCGTCGTCGCCACCGGCGCGGTCAAGGGCCGGATCGGCCGGTCGTGGCGCGCGGTGCGGGACAACGAAGCCGCGGCGGCCGTCATGGGTGTCAACGTGGCCCGTGCCAAGGCCGGGGCGTTCGCGGTGTCCTCTGGTTACGCGGGACTCGCCGGCGCGATGACCGTGCTGTGGTTCGACATCCTCAAGCCCGACGAAAGCGAATACGGCACCTACGGCATCAACATCTCGATCGCGTTCCTGGCGATGGTGATCATCGGCGGCCTCGGTTCGGTGCCCGGCGCGCTCGTCGGCGCGCTGATCGTCAACGGGCTCCCGCAGGTGCTCTCGCTCTATTCCGCCGACCTCGGCCTGTTCACCGGCACCGGGGGCGACTCGCTCAGCCCGATCCTGATCAGTTCGTTCGTCTACGGCGCCGCGATCATCCTCGTCGTGCTGTTCGAGCCGGGAGGCCTCGCGACTATAGGCCGCAGGATCACCGGCCGCGCAAGGAAATCCACCTTTATCAGTTAGGGCGTGTCTTATGGATCTTGTTCGCGCTATTCGCGCCCAGGCGGCCCCTGGTCGTGCCGGGGATTCACCCGAGTACGCCCAACGAGGCCGAATCCCCGGCACAACCAGGAACCACCTGAATCACGAATCCCATCGAACAGATCCACAAGACACGCCCTAAAGGAGAACAACGGTGTTCGAACTCAGCAGGCATTTCCGGAAGGCCGCGCCGGTGACTCTCGCACTCGCGCTCGTCCTCGCCGCGTGCAGCACCAAAGCGGACAACGCGGGCTCGTCGGGCTCGGACAGCTCCGGCGTCAAGACCGACAAGGGCGTGACAGCGTCAGAAATCACCCTCGGCGTGATGACCGACAAGACCGGGGTGTTCAAGAACCTCGGACTCGGGATCACCCAGGGCAACGAGCTGTGGGCCAAGGACTTCAACGACGCCGGCGGGGTCTGCGGCCGCAAGGTGAAACTGGAACAGGTCGACCACGGCTACAAGGCGGACACCGCCAAGACGCTGTACCCGCAGCTCGAGCCGAAGGTGCTCGGCATGGTCCAGCTGCTCGGCTCCCCCGTGGTCGCCGCGCTCAAGCAGAACCTGTTGTCGGACAAGCTGACCTCCGCGCCCGCGTCCTGGTCTTCGGAGCTGCTCGACAACCCGTACGTGATGATCGTCGGCACCACCTACGACCTGGAGATCATCGACGGCCTGTCGTACCTGCAGGAGCAGGGCCTGATCAAGGACGGCGACACGATCGGGCACGTCTACATCGACGGTGAGTACGGCAAGAACGGCCTGCGCGGCTCGCAGTTCTACGCCAAGAAGCACAATCTCACGCTCAAGGAAGTCAAGATCACCTCGACCGACACCGACCTCGCCAACATCGTCACCGGTCTCAAGGGCGACGCGGTGAAGTCGATCGTGCTGACCACCACCCCGGCGCAGACCGGGTCGGCGCTCGCGTCGAACAAGGCGCTCGGCCTGAACGTGCCGGTGCTCGGCAACAACCCGACGTTCGACCCCGCGCTGCTGACCAGCCCGGCGGCCGCCTCACTGGACAAGCTGACCGTCGTCGCCAGCAGCGTGCCGTTCTCCGCGGACATCCCCAAGGCCAAGGACGTGGCGGCGAAGTACAAGGCCACGTACAAGGAGACCCCGAACGGTGGCACCCCGTACGGCTACGCGGTCGGCGAGGTGTGGGGCGCGGTGCTCAAGAAGGCCTGTGAGAACAAGGACCTGACCCGCGACGGCATCCAGGCCGCGCTGAAGCAGACCAGCTCGGCGAGCACCGAAGACCTGGTGGCCGCACTGGACTTCTCGAAGCCCGGCACCCCGCCGACCCGCCAGGTCTACGCCGCCCAGCCCGATCCGACCTCAGAAGGCGGCCTGAAGTACGTCAAGCAGCTCTTCGAGGCCGCCGAAGCACGCGAGTACGTGGCCCCCTTCCAAAAGTAACTTCCGCTGGGAGCGCGGGAGCGCCCGGCGCCGGATTCGACCGACGTTTCCGCTGGCCAGGGTGGGGTCGTGAGTGTTTACAAGTGTTAGTCATTTTGTTCCCTGGTGGTGACGCCCGTTGAGGGGTGAAAATTGGTGCAGGCTGCTCGCTGACGTCGTTGTTCTGTGGTCGTTGGAGGCCGTGTGTTAGTCGGACGCTGGGAGCCTGTTGTGGGCCCTTGATTGTTGCTTCGAGCACGCGGATCAGATTCGCTCTTCGCCTGGGCTCCCGCGGGTAGCCGTGATGGTGTCGGTACCCGTGTGAGGAGAGTCGGGTGTTGGAGCGGACGCAGGACCAGGACGAGATCGTCGCGCGGGTGGCGGCGTTGGATATCGGCAAGGCCGAGGTGATGTGCTGTGTCCGGGTGCCCGGTGAGGGGGCCAGGTCGGGGCGGTTGCAGGAGGTCGGGCCGTATTCCACGATGACGCGGTCGTTGGTGCTGATGGCGGATCGGCTGGCGGAGCTGGGGGTGACGCGGGTGGTGATGGAGTCCACGTCGGATTACTGGAAGCCGGTGTTCTACCTGCTTGAAGCGCACGGGTTCGAGGTGTGGCTGGTCAACGCACGGGATGTGAAGCATCTGCCGGGCCGGCCGAAGACCGACAAGCTGGACGCGGTGTGGTTGTGCAAGGTCGCGGAGCGGCAGATGATCCGGCCGAGTTTCGTGCCACCACCCCCGATCCGGCGGTTGCGGGACCTCACGAGGTACCGGCGGGATCTGGTGGAGGCCCGCACCGCGGAGAAGCAGCGGGTGGAGAAACTCCTCGAGGACGCGCAGATCAAACTGTCGGTGGTGGCGTCGGACATTTTCGGGGTGTCCGGGCGGGACATGATGGGACTGCTACTGAGTGGCGAACGCGACCCGAAGGTGCTGGCGGCGCGGGCGCGGGGACCGTTGCGTCGCAAGCTTGACCGGTTGGAGGAGGCGTTCACCGGGCATTTCACCGACCATCACGCGTTCCTGCTCTCGGCGATGCTGGCCCGGGTCGACGCGATCACCACCGACATCGCCCGTTTCGACGACCGGATCGAGGAGCAGATCGCCCCTTTTGCCCTGGCGGTGGAGCGGCTTGATGAGATCATCGGCATTGGTCGTACCGCCGCGCATGTGATCATCGCCGAGGTCGGGGTCGATATGACGCGGTTCCCCACACCGGGGCATTTGTGTTCGTGGGCGAAGTTCGCTCCCGGGGTGTCGGAGTCGGCGGGGAAGAAGAAAGGCGCCGGCGGCACCGGTCACGGCAACCCGTATCTGGCGCGGGTTCTGGGTGAGGCCGCGGTCGCCGCAGGGCGGACCGACACCTTCCTCGGGGAACGCTATCGGCGCGTCGCGCGGCGCAGTGGGTCGAAGAAAGCGATTGTCGCGGTCGGTCGTTCCGTCCTGGTCATCATCTGGCACCTGCTGTCTGACCCCGAGGCGCGGTATCAGGACCTCGGGTCGTCGTTCTACGCCCAGCGGACCAATACCGAACGTCGGGTCCGTAACCACATCGCCCAACTCAACGCGCTGGGCTACCGCGTCACCCTCAACCCCGCCGCCTAACAGAGCACCACGAACCCGGCTCCGCTGCGCTCCGCCGGGCGCTTCGCGCGCCACAAAAGTTCCATTTTCGGATCAGAACACTCGTAGCCACTCACGACCTACCTGACCAGCGGAAACGCCCGCACGACCGTTTCGCACTCCCAACTGGCCGCTTCACGTCGCACACCGTTGATCGGTGATGTCGCAAACGCGCCGTAAGGGACGCTCAACGTCGCTAACGAGCCGTTTGCGACATCCCGAGCCACGCCACCCAGCCCGGCCATGCGCTATGAACGGACCGTTCATAGCATCTCGCGCAAGGAACGGTCCGTTCATAGCACCGGGTCCGCTAGCCACGAGATGTCGACATCACGTGATACCCCGCGTCCGCAACTACCGCCATCTGTCGACAGATGGCGGTAGATCATTTTCCGGCACATCAGGAAGACCAATCCGGAGCCACTCTTTGTGACGAATACTGGCAAAACACCGGAAAAGAAAGCGTAGGGGGATCACCGGCCACCCCTAAGCTTCCCGATATCGCCCCTAAGACCGCATTCAGCGAGAGACATACCGCACGGTTCCGACGGAAACTGTCGGTGGGGTGAGGTTCACTGGAAGACAGGAGGCAAGTCATGGACACCGGAGACCTCGTACTCAACCACCGTGAGCGCGCCACGTTGAGAGCCGTGGCGGTCGGCCACGCGGAGATCAGCTGCAGCTGTGAGCCGGACCTGTTCGTAGACGGCCTGGCCTGCTGCGATCAGCACACCGCGCACCGGCTCGCCCACCTCGGACTCGTCATCCCGGTACGCCCCGGTAGCTATGGCGAACGCGTCCCGGCAATGCTCACCGAAGCCGGCCAGGCCGCGTTGGGCATTCCCCGTAAGACAGGCCTCGAATTGGCCGCCTAACGCACCCAGCGTTCGCCGATACGTTCCGTGACAGCGGCACCGCCGGTCAAATCGGCCAGCCAAGAAGTGAATTCGTCCAGTCCCGCCACCGGCACCCCGACTTCGAAGGTCGCCGACTCGTCGTACCGGGTCCCCTGAACCGGGTATTTCGAATCCCGAAGATCGCTTTCCAGCCGCCCCGCGCGCCCGTAGTCGACGCTCACCTCGAAGACCTCGAGCCGCCGGGACTCGATCACGCCGAAGACGTCCGCGGCTTCCGCGACAGCCTGGCTGTAGGCCCGGATCAGCCCGCCCGCGCCCAGCAGGACCCCGCCGAAGTACCGCGTGACCACGGCGACGGTGTTCGTCAGCTCCCGGCGCCGCAGCACCTCCAGCATCGGCGTCCCCGCCGTGCCCGCCGGCTCCCCGTCGTCGCTCGACCGCTGGGTCCGGCCGTCGGGACCGAGCACGAAAGCGTGACAGTGATGCCTCGCGGCCGGGTCCGCTCGACGGCGTTCGGCGATCACCTCGCGGGCGGCTTCCTCGGTCTCCACCGGCGCGAGCGCGCACAGGAACCGCGACCGCCGGATCTCGATCTCGTGAACGCCGGTTTTCGCGACGCTGAGATACCGATCAGTCACCTCAGTACCCTTCGCCGTAACTTCGAAAGGCCCAGCTTAGAGTCCCGCGAACCACCCGGACGGCCGGTGGCACTCTGCCATTCGGGCGGTTCGATGTTGTGATCTTCGTGGCCGCGCCGAGCCGAAAGGGCCGTTCACCAGGCGTGGCGGCCACCCGTCCGGGTCACCCGATCAGCGGTTTGACCAGGTCAGGACTACCGTGAGTGGAGCAGAACGATGCTGGAGCGCCTGCTCGCACAGAGTCAACGGGCACGTGGCGAATCCCACCCGGAGGCAACGACGTATATCGATAACAGCGAATTCACACTACTGTCATAAGACCCGGCGAACCCGGGGGTAACAAACCGCGCCCCGACAACCCACCACCACGTGGGGTTGAAGGACCCCAGCGCAGCAGTATCTGGACAAAGTGCACAACGACGTGCAGTGCGGGCCGCCCGACGCAGTGCGGCCTCGCGACGATGCGCGCCCATCTGGGCTCTACCGCATCTGTCTCGTTTTTCGGTTAACCCCAGCACTGTCTTCTCGACTGACTATCGCGAACCCGGATGATTTCGTTAGCCCAGATCCTTCTGGACCCCGCTGACGGAGGAAAACCGGTCGCGCCGACGCCTTGGGAGGCGGCCAGCCGTGACCCGCCACGCACCAGAAGCCAACGCAGGCCTGTACAACAAAGACAATGAGCACGACGCCTGTGGCGTGGCTTTCGTCGCCGATCTCGCCGGGAGACGAGACCACGGCATCGTCCGCAAGGCGCTGGTCGCACTGCGCAATCTCGAGCATCGTGGCGCCAGAGGGGCCGAACCGGACACCGGTGACGGCGCGGGCATTCTGATCCAGGTCCCCGACGAGTTCTATCGGCAAGTTGTGGATTTCACCTTGCCCGAAGCGGGTTCCTACGCCGTCGGCACCGCTTTCCTTCCGGTCGACGAAAAATGGCGCGGCCGGGCGATGACCACGATCGAGCGGATCGCGGCCGAAGAGGACATGCGCGTGCTCGGCTGGCGTGAGCTTCCGGTGCACGAAGAGCATGTCGGGCCGACCGCGGCCACCACTATGCCGCATTTCACCCAGCTGTTCCTTGCTGGGCGCCGCAACAACATCGACGGTCTCGCGCTGGAGCGGGCCGCGTTCTGCGTGCGCAAGCGAGTCGAGCACGAGCTGGCCGAAGAGGACGTCTATTTCCCGAGCCTGTCCTCGCGAACCATCGTCTACAAAGGAATGCTCACCGAGCCGCAGGTCGAGAAGTTCTTCGACGACCTGACCGACGAGCGTGTCAAGAGTGCCATCGGGCTGGTGCACTCGCGCTTCTCCACCAACACTTTCCCGTCGTGGCCGCTGGCGCACCCGTACCGGTACGTGGCCCACAACGGCGAGATCAACACCCTGCGCGGCAACCGGAACTGGATGGACGCGCGCGAGTCGATCCTCGAAACCGACCTGATCCCTGGCGACCTCAAGCGGATCTACCCGATCATCACCCGCGGCGCGAGCGACTCGGCGTCCTTCGACGAGGTGCTGGAGCTGCTCCACCTCGGCGGCCGGTCGCTGCCGCACGCGGTGCTGATGATGATCCCGGAGGCGTGGGAAAACCATCAGGAAATGGACGCCGAACGCCGGGCGTTCTACGAGTTCCACTCCACGCTGATGGAGCCGTGGGACGGTCCCGCGCTGGTTTCCTTCACCGACGGCACGCAGATCGGCGCGGTCCTCGACCGCAACGGCCTGCGCCCAGCCCGGTACTGGGTCACCGAAGACGGTCTCGTCGTGCTCGCCAGCGAGGTCGGTGTGCTGGAGATCGACCAGTCCACGATCATCCGCAAGGGCAGGCTCGAACCCGGCAAGATGTTCCTGGTCGACACGGCCGAGGGCCGGATCATCGACGACGAGGAGATCAAGGGCAGGCTCGCCGCCAAGCACCCGTACGGCGACTGGGTCGACGCCGGTCTGCTCAAGCTGGCCGAGCTGCCGGAGCGGGATCGTGAGGTCCCGCTGCACGCCGCGCTCCTCCGCCGTCAGCAGGCTTTCGGCTACACCGAAGAAGAACTCGACATCCTGCTCGAGCCAATGGCCCGCACCGGCGCGGAACCGGTCGGCTCGATGGGCAACGACTCGCCGCTCGCGTCGATCTCCAGCGGCCCGCGTCAGCTCTTCGACTACTTCATCCAGCTCTTCGCCCAGGTGACCAACCCGCCGCTCGACTCCATCCGCGAGGAGCTCGTCACCTCGCTGGGCGCCCAGATCGGCGCGGAACCGAACCTGCTCGACGGCAACGCGGCGTCGTGCCGCCGGATCGTCCTGCCGTTCCCGGTGCTGGACAACGACGAACTCGCGAAACTGGTGCACGCCAACGACGACGGCGACCTGCCGGAGTTCCAGGCCGTCACCGTCCTCGGGCGCTACGACGTCCATGGCGGCGGCGCGTCGCTGATCAAGCGGCTCGACGAAATCCGCGGCGAGGTGTCCGAGGCCATCGAGGACGGCGCGCGGATCATCGTGCTGTCGGACCGCGGTGTCGACGAAAACCACGCGGCCATCCCGTCACTGCTGCTCACCGGCGCGGTCCACCACCACCTCGTCCGGGAGAAGACCCGTACGCAGGTCGGGCTGATCGTCGAGTCCGGCGACGCCCGCGAGGTGCACCACATCGCGCTGCTGATCGGTTACGGCGTGGCCGCGGTCAACCCGTACATGGCGATGGCGACCGTGGAGGAAATGGCGCGCCAGGGCCATATCCCGGGCGTCACCACCAAGCAGGCGACCGGGAACCTGATCAAGGCGCTCGGCAAGGGTGTCCGCAAGACGATGTCGAAGATGGGTGTCTCGACGGTCGCGTCCTACACCGGCGCGCAGATCTTCGAGGCGATCGGCATCGGCCAGGAAGTCATCGAAAACTGTTTCACCGGAACGACTTCCTCGCTCGGCGGGATCGGGTTCGACACCATCGCGCAGGAAGTCGCGCAGCGCCACCGCAAGGCGTTCCCCGCCGACGGCATGCGCGCGAGCCACCGCGAGCTCGAAACCGGCGCGGACTACCAGTGGCGGCGTGAGGGTGAGCCGCATCTGTTCAACCCGACGACGGTGTTCAAGCTGCAGCACTCGACGCGGTCCGGGAAGTACGAGGTCTTCAAGGAGTACACGAAGGCCGTCAACGACCAGTCCGAGAAGCTGCTGACACTGCGCGGATTGTTCGACTTCAAGACCGAGCGCACGCCCGTGCCGATCGAAGAGGTCGAACCGGTCTCCGAGATCGTCAAACGCTTCGCCACCGGTGCCATCTCCTACGGCTCGATCTCGATGGAGATGCACCAGACGCTGGCGATCGCGATGAACCAGCTCGGCGGCAAGTCGAACACCGGTGAAGGCGGCGAGGACCCGGAACGCCTGTACGACCCGGAACGGCGTTCCGCGGTCAAGCAGGTCGCGAGTGGACGATTCGGCGTGACGAGCGAATACCTCGTCAACGCCGACGACATCCAGATCAAGATGGCGCAGGGCGCGAAGCCCGGCGAGGGCGGGCAGCTGCCAGGGCCGAAGGTGTACCCGTGGATCGCGAAGACGCGGTACTCGACGCCGGGAGTCGGCCTCATCTCGCCGCCGCCGCATCACGACATCTACTCGATCGAAGACCTCGCCCAGCTGATCCACGACCTGAAGAACGCGAACCCGGCGGCACGGATCCACGTGAAGCTGGTGTCGGAGGTCGGTGTCGGCACGGTCGCCGCAGGGGTTTCCAAGGCCCACGCGGACGTCGTGCTCATCTCCGGGCACGACGGCGGCACGGGAGCTTCACCGCTGTCGTCGATCAAGCACGCGGGCGGCCCGTGGGAGCTCGGGCTCGCCGAGACCCAGCAGACGTTGCTGGCCAACAGGTTGCGGGACCGGATCGTCGTGCAGACCGACGGCCAGCTCAAGACCGGCCGTGACGTGATGATCGCCGCGCTGCTCGGCGCGGAGGAGTTCGGCTTCGCGACGGCGCCGCTGGTGGTGTCGGGCTGCATCATGATGCGGGTGTGTCACCTCGACACCTGTCCGGTCGGCGTCGCGACCCAGAACCCGAAGCTGCGCGAGAAGTTCAGTGGTAAGGCCGAATACGTCGTGAACTTCATGAAGTTCATCGCGCAGGAGGTCCGGGAATA
>Ga0193717_1001139_pt1 | contig 16565 bp, 15 predicted proteins | sample U2c2metaG_FD_145900 | JGI IMG/M metagenome (GOLD analysis project Ga0193717, IMG submission 145900) | Soil microbial communities from a riparian zone of the East river system, Colorado, United States - U2c2 | ecosystem: Environmental > Terrestrial > Soil > Riparian zone | place: USA: East River... | reverse complement strand
TGCGCTCAATCTGAAAGCTGCGGGCGCTCAACAGGTTCTCGAGCGGTTGGCCAAGTGGGCCGACGTGTTCATCGTCAACACACCGCATGCCGCGCGTAAGAAATTGAAGCTCGAATATGACGATGTCGCTCAGTGGAATCCTCGTCTGATCTACGCGGATATCACCGGCTTCGGGGAAAATGGACCGGACGCCGCTCTTCCGGGGTTTGATCTCACGGCCTTCTGGGCGCGAAGCGGTTTGTTATTTATGACGCGCGATGCTGGAGAGCCGCCGACATGGCCCGTGGCCGGTAGCGGCGATAATGCGACTGCGGTCGCCATTTATGGAGCAATCGTGACTGCTCTTTATCGTCGCGAACGCACTGGCAAAGGGTCCTACGTCACGACTTCGCTCCTCGCGGCAGGTGTCTGGTCCGCCAGCGTATTTATCCAGGCCGCTCTATGCGGTGCGAGTTTCTATGGGCTGCACGATCGAGCACACCCCGCAAATGCAGGTTTGAACACGTATCGTTCTTCGGATGGCACCTGGTTCGTTTTGGTAGCTACTCCGGATAAGGTCCCCGCAGTTCTAAAAGCGCTGGGTCGTGAGGATATCCTGACGGATCCGCGATTCTCGGATCCCGCCAAGCTGGCGCAGAACCGGCCGCAACTGACGGCAATGCTCGATGAGATCTTTGGTTCGCAGCCAATGTCGCATTGGTATGAGGTCTTCAACGGCGTTCACGTTCCCTTCGGCGCCGTGCGTGAGCCGCAGGAAGTCGTTAATGATCCGCAACTGCGAGCGAATGACATCGTCGTCCCGTTCGAAGGAGCCGGCGAGAAGTTGACCTCAACCATCAGCAGTCCGATTCAAGTGCACGGTGTTACTAAGGTGCCTGCCCGGCGCGCGCCGGGAATCGGCGAGCATAACAATGAAGTGCTGAAGGAACTTGGATTCACAAGTGACGAGATCGCAGACCTGCGTGCCAGCGGAGCGGCGCCACAGGCGGCACATGCTGAGCTACCAACACGCGCTCCAGGGAAATCCGTTTAGTAGAGAGGAGAAGCTCCATGAGTGGTACAGAAGTCAGCTTTGAAAACATTACATCCGAGGTCAGAGGATCGATCGGCTACATCACCCTGAACCGTCCAAAGGTGATGAACGCGCTCAACCGGCGGACCGTTGAAGAACTCAATGCCGCATTCCATGCGGCGAAGGAGGATGCCACAGTCAAAGGCATCATCCTGACCGGAGCCGGAGAGAAGGCATTCATTGCCGGCGCCGATATCGCAGAGCTTTCGGCGATCGACGGCGACAAGGCGGGTGATTTCTCCGAGAAAGGCCAAGAGATGCTTTCGTTTATTGAGACACTTGGCAAGCCTGTGATCGCAGCCGTGAATGGCTTCGCCTTGGGAGGCGGTTGCGAAACGGCGATGGCGTGCACGATCCGTATCGCCGCCGAAAACGCGAAGTTCGGTCAGCCTGAAGTCAAGCTTGGGATTATTCCCGGCTATGGCGGAACGCAGAGGCTACCGCGTCTCGTGGGCAAAGGCCGTGCACTTCAACTGATCCTGACTGGCGACCTGATCGATGCTCACGAGGCTCATCGCATCGGGCTAGTGAATGAGGTTGTTCCTGCAGCGGACCTGATATCGCGCTGTGAGACCATTCTCAAGCAGATCGATGCAAATGCCCCAATCGCGGTCCGTTACTCCATTGACGCGGTCAACAAGGGTATTGACACAGACCTTACTTCAGGACTGAAGCTCGAGGCGAAGTACTTTGGCCTTGCTGCCGGGACCGAGGACAAGAAGGAGGGCACTTCTGCCTTCGTCCAGAAGCGCGCTCCGCAATTCCAGGGTAAGTGATTGCAATAAACAGATACTTCTGCAAGAGGGAAGTCGACAACCAGCGCAACGCACGATCCGAGCACATTATTGTGTCGGATGTGCGTTGCTCTATTAGGACAAGGTCGTATGGAATACATTCTCAATCATCTGGATGAGAGCATTCCCAAGATCGAGCTGAATCGCCCGCAAAGCGTGTCTTATGAAAATATGTGCGGCGCTAAGCCAGCATGGCAGTTACGGAGGGCGGCATGCGGGCAATTCGTTTTGAAAACGCAGGCAATGCAGACGTGATCAAGCTGGTGGAAGAATCGATTCCGCAGCTGCGGCCACACGATCTCCTGCTCCGCGTCCGCGCGGCCGGGCTGAATCGTGCCGACATTCTCCAGCGGCAGGGATTCTACGGAGAACGGCCGGACTTCGGCGACTCCGTCATTCCCGGTCTTGAAATCGCGGGCGAGGTAGTTGATGTGGGCACTGCAGCGGCTGGTTTCCGAAAGGGCGACCGCGTGATGGGCATCGTTGGCGGCGGAGCGCATGCGGAGTATGCCCGCGTCGACTCGCGTATGGCCATGGCGGTTCCCGACCGGCTCTCGTTTGCCGAGGCCGCCGCAATCCCCGAAGTCTTTGTCACGGCGCACGAAGCACTGATCCATCTCGGAAAACTGACTTCGGGCGGCTGGGCGCTTATCCATGCAGCAGCGGGCGGTGTTGGTTCCGCGGCAGTCAGCGGTGGGCAGCTAACTTTCTATGGCCAAGATCCCATCGTTCCTAGCCGGATCCGATTTGCAACGACGGCAGGTATAGGGCTTGCCGCCAAAACCATTGCAGCGGCGGCGGTGTGGAGAGACCGAACCGGACAGGGCCAGGACATCCTTTCAATCCGCCTCACGTTATTCCGTTGGTGGAAGTGGTGGGCGGAGCCAAAACGTCGCCCGAAACGATCGAGAAGGCCATGGCGTTTTATTCGTCGATTGGGAAGAAGCCAATTCGCCTGTTCAAGGCGCTTCCCGGTCATGTCGCCAACCGGCTGCAGGCAGCGCTCTACAAGGAGGTGCTCTACCTCATTCAGCAAGGCGTACTGAGCGTCGCCGACGCCGACGTGGCAGTGAGCTATGGGCCTGGGCCTCGATGGGGCGTGATGGGACCGAGCCTCCAGTGGCACCTCGGTGGAGGGGCGGGCGGGATTCACCATTTTATGGAACACATCATGGGTCCTATGGAGAGCTGGATGAAGGCTCTTGGCACCCCTGACATTACGCCGGAGCTGAAGCAGACCGTCGCCGACGCTGTCCTGCAAATCGCGGGCAATCGCTCGGTCGAGCAGCTTGCTGCAGAGGAGAACGAGATCGTGACGGGACTCCTCAGCAGTCGCGCGAAGGCTGGTCTCTGACTTTTCTTTGAACGACATTGAAAACAGAACAAGGAGATTTGTACGTGAATACGATAACTTCAACACCGATTCACACAGGAGTTGGCAAGTCAACGCTGTCCGGGCGGCTCTTTTTCCTGGATAACGGAGGCGGCCGCGTGTTGTCCGCAAACCCCGACGGTTCCGATTTGAAGACCCTCATCAGCGAAGGTCGAAAATTTCCGGACGGACTGGCGGTCGACGTCGCCGACGGACACATTTACTGGACCAACATGGGCAATTTTAAAGAGAATGATGGCGCCATCCTCCGCTCGGATCTCGATGGCAAAAACATGATCACCATTGTTCCGCCAGGTGGCACATTCACGCCCAAGCAGATCAAACTGGAGAAGAAGAGCGGCAAGCTCTACTGGTCAGATCGCGAAGGCATGCGGGTGATGCGAGCAAACCTGGATGGGTCGAAGATTGAAACTCTCGTGGACACGAGCCACGGGGATCCACGCCCCGGATCGGACGTGAGGAAATGGTGTGTCGGCATCGCCGTGGACGCTGAGGGCGGCAAGTTTTATTGGAGCCAGAAGGGGCCTGGCAACGCCGGTGATGGTCGAATCTTTCGGGCTAACGTCGAGGTCCCTCAAGGTCAGTCAGCCGCGAATCGCACTGACATTGAACTTCTTTATGAAAACCTGCCTGAGCCAATCGATCTGGACTTCGACCTTGCCAATCGGACCCTTTATTGGACCGACCGCGGGGACCCACCGCGTGGCAACACGGTGAATCGCGCGCCCATGGACCCGCTGTCAGGAAATCGTAAGGAGCCTGAGGTCCTTTTCACCCATTTAGAGGAAGGCATTGGGCTGGCTTTAGACCTGAAAGGCGGTCGCATGTTTATCACGGATTACGCCGGCTCGCTCTACAGCGCCAATCTCGACGGATCAAACCGGAAAACGTTGGCGTATGCGCAAGGAAACCTCACTGGCATCGCGTATGTAGAGCTGCCAGCCGGGCATTAATCGAAACCCCCGGGTCACCTAATCGGCACCCATGCTTCCAGGCTCGTAAGAAAAGCATTACGAGCCTGGAAACAATCTTCAAAAGGATATTGAGGTCTGTCTCACCGGGGCTGGGGACCTTGGCGATGCAAAGACTGCGCAACTGGAAATCGCAGAACGGTTCATGGGCACTGAGTTGCCGAAGCTAGTGAAGACGCGCGCTGGAGCGGTCGCGGAACGGGTAGTCATGGTGCAGTCGAGGTCCTCGCAAAGCCGTTCGATCATCACTTGTTGCTGAAAAGGGTCCGTGCTGCATTTGATATGTGAGCAACCGCGGCTACTGCAGTCGATAGCAGGAACATGTAATAGCCTCCCAAGACACGCGGCGCTAACATTCCACAATACTCGCCGCTTTCGTGGGGAGCACGAAGTGTTGAGGTTTCTGTGGGAGATTATGCACCAGTCACGAACCCTGGCCCGGATTGCAAGAAGGTCTTTCCGAGAGGGTTCTACTTGAAGGCGAAGATCTTTGCTCATTAACGGACTTGCTGTGTAGCAGGTGTACCTGCCCGCATCGATCCGCTTTGGAAAGGACCAAATGAAAACTCAACCCTCAGTCTATTTCTTGCAGACAAAGGAGCGTCATCAATGCCCACTTCTCCGGTTCCCGTCGAATCCGCAGCACTGCCAACAAAGTCGGAAGTGCCCGGCAAAGAGCAGAGCGTAGCAACCGGGCCGAGTTCCAGCTGGCTGAGATACGTCACGCCAGTGTTGGTCATCCTACTCGGCCTTGCTGTCTTCGTTACCCTTGTCCGGAACTGGAATTCCTGGGAAGGCGGCAAAGCGGAACAGGTTACCGACGACGCTTACGTCCGCGGTGATCTTACCCCGCTTAGCACTAAGGTGACCGGCATTGTCAGCGCAGTGCACGTTGCTGACTACCAGCAGGTGAAGAAAGGCGACTTGCTGCTCGAACTGCAGGACAACGATTACCAGGCGGAGGTAGCCCAGGCGAATGCGGGCGTGGCAGCGGCAAAAGCCGCCATCGAGAATAACCGGCGGCAAAAACAATTGCAGCAGGCCAAAATCGACCGGGCACTCGCTGGGGTCTCGCAGGCGCAAGCCGAAATTTCTGGTGCGCAGGCGGGAATTGCGGCCGCGCAGGCGGACTGGGACCGCACTCTTTCCGAACGCCACCGCCAGGAGGCTCTCTTCCAGACCAACTCCACAACCCACCAAAAACTTGAGCAAGTGGTGGCCACGGAAGAAGGCGCACACGCGCAACTAAACAGCCGCCAAGCATCTCTGGAGCAGGCCAGGGCAATAGTATCCAGTAATCAATCGGCAGTCGAAGCCGAACGCCGCGGGCTCGACGTTATGAATTCCGAGGACATGGAGCTTATCGCCGGCCTGCGAGGCAGGGAGGCTGCGCTTACCGTCGCAAAGGTGAATCTGGGCTACACCAGGATCTACTCACCGAGTGACGGCACCGTCGGTGAGCGTCAGGTTCGCCCGGGACAGTTGGTCTCTCCAGGAACGCAGGTGATTTCTTTCGTTGATAAGACGAAATGGGTGCAGGCGAATTACCGCGAGACTCAGCTAACCCATGTCAAAGTAGGGGATCTCGCGGAGATCCGCATTGACGCATACCCAGGTCAAACAATTCATGGCAAGGTGGTCGAGATTGCTCCCGCCAGCGGATCGCAGTTTGCGTTATTACCGCCCGACAACGCGACCGGCAACTTCACCAAGGTAGTACAGAGAGTCCCGGTCAAGATTGCACTCGATGATCCGGAATTTGCCACTAAGTTGCAGCCGGGCCTTTCCGTCACCGCAACCGTCCGCACCAGGCGATAAGCAGGCACAACGTGGATAGCACAACTGTTGTAACTCAACCGACACCGGCGCAGATCGCGCACGCAACCGCGGCTGCGATCCCTTCGGAGATCTCGACCCGGCCTCTGTTAGGGATTATCGGGGTCATCCTAGGCGCCGCCCTCGTCACGCTCACCGGTCGCATGCTTTTGCTGGGGCTCGCAGACCTGCGGGGGCACGTTGGCATTAGTTTCGACCAGGGTGCATGGCTCGACAGCGCCTATAACGCGGCCATCATGTTTATCGGGCCCTTTAGTGTCTACCTCGGAGGGTTGCTCGGTCCACGGCGTGTCCTCCTGTTTGCGGCTGGGGTATTTACCGTGACCTGCGGCTTCCTGCCGTTCATACACAGTTACAGTCTGCTGGTTGCGGCATTGATTGTGGCCGGGCTGACATCAGGCACCTTTTATCCACTCACCCTGACCTTTGCACTTCGCATTACTCCCCTGCGATTCCTGCCTTTCACTATGGCGTTTTATGCAGCGTTCATAGATGGGGCGGTCAATGTGGCGCCATCACTCTATGGCTGGTACCGTGACCATCTTTCCTGGCATTGGATGTTCTGGAATTCAGCCGTCATTGCGCCGGTGATGATGATCTGTATCTATTTCGGGATACCACCAGCCCCTGCCCGAAAGAAGGACGGTCCGGCGCCCAGCTTCGTCGGATTCCTGTACCTGAGCGCGGGGTTGGCCCTGATGCTTGCTGCCATCCAGCAAGGGGAAAGACTCGATTGGTGGCGCTCCGGAGTATTCAACGCGTTATTTTGGTCCGGCGCGTTCTTCACACTATGCGCTCTCATACGACGACTATGCGGTCCCAACCCGCTCGTAGCACTACCTTATCTTTGGCAATGGAACACGGTACTGCTGGGCATGCTGTTGTTCTGGTTTCGGTTTACTCTCACTGGCACCATCATCCTGATTCCCCAGTCGCTCGCCATTCACGGCTTCGAAGCCGACCAGATCGGGCCAGCTATTATCTGGAGCGCTGTTCCCCTCCTGCTGATTACGTTTAGCGCCGCGCTCCTGATGCTTCAGAAACTAGACCCTCGTCTGTTGCTTGCTGTGGGCTTGACCTGTACTGCCTTCGCCGTCTGCTTGAACGCTGAGTACACTACCGCTTGGTCGGCAGCGAATTACTATCGCACAGAGTTGCTCATGGGCGTCGGACAGTCGTTTGCTCTCATAGGCCTGGTGGGATGCATTATCCTGCAGGGAGTCTTCACCGGGGGGTTGGCGAAACCTCAGTTGATCCTGACATTCTCTGCCTTTTTTCATACGATTCGCTTATTTGGGGGAACCACGGGGGCTGTCTACATGGCCCACTTTCTCGCCGACCGTGAGAAGCTGCACTCGAACCTTCTGGGGTTACACGTAACCCAGGGAAGCTGGATTACAGACGGAAATCTTCACGCCCTCGCTGCAGGCCTATACGCCAAATCATCCGGTGCAGCCGCCGCGGGCGCCCGTGCTGTCGATCTGATCGGAGCCCGTCTGCGTCTGCAGGCGTACGCCTTGAGTCTCATCGACGGCTGCAATCTGGTGGCATGGTCTTGCCTTCTGGGCCTTGTTTTGACCGCCTTGCTACGCAGGTCGCCGCTGAACTACGGCGACCTCAGCACGCTGCAGCCGGTTAAGGAGACGCACTTATGAAATGGAAATCACACCATCTTCTCGATTTTGGAGACTCATTCGGAAGTGACAGCGATATCGTCAGGAATCCTCGGCATGGGCAGGAGTTCTGGCCCACGAGCAGGGAACAGGCCAACGCGCTATGACGCTGGGACTCTTTCCGGCTTCCTGGGAGAAGGCGAAGTAGCCGCACGCCTGCCGGCAGCAGGAAACTTCACAAGCGACAGGCTTCGACCCGCTCACCTGGAAGCCTAACTATCCGAACCCTGCGCTCCTCGAAATAATGCTGCAAGACGCTTATTGGAGAGCCAAACGAGTGATGTCATTCAGTAATGAAGACATTCGAGCCATCGTGAAACAGGGAGGAGCCTGATCGTCTGCGACATGAAACTGTGTAAACCCTTGCGATTGATTCACAATGGGTTGCTATGCGGGGAGGTCGCTACTCCGGGCGCATAAGGGCATTTTTCTGTGACTTCTGCGAGCCGGCGAGAGGAAGAGGTCTGCTCAGACAACTGCTCCGCGTGTACCAACGTGCGCATGGCGCATTGGTGTTTCCCATGTGCGTGGCAGCACGCTGGCAGAACAGCATCCAGGTTTTCGGAAGAACCGAAGGCGAACTGTGCAAAGGGCAAAAGGAGGCTGACGATCAGGAGCAGGGCGCTCATCTGACCAAACCATCGCCGTTCCTTTTGTCGTGAAGCTATGCGCACGTATTCGCCTTCTGTGGAAGAGGTGCCTGCTCGGCCCGAAAATACAATCGGGCCATCGCGTCATGCGGAAAGACAACGGCTTATGCCTGCCGACATAAAGAGGCAGCAGCAAAGCGATCCTTTGAAGATCTGTCTCGGGAAAAAAGCTAGAGGGAGCGAGAGGCGGGAGGGCCGCGCTTCTGGCGGGAACGGTTGCGCGAAATGCGGAGCTTCGATTCCGTCTGTGCTACGACCGCTGATGTGCGATCAAGGCTGCAAAGATTGCCTGAGCTACCGGGGGGGACAAAGGTGTTGTCGTGGATTAGGGCAACCGATGCCGGGCAGTAGGGACACTTCTCGGCAGGTGCCCGGAACTGCGGATCACGGCTGGTAGATTGGCTGCGCTCCGCCACGCTTTCCATGCAGTGATGATTTCCGCCCCGGCGGCAGCACGCAGGCAGATTCATCTCACTCCTGGCAGTCAAGGCGAAGAGTGGCTGGACGAGGGGCAGGCCGAATAGAGCGAGCAATAAAAATGGAAAGAAATCTACGCAATGGTTCCATTGAAGCATCTTCCGTTTCCTCCGCAATGTTTGTAAGATCAGCGGCCGCTCGCCGATGAAGTCTTCTGACCGCTATCAGGAGGCTGCCTGCTTTGCTGACGTGCGCAACAGATCGCTCTCTGCCTACCTTACGAAACTCGCCAGACTCAGCGGCTATCTTGCCCGATCAAGCGATTCCGCCTCCAGGCAACTTGGTCGTCTGCAGAGGCTTGTCGCGCCCTCACCGATATCCACCTTGGCGTCCTCCTTGCCACTCACGATGTGGGTAATTTAAAGTCTTGGCGGACGCTTACCAACTGGGAGTTGCGGCTGGGCCTTGTGCCGCATGAAGGCGGTTCTGGTTTTGCGCGCTTGCGAAGATAGACCCTCGATGTAGCGGACGAGTGAACGCAGACGGATCGAGCTGCAACTTGGCGCAATTCATGGTATGAAGGGCCTTCGCCGACTGTATTCCGTCAATACTTCGACGTCTCCCGCATCGATCTTCGACCGCCGAATAGTTGGGCAAAGCGATTTGCGACCTTGGGATTCAACACTGTCACTTCGATCCCATCCGCACGTTGCCTATTCCATGTTTCTGTAATTCACAAGATGGGACACTGCAGTTAGCATCTTGAAAGTTGATCGATTTGTACTTCGTGACCTGGAGCATCGATATGGAATCGCAACCAGAAAATGTTGAGACGCGGCTCTCAGTAGAGCAAAACAAACTTATCGACCTTGAACGCAAGAAATCCATAATCGAGACCGAAGATCACCGCGGATTCGGCGATGCCGTTCGCCTTATTCAGCTTAGGGGTGAAATGGAGGCTCTCGAAGGAGAAATCAGGCGCGACAAGCAACGAGCCAACGACAAACATGGTGGATGAGATTGGCTACACCGATAAGGGTAGGCAAGTTTTCGTCTGAACGAGCCCGCCTCAACGGGGACATCACGAAAGGGAAAATTCTCCATGCAGCTTAATAGTCAGAGCTTTCAAAACGGGAGTCCAATACCCGCCGAGTTCGCCTTCGGACGGATCGATCCGATCCATCTCTTCGCGCTCAGCCAGAACCGCAATCCCCAACTCGAGTGGAAAGACGTCCCCGAGCCCGCCAAATCCTTCGTCCTCATCTGCCATGACGTGGATGTCCCCAGCCGTCCCGATGACGTAAACCAAGAGGGCCGCGAAGTTCCTGCTTCCCTTCCTCGTATTGAGTTCTTTCATTGGCTTCTCCTGGATATTCCCGTTGCGACTCGAGAGATCGCCGCTGGCAGCTACAGCAACGGAGTAACGCCACGCGGCAAGAGCGGTCCAGAGGCTCCCCATGGCCTGCGGCAGGGAATTAATGACTTTACCGGCTGGTTTGCGAACGACCCCAATATGAAGGGCACCTACTTTGGCTATGACGGCCCCGCCCCTCCCTGGAACGACTCAGTGGTTCACCATTACACCTTCACCCTCTATGCCATTGACGTGCCCAAGCTTGAAGTGAAAGGCGATCTCACCGGCGCCAACGTTCGCGAAGCTCTCAGTGGCCATATCCTGGCGCAAGCAAAGATCTCGGGCATCTACACTCTAACCCCACGTTTGGAGAGATACTAAACCGGTGGCGAACTCGCGGTTGGCGCCCTCAGTGCGAACAGGTCAAGACCGTTCCGGAACAGCGACTCCGTACCTATTTTAGGAAGGCGCTGTACCACCCATCGTTTCGAGTGCGACCATTTCCTCTTGCGAAAGCTCAATCTGTGCGGACTCCACATTCTCTCGCAGGTGTTCCAGTGAGTAGTTTCCCGGAATAGGTAGCATTATTGACGACTTATGCAGCAGCCAGGCTAGCGAGAGTTGCGTTGTTGTGCATTTTTTGACTCGGCCATCGCGGCGAAGCGGCTGTCAGGCCTGTTCAACCTGCCCGTTCGAGTGTCATTGAAGGCAACATGCGTCTACTCTCTCGATCTCGCGGTGGCCCTTGATCGAGCGGATGGAATCGAAGTGGCAGTGTTGAGTCCCAAAGTCGCAAATCGTTTTGCCCAAGCTAGTCGGCGGTCAAAGGCCGATGGGGCAGACGCCGAAGTATTGGCGGAATACAGTCGGCGAATGCCCTTCATACCATATCTTGAGGCCATGCGAAGAGCGCTGTACCAGCTTCATGTAATAGGCGCAGTTGTGCGCTATGTCTACTATCAAGACCGATGATCCAGGTTCATCAAGTTGCAATCGGCACACCTTTGACTGTGGGTGCTGGGCGCGGTGCTTTGCACAATCTTCATCCACGGCTTCGCTTTGGGCGCAACAGTAAACTTCTTTCGTCGTGAGACAAGACTCGGCCGTGCTGGCATGAGGTACTTAATCGATCTCACAATGGTTGTACTGGTAATGTCATTCGCATTCGTGGCACACATGGTTGAAGTCGCCGTCTGGGCATTGTTATTCATGATTTGCGGGGAATTTCAGGGCTTTGGAGCCGCCTACTATCACTCGGCGGTGAATTATTCAACGCTTGGCTATGGTGACGTGATCATGTCGCCTTCATGGAAATTGCTGGGACCACTCGAGGCCGCAGATGGATCACTGATGTTCGGGGTATCGACCGCGATGGTTTTTGCGGTCATTCTGCGTTTCATTCAGACTCGATTTGCGGATCTCAGAGACTAAGTGGACATGAACTGCTCCCCCAGGTTATGTATGCTCTCGCGCGGACGACGGATGGATGCCTGTGGCTCGGGACGACGGGCCTCTGCTATTGTTCTTAGATACTTTGATCGGACGCTGGAGATCTGCCTTTTCCTCGCGCTCGCATGCTCGTATTGCGCCGCGTCTGGCACCGATCGGACGATTGCGCAATTCGCGCATACAGCGTGGGGGCCGAAAGACGGCGCGCCGAGCTCGGTTACATCGTTGGCACAAACCCCGGACGGTTATCTTTGGCTGGGAGGCACCGAGGGCCTGTATCGATTCGACGGTGTCATTTTCGAGCATTATCAGCCGCAGTCGGGTGGCCCATTCCCGGTAGGCAGTGTGAGTCAACTTTTGGCCCTTCCCAATGGAGATCTTTGGATCGTCTTCCGAACTGGAGGGATCTGCCTTCTGAGGAACGGAAACGCCACGATCTATACCGCCCGCGACGGAGTGCCGGCGGGGGCGATATGGGGCTTAGCCCAGGATCGAGAAGGGACCATCTGGGCTGCGGCCGAAAGCGGGCTAGCGAGGCTTGAAGGCCGTCGATGGAAAGATGTGGGCAAAGACTGGAACTTCTCAGGAAAGTCTGCCCACGCAATTTTTCTGGATCGTGAGGGTGCACTTTGGGTTGCTACCGAGGAGACGCTGGTTTTTCTTCCTCCGGGCGCCCGGAACTTTCATCCAACCGGTATTCCAGTCGGCGAGGTAACCCAAATTGCACAAGCGGCGAGCGGAAAATTGTGGATGGCTGAACCGTCGAGATCCGTCGTCCGTCCCATCCCACTATCCGATAAGCGGACGCCTGCTGACAAAACCGAAGTCCAGGTCGGTTCCCAGGGAATTCTTTTTGATAACGACGGCGCCTTGTGGATCACCACCGAGGGCGCCGGGCTTCGCCGTTCTCCGGCTCCAGAACTGCTGAGCGGCCGTATCAAGAAGTTCAGCACCGCAGTGGAGTCGTTCACTACGAAGGATGGATTAAGCGACGATTATGTCCGCGCCATTCTTCAAGACCTGGAGGGAGACATCTGGATCGGGACCACCAGCGGCCTGGATCGCTTCCGCAAAACGAACCTGGTCCCGGTCATTCTCCCCTTTAAGGATCGGCATGTTGTTTTGGCCGCCGGAAAGGCCGGAGACGCCTGGGTAGAAAACATGGGTTCCATGACGCACGTTGACGGAACACGGGCTGAGCCTGGCGATCCGATACCCGGCGACGCCCCGTCTGCGTATCGTGACCCCTCTGGCGTAATTTGGTGGCTAGGCTGGGATGCCATCTATCGCTTTGACGCGGGAAAATACACCAGGATCGCGCTACCTCCGTCGTTTCCCAAGACCTACACAAGTGGGTGGATGGCGGCCACGGTGGACGGCTCCGGTGTGTTCTGGCTGACTGCCCTGAGAGAAGGCATATTTTATCGGAAAAATGGACGATGGCAGCAACTTGAAAGCGCGTCAGAATTCGCAAAATTGACTCCCAGGACAGCCTTCACCGATTGGATGGGCCGCGCATGGTTCGGATACGAGGGCGGTACGATGGTTATCCTGGGCCAGGAAAAGATACAGAGAGTTTTTCCTGCCGATGCTTCTCCCGTTGGAAGCGTGAGGGCAATCAATGGCCGGGGACGGCATATATGGGTTGGCGGAAACCTGGGACTTGCTTTCTTCGACGAGAACGGTTTCCGGAGGATCGCCCCTGCGGATGCCGAAACATTCGGTTCGGTTATGGGCATTGAAGAGACACCCGATGGCAGCTTGTGGCTGGCTGAAAGCAGGGGTGTAGTTCACATCCCGGCGTCGGAAGCCCAGCATGCCCTGGACAATCCCTCCTATCGCGTAAAGTATCGTCTGTTCGACTCATTCGATGGTCTGTCCGGAACATTCGCGGCTACGGGAGCATTTTTAAAGGAGATTCAGGGAACCGACGGCGGACTTTGGTTTCTTGCGTGGGGCGGAATCGTGCATGTCGATCCTGCCAACATCTCAACGAATACAATTCCTCCCCCTGTTTTGATTCGGTCTGTAAGAGCAAATGGCAAACAATCCGGTTCGCTGACCAATCTGGTGCTGCCCCCAGGTACAACTGATCTGCAAATTGGCTATTCGGCTTTTAGCCTCTCTGTGCCGGAGAAGGTACGTTTTCGGTACAGGCTGGAAGGCGTGGATAAGGACTGGCGGGACGCGGGCACTCGTCGCGAAGCTTTTTATACCAGGCTCGGTCCTGGCAAGTATCATTTTCGAGTCATAGCTTGCAACAACGACGGAGTCTGGAAAGAAGAGGGGGCGCGTCTGGACTTTAACATCGCACCCGCGTGGTACCAGACGATTTGGTTCCGTGGGCTTTATGTCCTTGCCTTCTTCACCCTGCTCTGGGTCGGTTATCAAATGCGTGTTCGCCAGTTGCAGGAGCAAGAGAAGAAATTCCGTGACGCAATAGAAACCATGCCGGCCCTGGCTTTCGTTGCCGACCCCAAAGGCAATCGCACTTTCTTGAACAAGGGATGGCTTGAATACACCGGCTTGAGCTCGGAACAGGCCTCAGGTTCAGGTTGGGAGAAAGCGATTCACCCCGACGATCGCAAGAGCGTCACCGAACGATGGCTCGCGTCGCAGACGACTGGCCAACCGCTGGATTATGAAGTGCGGCTTCGGCGCGGATCGGATGGAGTCTATCGCTGGTTCCAGGTGCGCGCCCAGCCTCTGCGCGATAACCGAGGCAAGATCGTGAAGTGGTGTGCGGTGGTGAACGACATTGAAGATCGCAAAGATGCTGAACAACTCCGGGCGGATCTTACCCATGCGAGCCGGGTCAGCACGATGGGTGAACTGGTCGCCTCCATTTCGCATGAACTCGCACAGCCCCTTACGGTCACAACCGCTCACGCCAAGGCATCTTTGCGATGGCTTCAGCGCGACCCGCCCGAAGTGACCGAAGCTCTCAAAGGAACGGAAAGTATCATCGAAGCGGGCACCCTTGCGTCGGAGATTATCGACCGTCTGCGATCGTTGTACAAAAAGGCCCCTCCCAAACGAGAGTTGGTCGCGATCAATGAGGTCATCGGAGAAATGGCCGGGATGATGGGAGGTGAGGCCAGAGAGCATGGAGTATCGATCCGCACCGATCTGAAAGACGATCTTTCAGTGACCGTGGCGGATCGGGTGCAACTTCAGCAGGTGCTCATGAACTTGATGCTGAATGGGATCGAGGCGATCAAGGATACGGGTGGCGTGGTTACGGTGAAGTCGCAATTGGGCGAGGACGGCCAAATCGAGATCTCTGTAAATGACACAGGGCCCGGGCTATCCCTGGGCAAGGCCGACCAGATATTTGATGCGTTCTTCACTACGAAACCACAAGGCAGCGGCATGGGCTTGGCAATCAGCAAGTCGATCGTCGAATCGCATGGCGGACGGATCTGGGCCGACGGCGACGGCGGGCGTGGCGCGACGTTCCACTTCACCTTGCCAGTGGCTCCCGCGGAAATAAACCCTCCCGTAGATGCCGCGTGATTCGACATTCCGCAGAGTGGGTACTCGGGCCCAGTCAACGTCATTTGAGGCATTGTCGCTGAGTCACGCAATATAAAAGGCGCCCACTTTGCTGTAGGTTGTGGTTATTCGTATCACCACCTACCGAAAGGAGCGCCGTTATGAGCCAAGAGAAATATATCGGCATGGACGTCCACCAAGCAACGATCTCGGTTGCGGTCACGGATTCCCGGGGCAAGTTGATCATGGAAAGTATTCTGGAGACGAAAGCGGCCACGATCCTTGAGTTCCTCCAGGGGCTGCACGGAAGTTTATCGGTGACCTTCGAAGAAGGGACCTCTGCGGCCTGGTTACATGACCTGCTGAAACCTCACGTCACCCATCTCGTGGTCTGCGATCCGCGCAAGAACGCCCTATTGAAAGACGGCAGCAAGAGTGACCGAATCGATGCGCGAAAGCTGGCGGAGCTGCTGCGTGGTAACCAGCTCACGTCGGTTTACCACGGCGAGCACGGGATGCGCACCTTAAAGGAATTAGGTCGCAGCTACGTAACCATTACGAAGGATCTCGCCCGGGTCATGAGTCGAATCAAAGCACTCTACCGAAGCTGGGCCATTCCTTGCAGCGGTACCAGCGTCTATGCACCGCGGCATCGCGCAGAGTGGTTAGACAAGATCCCGGAACCCGGAGTTTGTCTCCGGGCCGAACGGTTCTATCAGCAACTGGATCTGCTGCAGCCGGTGCGTCAGCAAGCGCGACGCGACTTGCTGACCGAGAGCCGCAAGCATCATGCCGTGCAATTGCTTCGCCAGATTCCTTCGATCGGTCCGATTCGCGCAGCCTTGCTGGTTGCGCAGCTGCAGACGCCCCACCGTTTCCGAACCAAGCGCCAGCTGTGGGCTTACAGTGGTTTCGCGCTGGAGACCCACGACAGCGGCGAGTACCGCTATGTCAGAGGGAAACTGCAACGAAACCGGGAGCGCACGACCGTGCGCGGCCTGAGTAACAACCATAATCCCGAGGTGAAGAATCTCTTCAAAGGGGCTGCGATCTCCGCCAGCACTCATCCTGGCCCTCTGTACGATTTCTATGTTGCTCTTCTTGAGAAAGGGATGCGACCGACGATGGCGCGTCTCACCCTGGCACGAAAGATTGCCAGCATCACTCTAACGATTTGGAAGAAAGGAGTGGATTTCGACGCCACACAATTGCATCGGCAAGAAGCTTGAGCGTCTGTGATGAAGAGGCCTTTCCATCTCCGGCGATTTCTCTCTGGTGGTGGTCGGTCGGGTTCTCGAGACGCTCGGTTCGAGGTGAGTATCAGTCAATGAGTTCGGCCCTGTGTGCTTCGGCACCGAGTCACTAAGTCACCGAGTCACTAAGTCACGCTATGCCTCCTCGGATAACCAGAAATAGCGATAGGCCACGAGCCTCTAATAGAACCATGGTTGACACTCAAAT
>Ga0193717_1001138_pt1 | contig 16578 bp, 15 predicted proteins | sample U2c2metaG_FD_145900 | JGI IMG/M metagenome (GOLD analysis project Ga0193717, IMG submission 145900) | Soil microbial communities from a riparian zone of the East river system, Colorado, United States - U2c2 | ecosystem: Environmental > Terrestrial > Soil > Riparian zone | place: USA: East River... | reverse complement strand
CTCCCCCGACAGCGTAGGGGCCCGCGTCCGCGACCGGCTCACTCCAAAAGAGATGCAGATCGTCGCCCTGATCGTGCAGGGCTGCAAGAACAAGGAGATCGCCCTCCAGCTGGGGACCAAGGAACAGGTCATCAAGAACTATCTTCGGGGAATCTACGACAAGACCGGAGTCTCCGACCGCTTGGAGCTTGCCCTGTTCACAATCCACCATCGCGTGCTCGCCGAGGCAGCCGCAAAGGCAGGAAACCTGATCGAGATGAAGACCGCGTAAGTTCCCTTACGGCCTCCATTAACAAAACGTCATTCTGAGCGAAGCGCAGCGTAGTCGAAAGCCTGCCCCCAGCGAAGTCGAAGGGGAATCCCTTTATTTTTTGCAGGATGCTGGCCCCGCTCCGGCTGAATCGGCTCTACCCGGAATGGGGGTTACAGCCCCGTTTGCTCAGCCTGCTTCTCCGCCGCCGCCCCGGCTTATCCCACCTTCTCCCCAATGCTCTTGGCCTGGGTAAACAGCAGAAGGTAGTCCGGGCCGCCCGCCTTGGAATCGGTTCCGCTCATATTGAAGCCGCCAAAGGGATGCGCCCCCACCATCGCCCCGGTCGACTTCCGGTTGAAGTACAGATTGCCGACGTGAAACTCTTCCCCGGCGCGCGCCAGCTTCTCGCGCGAGCTGGAATAGACGGACCCGGTCAGCCCGTACTCGGTGTTATTTGCAATCGCCAGCGCATCGTCGAAGCTCTGCGATTTGATCACCGCCAGCACCGGCCCGAAGATCTCCTCCTGGGCGATCCGTGCCGTTGGGCTCACATCGGCGAAGACGGTGGGAGCGATGTAGTAACCGTCTTCAGGAGTCTTGACGGCTGCTCCTCCGTTCAGCAGGCGGCCCTCGCCCTTACCGATCTCGATGTACTCGAGAACCTTCTTGTGCGACTTCGGGCTGATGACCGGTCCGGTATAGACGTTCTCCACCGGGTCTCCCGTCTTGATCTGGGCAACCCGAGCCTGCAGGCGGTCACAGAAAGTGTCGTAGATGTTCGCATCCACGATGGCGCGGGAGCAGGCCGAACACTTCTGGCCATTGAAGCCGAACGCGCTGGCGACGACTCCTTCAATCGCAAGGTCAAGGTTGGCATCGCTGTCCACGATGATCGAGTCTTTTCCGCCCATCTCGAGGATGGTGCGCTTGATGAACTTCTGTCCTGGCTGGGTGCGCGCTGCGCTCTCGTGAATCTCAAGTCCTACCGCCTTCGATCCCGTGAAGGCGATAAAGCGCGTCTGAGGATGCGCGACCACTGCGGAGCCGAATCCCGGGCCATCACCCTGACAGAAATTAACGACCCCGTCGGGCAGTCCGGCCTCTTCGAGCAGGCTCACAAAGCGCGCGGCAATCGTAGGGGCATCGACCGAGGGCTTCAGAACGACGGTGTTTCCGCAGACGATCGCCGCTGCAGTCATTCCCGCCATGATGGCGAAGGGGAAGTTCCACGGCGGGATCACAGCTCCCACGCCAAGCGGAATGTAGCGAAGCTGGTTGCGCTCGCCGGGAAACTGGATCGGCGTAGTCGCGGCGTCCAGCTTCAGAGCCTCGCGGCCGTAGAACTCCAGAAAGTCGATGGTCTCGCCCACGTCGGCGTCTGCCTCGGCCCAGTTCTTTCCGACCTCAAACGTAAGCCATGCGCAGAACTCGAAGTTGCGCTGCCGGACAAGGTCGGCGGCACGGAACAGCAATGCGGCACGCTCAGCGACAGGGGTACGGCTCCACGCAGGGAAGGCGGCAAGAGCGGCCTGCACAGCCTCTTCGGCAAGATCGGCCTCGGCGCGCTGATGAATGCCTACGACCTGCGCCGGGCGTGCAGGATTCACCGAGACGATCTTGCCCTCGGTCTTCAGCCGCCGGCCTCCAAGGATGATGTCGTACTCGCGCCCGAGTTGGCTCTCAACCTCAGCGAGCGCGGCCTCCATGGCCCGCTTGTTCTCAGCCGTGGAGAAGTCGATAAAGGGCTCGTTGACGAAAGGAGTCTCAGCGGTGCGCGGGGATGGAGCGGCAATGTCTGCGGTGGCCATAATAGTTCAATTTTAGTCCCGTTCGAAGATTGAGTCCTTCACCACGAAAACCGCTTCTTCGCGAACACAAATGGCGCAATCAAGCTTCCTGTTATCAGCCTTGCAATCAATTTTATTGAAGTTTAACTTCATGTCTGTCGCCTCGGGAAATGTGACGGTACGGCAAAACCTCGCGGACCTTCAGTCGCGTCGAAGGAGGAGGTCACAAAAAAACGGGTTCCCGAGGTGAGATTTATGCAGAGCATCGATGATGTGAAGGCGACTCTCGACGATTTCCTGGATGCGTTGCGCTCCAAAAATACGGAACAGGTTATCAGCCATTACGATCCTTCGAACACGATGTATGTCCTGTCGCCTCCGTTGCAATCGACTCCTGAAAACTCTCAGGGCGCCGCTGGAGTGCAGGCATGGTTCGATACCTTTACCGGCGATCGAATCGACTTCGAAGTGCGTGACCTGCACATTGAATCCTCCGGCGAGATCGCCTTTGCCTACTTTCTAAGCCGCATGGCCGCCAAAAAGAAAGAGGGCCCGGACATGGACATTTGGGTACGCAACACGCTGTGCTTCGGAAAGAAGGGCAGCGAATGGAAGATCACTCATCAGCACGAGTCGGTGCCGTTCTACATGGATGGAAGCCTCCGAGCCGCAATCGACCTGAAACCCTAAAAGGAATCACTAGCCCGACGCGCGGTTACAAGACGTTGTCTTTGAACCATCCGAAGATGGCCGAGACAGCGGAGAGCCCCATCAGAATCCACGTAAAGGTTGAGACGCAATGCAGGCCGGAACAAGCCTGTGCCGACGATGCCCCATGCTGCGCAGCATTGACAGAAGCCCCGGCGGCAAGGAGAACAGACAGCAGGAACGCGACGAACGAGGTGCGCGCTTTGGTTGATCCCATGGCTTTGTGCAGGCGGTAACGAGTCTCCGAGATTCGACGGAATCTCCCCGTCTCCGACTGAACTGTTCCGTGAAGGATGACGTTGTCGCGATTGGCCAGGTCCGTGATCTTTGTCGTCTTCGTGACGTTCAGGTAGTAGTTTTTGCTGCCGACCTGAATCAGGATCTTGGAGTCTTTCTGTGCATTGATGGTGTTGTCTCCCGTAAGAATGGCTTCGCCATCTGCCACGTCGGGCCGAAACGAGATTCTGCACTCGCGTCCGGGAAAGAGAGTAAGGAGCGGCATTCGCTACACGCCCGCAATATCGGCGACGGCCTCGAGCAGGCGGACGCGGAACTCCGCTACTCCTGAGGCAGCTTCGTAGGCAGCGGCGGCCACCTTGCGAGCGTCGCGATTCATCCGATGCGGCCCGGGTCGATCGTAAAAGTACTCCGCGAGTTTGCGGTCGACTTCTTCGCGGATCTCGAATCGAAGTTGACTGTAGGCGTTGACGAACTCTTCGTTAGTCGGGCCGGGGTCGGTAGGCTGCTGAGGATCGTCCCCTCCCGGGCCATGTTTTTTCATCCCGGGACCGACGCACAGAGCACACTGGTACTCGTCGGGAGTCTCGTGGCGGAAGCCGTGTCCGGTACAAACGGCGATGCTGCAAAGTTTACAGAGTCCCCAGCATGCATTCTCCGGGGACACGCGGCCAACAATGAATTCCATCTTGGGCCCGGGACCATCACAGATATAGCATGCGAGATTCATGGCTGCGGATCATACGTTGGCCTGAAACGAAGCACAAGAAAATTTCCTTACCGGTGTTCGGCGAGCGCTTCGGTTTGCTTCGACATCTTCGCAGTGCGTTCGAGCTTGTCCCAGCTGAAGGGCTTGCCGTCGACCGCCCGCTTCATGGTCTTGAACAGCACGACGGAGAAGACCTGCCGATACGTGAAGCGCTGGATCCAGATATGGACCAGCAGCCACGCGTCGCCGCGGCTGGCGGGATGTTTGCGCTCGAGCGCGAAGGCCAGGGCCGAGGTGAGGAAGTCGATGACAAGGAAGGCGAAGAAGAAGAGCAGCAGTTTATGAAAGCTGGCTGCAGATGCCGTATCGGGGTGAAAGTGCTTGTCGATGAAGTAATGAATGAAGCCGGCGACGAACATCAGGTCGATGAGCGGCGAGACCAGCGGAAGCAGGATCTGGAAGATGAGGATGTTGGGGAGCGCGAACAGGCCCATGGCGCGGTGTTTCGCGATGGCCCCACGATGTTTGAAGACCGCCTGAAGGATTCCGAAGGACCAGCGGAAGCGCTGGCGCATCAGGCCGTTCATATTGACGGGAGCTTCGGTAAAGGCAAGCGCCTGATCCTCGTAGATGACCGAGTAGCCCTGTTCGAGGACGTTCATGGTGAGGTCGGCATCTTCGGCGACCGTATCCGGATGATAGCCTCCGCCATCGCGCACTGCGGAGGTGCGCCAGGCTCCGATGGCTCCGGGCACAACCATCACGACGTTGAAAAGATCCAGCGCGCGGCGCTCGAAGTTCTGCGAGGTGATGTACTCGAGGGCCTGCCAGCGGGTCCACAGGTTCACGCGATTGCCAACCTTGGCATTGCCCGCCACAGCCCCGATCTTCGGGTTGGCGAAGTGGCTGACCAGGCGGGTCACGGCGTCGTGGGCGATCACGCCGTCGGCATCGATTCCGATGTAAACCTATTCGTCGGTATGGTTGAGGGCGAAGTTCAGGGCCTCGGCCTTGCCACCATTGGGTTTGGTGAGCACGGTAAGACGGCCGGAGGCGATATCGGCGGGGTAAGCATCGCGAGCGGCCTCGAAGGTGTTGTCGGTTGAGCCGTCGTCGATAACGATGATGCGAATGTTCTTGTAATTCGACATCATCACCGAGCGGATCGTGCGGACGATGACCTTCTCCTCGTTGTAGGCCGGGATGAGGACAGCAACACGGGGAGCGTAATCAGGTGCGGCGAAGTTCTTGCGGGTCCGCAGGCGGTCGATAAGGGCGAAGACGCCAATGATGATGAGGCGCGCGCTCATGAGGATATCGCCGATGAAGAAGACGGCAACGACGAAGTTATTGAAGAAGCCGAAGAGGAAGAAGGCGACCGAGTCGGCGCGGGCCTGCCAGCGTTGATGCGGCGTCAGCGGAGGCATGACCTCCGCGCGGGTCTTGCCGATCAGGTCGGAGACGGGAACAATCTCATATCCACGCTGACGCAGCGTGGATATGAGCATCGGCAGAGCGGCTACGGTTGCGGAGCGGTCGCCTCCGCCATCATGCATCAGGATGATGGATCCGCGCGTCCATGGCTGCTTGTCCATGTTGGCGATCTGTTGGAAGACGCTGTCGGTGATCTCCTGCGGAGTCTTGCGCGGATTCTCGTCCCAGTCGTGCGTGTCGATCTTGTTGCCGAGGATGACGTAGCCAAGGTTCTGGATCCGATCAATCGGAGCCGCCTGATCGTTGGTGTCAGGCTCCTGGTCGATGGAGTAAGGAGGGCGGAAGTAGAGAGGCTGCACGCCCAGCTTGGAGGCAAAGAGTCGCTCGGTCAGGTTGAGTTCGAGATCGACCTGGCCCTTGGAGACCTCGGCGATATCAGGATGGGTAAAGCTGTGGTTGCCGATCTCATGGCCCTCGCGATAGATGCGCTGCATGATGCCGACATTCTTTTCAGCCTCTTCGCCAATCAGCAGGAAGACGCCCTTGACGTCGTACTTCTTGAGCACGTCGAGGATCTTGGGAGTCCACTCTGAGTCTGGGCCATCGTCGAAGGAGATGGCGACCTTCTTGGGGCGATAGCCGTACTGGGTGATGGTGTAGGACAGCGGGTACGACTCCATCTGTTCCTGCAGAACCATCCGGTAACGCGCCGGAATGGAGTCGTCATCATCCATGGTCAGATCGCGGGAGCCGATCTGAGGTTTACGGGTGACGCGAAGGATGTCGCCCTCGCCTTCTGTATCGACCTCGTAGCCCGGGGGGACGCTAGCCAGTTCTTTAGCGGGATCCGCGCTAAGAGGGGTGTCCCATATCTTCCAAAGCGAATTGTCTTCCGATCCAAGAGCCCAGAGTGCGTAGGTTTGGATGCCGAGCTCGCGCGCAGCCCGCATCTCGTTCACTACGGTGACAGCGTCCAGGAACCAGACGTAGTGACGAACGTGAGCATCGTCATCGTCATAGGCGAAGTGGACGTTCAGCGAGTCGTCGTCAAGATCGATGTGCGATTTGGAGTCGTAAGCCTCCTGCCAGGCCTGTTGCGTCGAGATGCTCACAGCCGAGAGGACCTTCTCGGGAACAGGCTTCTTCCCTTTTTTTCGAGGGGAGGGGGATGTTGTGGTCCAGTCGTAGCCATAGCTCCCGATCGCGCAGATGATCTTTTCTTTGGGAACGACTTTGAGGATGGCCTTCAGGTTGTCGGTGAACCAGTCCTGAGAGGCAATAGGACCGGGTCCGCTCCCGGTCTCGTGCTCGTCGTAATTCATGACCAGCAGACCGTCGGAGTTGTCGGCCAGGAACTTGTAATCGAAGTCCGCATCATGCGCGGGAACGTTGACGTAGAGACGGAGATGGCGCGGATGAAAGTCGGCGTAGAGAGCAGCCACCAGGGTGCGGAAGCTGGGTTGAGCCTCGTCGGGAATCTCTTCAAGGTCGAGCGAGAGACCGAGATAGTTGGGATTGGCGGCGAGAAAGACGTCAATCTGATGAATGAAGTTCGCCCGGGCGGCGTCATTCATCAAAAATTTGCCGACCTCGGGAGTGAAGATGTTTTTAATCGGATCGTAATTGTTGACCAGCGGAAAGAGGTCGAGATTGACGTGGCTGTTGGCAATGGTTGTGCCGACCTCGTTGTCGCGATCCACCGATTTGACGTCGCCCTTGTCGACCACCCTGTAGGGAGAGTTGTTGATGGTGTAAGCCATCAGATTTCCCTCGGGAGAGACGACGTGCAACCACTCTGGAAAGAGAATGTCGATCTGGCTGATGTGCTGTTTCAGTGAGGAGTAGCTGCCCGGATCGTCCGCCACATAATAAGCCGCGCGCAGGCCTTCGCCTGAGTTCAGAGGAACGTCCGACGGCTTCAGGTCGGTCTTGCGATGCGCGGAACGGCGGAGCTTCTGGTACTTCGTCGACTGCTGGTTGGCGAGCGTTCGATAGTTGCGCTTCTGCGCGGACAGTAAAAGCTCCGGCAGAGGCTTCATGCGTATGGCGCCGACCAGGAAGATGATGCCGAGGAGAAGCCCCGCAAGAGCGAGCGAGTCGAAAAGAACCCGGAAACGCTTCCAGCGCTTGCGTTGCGGGTCGTAAAAAATCTGTTTGGCCATCAGGGAGTGAGATGCGGTTCCACGGCGGGTGCCTTCGCTACATCCTATGCAGGGGGATGAGTAGAGTCAACGCGCTGCCGCAAACGTGTCTAAAGCTTCGCAGTATGATGCAGTTGCATGGCAAAAATTCAACGGAATGGAGCGGCGCAGTTCTGGGTGGCGCTGACGATCGGTCTTGCCCTCAGACTGTTATTCATTCTGCACGCCCCCCGCATCGCTGGCGATACGTTCCTTTACGGCGACATCGCCAAGAACTGGATGCATCACGGAGTCTACGGCTTTGCGGAATCAGCATCGGGCGTACCCATTCCCACGCTCATCCGTCTGCCGGGCTACCCGCTGTTCCTTGCTCTGTGCTTCAAACTCTTCGGCGAAGACCAATACAGCGCGGTGATGCTGGTCCAGTGCCTTATCGATCTCGGCACCTGCATTCTGCTCGCCGCCCTCGCGCGACGCGTCTTTGGCTCGCGTGCCGGGATGGTCGTACTATGGCTGGCAGCTCTCTGTCCCTTTACCGCGAATTACGCCGCCTCTCCCCTCACCGAGACCCTCACACTCGCCAGCATAGTGGTATCGTTCTATGCTCTGGAGCGCTGGCGAACCGAAGCGACCCTCTGGAACCGGTGGCTGTGGGTGATTGCCCTGGCGCTGGCATATTCGGTGCTGTTACGGCCCGAGCAGGGATTGCTGCCCGTGGCGATCCTCCCACCCATGGCATGGCTGGCCATGCGCCGTGAGCAGCGTAGCCTCCTCACAGCCGGCGGACCCATCCTGGCAGTCGCGCTCTGTATTCTTCTGCCGCTGATTCCCTGGACCGTGCGAAACTGGCGGACCTTCCATGTCTTCCAGCCGCTGGTTCCCCGCAATGCGACCGATCCGGGCGAACTGGTTCCCACGGGCTTCAATCGGTGGTATCGCACCTGGGCGATCGACTTCGCCTCGACCGAAGAGGTCTATTGGAACTGGAATACCACGACCATCCACATCGACGATATTCCGACACGCGCCTTCGACACGGAGGAGCAATACAACCGGGTCGAGGCGTTGCTGAACCAGTACAACGAGACCTCTAACGCAACGCCCAGTCTGGATGCAGCCTTCGCAGCGCTTGCCGAAGAGCGCATCTCCGACGATCCGGTGCGGTATTACCTCGCTCTGCCTCTGGCGCGGCTGGCCAACATGGCGCTCCGGCCGCGCGTGGACATGATGGAGATCAAGCTGGAGTGGTGGAAGTGGAGCCCACATCCGACGCAGACCATCTTCGCCTTCGCCTATGGTCTGCTGAACCTTGCTTACTTCGTCCTCGGTGGTATTGGTCTGTGGCGCTGGTGGCACCGACGATGGGACGGCCATACTGCTTTGGGGTGGTCGCTCCTGGCCTTCTTCATCCTGCGCTGCGCTCTGCTGCTGACGCTCGATAACTCCGAGCCGCGATACACCATCGAGTTCTTTCCGTTGTTAATGCTGTGGGCCGGCGCAATCTACTCCAACGGCTTCAGATCGCCCAGCACCGTCGGAATCAGCTCCGATACCGTGGGATGAATGTGCACGGCGCGCTGGATCGTCGTATAGGGCGCGCGTGCGTACATCACATCCGTAATGCAGTGGATCGCTTCGTCCCCGTTGAGACCGAGAATCGACGCGCCCAGAATCTGCTTGCTCTCCGCATCCACCAGCACCTTCATGAAGCCGTCGCTCTCGCCTTTCTCGACGGCGCGACCCACCTTGGTCATGGGACGCGTCCCGATCAGCGCAGGCTTGCCCGATTCGCGAACCTCGCGCTCCGTCATACCGACGCGTCCCAGCGGAGGATCCATAAACAGTCCATACGTCGTGATCCGGTCTGAGACGCGCCGAGGATCGTTGTCCAGCACATTCGCTGCAACAATCTCAAAATCGTTATAAGCAGTGTGCGTGAAGGCGCCTTTGCCATTGCAGTCGCCCATCGCCCATATTCCCGGGACGATGGTGCGAAGCTGATCGTCGACCTGAATATATCCGTGCTCATCGACGGCCACCCCCGCCTTGTCCAATCCAAGATCGTCCGTGTTCGGTACGCGCCCTACTGCCAGCAGAACGTGCGAGGCAGTTGTGGGACTGGCATCTTCATCGCAGGTAACGTGGACCTCCACCCCCTCCGGGCAATCGTGAAGGCTGATGCACTCCGCGTTGAGTCGAACGTGGATCCCTTCCTTTTCGAGAATCTCCTTGATTGCCGCCGATACATCCTCGTCCTCGCGCTGCGTCAGGCGTGGACCCATCTCAATGATGGTGACTTCGCTTCCGAACCGCCGAAAAGCCTGCGCGAACTCGATGCCGATATAGCTTCCTCCAACCACAGCAAGGTGGCGAGGCAGCGTGTCGAGCTCGAGCATCGAGGTGTTCGTTAGAAAGGGAATCTCTTTCACGCCGGGCATATCAGGAACCCGTGCCCGTCCTCCGACATTGAGGAAGATCTCCTTAGCCTCAAGAAGATCCTCACCCACGCGTAGCGTCGTAGCCGATTCAAAGCGCGCCTGGCCGGTGAATACCGTGCAGTTCTCCATGCCGCGTAGCCAGCTTTCAATGCCGTTGCGCGACTTAAGCAGCACGGAATCCTTCCGCGCTTTGACCGCCTTCATGTCCGTGCTCACGGGTCCGGCTACGTCGATGCCGTAGGCCTTCGCGGTGCGCGCCTTGTGGGCGACATACGCGCTCGCGACCAGCGTCTTGGTCGGTATGCAGCCAGTGTTGACGCACGTTCCACCGAAGAGCTTGCGTTCGACAATCGCGACCTTGCGACCCGCCTGCGCGAGGCGGCCTGCGAGCGAGGGGCCAGCCTGGCCTGCCCCGACGATAATGGCATCGAACTGTTTCGGCGTCGTCATAGATGCGAGACTATCAGCAGGTCGCCGAAGGTGGCGATTGCGTTCTCGATAAGTTCACCGAAGGTCCCTGCGATCTCGCAAATCTTTGCCGAAACATTCTTCAGAAAGAGGGAAGCCGATGCAGATCAGTTATGCAGACAAAGTTGTGCTGGTGGCGGGTGGAACAGGTGGACTTGGCCGTGGCGTGACGATGGCCCTTCTCTCGGAGGGCGCAACCGTCATCGCGACCTACCGCAACCCGAAAGCGTTCGCCGAGCTTCAAACTCTCGCAGGCGCCCACGCAGCACGGCTCGAAGGTGCGCAGATCGATGTAACCGAGGACTCCGCAGTCGCCGCGTTAATAGACAGTCTCGCGGCGAAGCATGGTCGGATCGACGCCGTCATCAACACCGTTGGAGCCTATGCAGGTGGCGTGAAGTTGTGGGAGCTTGAACCCGAGGTCTTCGAGCGGATGCTTGACCTAAACCTGCGCAGCGGCTTCGTGCTCGCGCGCAGTGCCGTTCCTGTAATGCTGAAGCAGGGAAGCGGCGTGTTGATCAACGTCGCCGCAAAAGCCGCATCCGATCATGCCGCGGGAGCCTCGGCCTATGCAGCATCAAAGGCAGCAGCGGTCGCCCTGATGGACAGCCTCGCAGCCGACTTGAAAGGAACATGCGTGCGCGTCAACTCGGTCCTCCCGAGCATCATCGATACGCAGGCGAACCGCAGCGCCATGCCTGGAGCCGCATTCGACAAGTGGCCAAAACCCGAGGAGATCGCCCAGGTCATCCTCTTTCTGGCAAGCGATCAGGCGCGTGTCGTCCACGGAGCTTCCGTGCCCGTATACGGCCAGAGCTGAACCATGCTTGCCTAAACGTGGCCGGGGCTAAACCCGACTGCAGTGTGAGATTTCTCTCGTCTTCGAAGAAGAAGAATTCCGCGTGTCTCCAAAAGGTTGCCTGCGGAGATCTTCGCCTGTGATAAGCTTGCGCCGTTTCAGTTTTTGTACTGAAATCTCCGCCTGCCTTTCATCACCAAGCAACTGGAATAAAGAAAGATACGTCGTATCCGCAGCAACGTTCCGAAATCAGCAACATGGTTTTGAGGCCGCAACCGCATCAAACCATCTCAGGGTTCGCCCTGGCGAATGAGAAAAAGAACGCTACAAGGAGAACGAGAATGAAACGAATTGCATGTCTATCGCTGGGCTTTCTGCTGGCTCTGCCTGTAGTGGCCACAGCTCAGGACAAGGAAGAAGACCGAGTGAAGGCCTCCGGCGAAGTTTTGAGGGACATCCTTGAATCGCCCGATAAGGGAATCCCGCACGATCTCGTGGACAAGGCTGAGTGCGCCGTCGTATACCCATCCGTCAAGAAAGCAGCCTTTGTGGTTGGCGGAAGCTACGGCCGTGGAGTGATGACGTGCCGCACCGGCCAGAACTTCATGGGACCCTGGAGCGCACCGACAATGATGGCGCTGGAAGGCGCGAGCTTCGGATTCCAGATCGGCGGACAGGCAACTGACTTTGTTCTGCTCATCATGAACGAGAAGGGTGCGAAGTCCGTTCTCTCCAGCAAGGTGAAGATTGGCGGCGACGCCTCGGCGGCAGCCGGTCCGGTTGGACGCAATGCCAGCGCGGAGACGGACATCGTGATGAAGGCTGAAATCCTCTCGTGGTCGCGTGCCCAGGGGCTTTTTGCAGGCGTCTCTCTCTCCGGATCCACCATGCGGGCGGACAATGGGGCAAATAAAGCCCTGTATGGAAAGGACATAACGGCACAGGACATCGTGTTCAAGCACGAGGTCAAGGCTCCCCCCTCGGCCAGCACGTTGCTTACAGAACTGAACAAGATCTCGCCGAAGCGTAAGCCCTAAAGCTTACTGTGCGGGATACGAACTATCCTTAAAGGGCTTCAGCCTGTCGGGACCATCCCCATGGCTGAAGCCTTTTTCTTTGCGCAGTCGGATCCAGTAGTGGGTCAGTTTTGATTTGTTAGCCGAGATCAGGCAGGATCTCGATCTCCGCCGCTATGCAGGTACTTTGGATGCTCTTCCCGGTATCTCCTGCGGGCCTCGGCAGCCTTCGCGCATCTCCAACCAGCCCAGAAAGATACCCCAACGATCATGATGAGGATGAGGAGCAAAACGAGATCGACTATGATCTGCTCTTTCACGCTGCCTATCCTAGTACGTCTCCAGCAGCCCAACAAGCTTTTCAACCTTCCAAACTGCGTTACGATGCAGCATTTGCCTCGTGTGACAACCGTTGCTCCTTGGGTCTAGAATCACGCGCGCCGCAAATTTACGGCCTCTGAAGGAGTAGACCAGCATGGCAACGATGACTGCGCTTCGGCCGGGAGAATATGGGTTCCCGGTATCGATTCGACCCAGGTACAACAACTTTATCGGCGGTGAGTGGGTGGCTCCTGCCTCAGGACAATACTTCGAGAACGTGACCCCGGTTACCGGGCAGGTGCTCTGCGAGATTCCCCGTTCCAACGCAGCCGATATCGACCGCGCCCTCGATGCCGCGCACGCTGCGAAGACGGCGTGGGGCAAGACCTCACAGGCCGAGCGGGCACGCCTGCTTGAAAAGATCGCGTCGCGGATGGAAGAGAACCTTGAGCTGCTCGCGACCATCGAGACGTGGGACAACGGCAAACCCATCCGTGAGACCCTGGCCGCCGATCTTCCCCTCGCCATCGATCACTTCCGTTACTTCGCCGGGGCCATCCGTGCCCAGGAAGGCTCCATCGCCGAGATCGACGAGAACACGGTCGCCTATCACTATCACGAGCCGCTAGGCGTGGTCGGCCAGATCATTCCGTGGAACTTCCCCATCCTGATGGCAACATGGAAGCTCGCTCCCGCACTGGCTGCCGGCAATTGCGTTGTCCTCAAGCCCGCCGAGCAGACGCCCCTTGGCATCCTCGTCCTCGCGGAGCTCATCCAGGACATTCTTCCTCCGGGCGTACTGAACATCGTCAACGGCTTCGGTCTTGAAGCAGGCAAGCCCCTGGCCTCCAGCCCTCGCATCAATAAGATCGCCTTTACCGGCGAAACCACCACCGGCCGCCTGATCATGCAGTACGCCTCGCAGAACATCATCCCGGTCACGCTCGAGCTCGGCGGTAAGTCACCCAACATCTTCTTCGCCGATACCATGCGCGAGGACGACGACTTCTTCGACAAGTGCCTCGAAGGCTTCGCCATGTTCGCGTTCAACCAGGGCGAGGTCTGCACCTGCCCCTCGCGCGCACTCGTCCAGGAGTCCATCTACGACCGCTTCATGGAAGCAGCCCTGAAGCGCGTAAAGGCTATTAAGCAGGGCAACCCGCTCGACAAGTCCACCATGATCGGAGCCCAGGCCTCCACCGAGCAGATGGAGAAGATTCTCTCTTACTTCGACATCGGGAAGCAGGAAGGTGCTGAAGTGTTGACCGGCGGAAAGCGAGCCGCACTCAACGGCGACCTTGCCGAAGGCTTCTATATTGAGCCGACCGTGTTTCGCGGCAACAACAAAATGCGCATCTTCCAGGAGGAGATCTTCGGCCCCGTCGTCTCCGTCACCACCTTCAAGGACGACGAAGAAGCTCTCGCCATCGCGAACGATACCCTCTATGGTCTCGGTGCCGGCATCTGGACCCGCGATCTTAACCGTGCCTATAGTTTCGGCCGTGCCATTCAGGCTGGCCGCGTCTGGACCAACTGCTACCACCTCTATCCGGCGCACGCCGCATTCGGAGGTTACAAGCAGTCCGGCATCGGCCGCGAGAACCATAAGCTCATGCTCGACCACTACCAGCAGACCAAAAACCAGCTCATCAGCTACAGCCCCAAGGCGATGGGCTACTTCTAAAGACCCCGGGCGAGGAACAGTCTTCTTCCTCGCCCGTTTATTTTTCAAGAAGACACCATCCCGAGCGGAGCGCAGCGCAGCGAATTTCAAGAGAACGTCATTCCGAGCGAAGCCGAGGAATCCCTGTATTTTCTCTGTGCCGCCCATTTCTATCCTGAGGGCAATTGTTCATGTCATCTGCAAACACGACCGAAACTCCACTCCAGGTGATCGCGACTCCGGCCGCGATCACCCTCATGGAGATGCTGAAGGCAAAACATGGGGAGCTGATGTTCCATCAGTCGGGAGGTTGTTGTGACGGCAGCTCCCCCATGTGCTATCCGCGCGGAGAGTTTCTTACCGGCGACAGCGACGTACTGCTGGGAGAGATCGACGGCACGCCCTTCTATATGAGCCGCTCCCAGTTTGAATACTGGAAGCACACGCAGCTTCTCCTCGATGTTGTGCCGGGAAGGGGAGGGATGTTTTCGCTGGAGGGACCGGAGGGCGTGCGCTTCCTTATTCGCTCAAGAGTCTTTCAGGACGAAGAGATCAACGCCCTGCGCCAGGCAGGACGAATCTAGGTACTCCGAAGAGTCCGGCCAAAATTTAAAAGGAAAAGACAGCCGAGGAAACCCCCACCCGGGAGAACCTCAGGCGCGTTTCTTCGCAAGACATTTGGCCATGATGGCCGAATGCAGGTGTTCACGCAGATCGTCGGAGATCTCGTAGACCTCGTTGCCGCGATAAACTTCGATCGTCTGGCGAGTCGTGTTCAGAACGACCTCGCAGTGATGGCAACCTGCAAGATGGGTGCGAACCTCTTTCAGAAGCTCAGGGCTGATCTGGCCGTCGAAGTAATCGGTAAGCTGGCTCAGGAAATCGGTGCAGTTCATGCGGGTTGTCCTTCCTTCCGTTGCCGGAAGTACCTGCTCAGGCGTTCGCGCAATTGTAGACGAGCGCGCAACAGACGTGATTTGACCGCGGGGATGCTCAAGCCGAGAGCCTCCGCTGTCTCTTCCGTAGAGAGGTTCTCAATATCCCGTAACGTAAAGACGGTCCGGAATCCGGGAGGAAGTCCCTGGATCGTCCGTCGAAGTATGTCATTGAGCTCGTTTTGATCGAAGATCTGCTCCGGATTGGGTCGCCATTCGGCGAAATCTCGGGGAATCGATCCCTCGTCGGTCTGGACGTCTTCGTCCATGGAGACGGTCTTGCTGGTCTTGCGCTTGCGCAGCCGCATAAGGCTCTCGTTGACCGCGATCCGGACGAGCCAGGTCGAAAACTTGGAGTTTCCCTGGAACTGCTCCAGCTTCTCGTAAGCCTTGAGGAAGGTATCCTGCGTGATGTCTTCGGCGTCTTCACGGTTTTGCGTTATATGCTGCGCGACCCGGAAGATCTGGCGCTCGTACTGCCGGACCAGCTGCTCAAAGGCAGCTGTATCACCATCCTTCGCGCGCGCAACCAGCGCTACGTCTGGGTGGATCTCTTCCGTTCCTGGGGATTGGATGGCGGGCATGAGCAAAAGGTGCGTCAATTCTACCCCTGAGCCTTGATAGCTCAGGTTTTTCAATATCTAACGCTTCAAACATAGTAAATGGCGGGGCCGCTTCGGGCAAAGGCCCCAGGAGCCTCCGGCAGCCTCGAAAACAGGCAGCATCCATGTACCTGTCCAGATTCCACTTCGCGGAGTCCCACTCTCAGGCACGGTTCTGCGGCTTACAGTAAAGAAGTGGGCTTCCGCAAAGAGAGGCGATGTTGAACGTTTTTTCCCGGTTTCAGACTGCTGTACTACTTGGTTCTCTGCTGACAGGTTCATCCTGGGCTGGAGTGCGCGAGATGGCGCCCCAGGCCCAGACCTCCTCCTCGCACCCCTCCACTCCCAAGTCCTCAAAGAGCGCCACGACGAAAAAGCCGTCGGCAAAATCCTCTGCCAAGACCACGAAATCCTCCAGCCGTAAGACTGCGGGATCGTCGAAGACCTCGAAGTCCACCACCTCCAAAGCCGGTAGCAAAAAGCGCGCCGCAGCAAAACGCACCTCGCGCAAGCCCACCGCGGAGACCGTCCACCTCACCAGCGCCTTCCACGCCACCGAGCAGCTCCGGCCCATGGCGCAGCAACTCATCGCCACCCGTTCCGGCGCCGCCTACGCAGGAGTACAGGCCTACGCCCGCTCGCATCCCGGTGAAGGAGCCGCTGCCGCCTGGCTCGCACTCGGTCACGCCTACATGCTCGACCGGCGATACAGCGACGCCTACACCGCCTTCCAGCAGGCCAAAGCCAGCGGCAAGGCGCTCGACGACTACGCCGACTATCTCGGCGCACAGGCCGCCCTTCAAGCCAGTCGCGGCGCCGATGCCTACGCCTTGCTCGATCGCTTCGCCGAACGCCATCCCGACAGCATCTTCGTCGCCAACGCTCCCGTCCTGCTGGCGAATGCCTACATCCAGCAAAACAATCCCCAGGGAGCGCTAACGTCGCTGCAGCCGCTTCAGGACACCCCAGTCGGAAGCCACAGCGACTTCCGCTACATCCTCGCCCGCGCCTATCAGCTCACCGGAGACACCGGTCACGCGGCCCCCATCTATCGCAGCATCTACGCG
>Ga0193717_1001137_pt1 | contig 16595 bp, 9 predicted proteins | sample U2c2metaG_FD_145900 | JGI IMG/M metagenome (GOLD analysis project Ga0193717, IMG submission 145900) | Soil microbial communities from a riparian zone of the East river system, Colorado, United States - U2c2 | ecosystem: Environmental > Terrestrial > Soil > Riparian zone | place: USA: East River... | reverse complement strand
AGATCGAGACGGCGAAGGCCGCTGTCGAGCTGCCCATCCCGTGGGCGGGTGTCGTCACCGAGCTCCATGTCGAACCTGGCCAAACGGTCGAGGTCGGTACGCCGATCCTGACCATGGACGTCGACCCGACCGGCACCGCGGCTCCGGCCGCCGCGCCTGAGCCTCCGGCGGAGGAGGAGATGAAGCCGCTGGTCGGCTACGGCTCCAAGACCGTGGTGACCACTCGTCGATCCCGCAAGGGCGCCACTCCGACACCGCCGCCCGCGCCCGTTCCGGTCGCGGCTCCGGTCGCCGTCGCACCGGTGGCTCCGGTCGCGACCAACGGTGAGTACGTGCCACTGGCCAAGCCGCCGGTGCGCAAGCTCGCCAAGGACCTCGGCGTCGACCTGCGCTCGCTCGTCGGTTCCGCCGACGGTGGCGTGATCACCCGCGAAGACGTCCACCAGGCCGCGAACGGTTCGGCTGTGGATGTGTCCACGGTGTTCGCTGTGGACCCTGGTACGCGGGAACGCCGGGTGCCGATCAAGGGCGTCCGCAAGGCGACCGCGAACGCCATGGTGCAGAGCGCTTTCACCGCTCCGCATGTCACGGAGTTCCTGACGATCGACGTCACGCCGATGATGGAACTGCGCGAACGGCTCAAGAACAGCCGGGCGTTCAAGGGCGTCAAGCTCAGCCCGCTCGCCTTCGCCGCGAAGGCCGTTTGCCTTGCGGTGAAGCGGACTCCGGACATCAACGCGGTCTGGGACGAGCAGACGCAGGAAATCGTCTACAAGGACTACGTGCACCTCGGGATCGCCGCGGCCACCCCGCGCGGGCTCATGGTGCCGAAGGTCCATGACGCCGACGCGATGACACTGGCCGAACTCGCCGTGGCACTGGGCGAGCTCACCGAAACCGCGCGCGCCGGCAAGACGACTCCGGCGGCCATGGCGAACGGGACGTTCACCATCACCAACGTCGGCGTCTTCGGCGTCGACACCGGCACGCCGATCATCAACCCCGGCGAGTCCGCGATCCTGTGCCTCGGCACGATCAAGGACGCTCCGTGGGTCGTCGACGGTCAGCTCGCCGTGCGCAAGGTGCTGCAGCTTTCGCTGAGCTTCGATCACCGCGTGATCGACGGCCAGCAGGGCTCGGAGTTCCTCGCCGACGTCGGCGCGTTGTTGGCCGACCCGGCGATCGCGATCACCTTCTGACAATCCGTGAAGGCCTCTTCCCTTGGAGGAGGCCTTCACGGATTTCTATTTCTTGGGGCCGGGTGGGTAGCGCATCCACGGCATGGGGTTCGCCGACGCGGAAACCGATTCCTTGTGCAAAGGATTGCGCAACCCCGCCGCGGCTATCTGGATCGGGACGAGCCCGGAAACGTCGGACTCGGGATCGAACAAGCCCGGCTCCGAGTCGTGGGAGAAGAACATCCCGTGCGGCAACAAGGTCCCGCCCCATTCTGAATGCTCCGCACCCGCGGGCCTGCTGACCTCGACCGAGATCCAGAAGGTGATCGCCGCGCCCTCCTTCTTGATCGCCGCGGGATTCGCCCGCCACCGGGTGAACAACTCCGTGAAGGGCCACTCGCTCGGATTGGCGCTCGCCGCCAGCGGAGTACCGGCGCGGGAATCCCGCGTGATCGCGAAAGTCAGATCCTGCGCCGGAATCCGCGGGTCGATCATCGGACCGCCCAGCTCCTCGGTCCAGTTCAGTCCGGCGAACTGTTTTCCACCGGTGAGCACCGGGAACTTCCCCGTAACACTGACCGCACCCCAGCGCCAATGAGTGTGGAAACAGTGGAACGCGCCGGGGCTGGAGGGCAGTTTGCCCTTGTCATCTCTCGGGAAATGGTGGTAGTTGTCCCAGGTCTGCCGATCCGGTCCGGTGTCGAGCTTCGCCCGCTCACGCAGTCCTGAGCCGATCAGCTCGTGGTGCAACGGTTTTTCCGCGCCCTCGAAGACGTCGTAGAGCACCGGCGGACGGAGCAAGTTGCCCTCGCTCGGGATCACGAGCGGCACATCCTCGCTGTCGCGAAAGACCGCGCCGAGGTCGTTCCCGTCCCCTTTGTTGTGCAATACGAGATCGAAGCGGAAGTCCGCCCGGAAATACGACGGCCCCGGCAGGTTCTCCTTTCCCGGTTTCAGCCGGAACTCCAGCAGCGGGAATATCCGGGCCGCACGTAGTACCGAACCGGGTTCATGGGAGGGATGCTTCGAATACGGTCCGAACAGATAGCGCTGGTTGATGGTGAGGATGTCGTTCCGCTTTCCGGGGATCGCGGTCTCCGCTTCGTAATCGACCCCCAGCCCGCCGGAGATCGGGTAGATCGCGAAGTCTCCCGGCGCCTGACCACCGCGAATGAGCTCGAACGGCTGGTTCTTCGCCGGAAGATCCGGACTGCCCAAGACGTACGACCGTTTCTTGGCCTTGAGCACGGGATCCGGGCCACCGGATCGGTCGCGTGGCTCGGGCGCCGCCACCCACACCCGGGGGACGCGGATGTCGTGGGCCATCGGATACCCCTGATGCGAGACGGTGCTGAGGATCAGCCCGCCGCCGTCGGGTTCCAGCCGGTCCGAGAAACTCCAACCGCCGAAGGATCGCTCAGCCATTCGTACCCACCACCCGCAGTACCGCCTTCTCCGTCACATCATTGACCGCGTCTCGAACCCGAACCACGACATCCCAGACCCCCGGGCCGACCCGCGCCGAAGAACCACCGGACAGGGGAACGATCTCCGTCGGCGCCAACGGCGACCAGGCCTGCCAGTTGTACTCGAACCGGCCCGAACCGCCGATCGTCAGCGCTTCGAGGGCAATCCCGCCCGACATCCGCGTCGGCACCACCTGCACCAGCATCGAATGCCCGCTGGCAGGCGAGACCACCGCCAGATCGTCGCCCCAGCGAATCCAAAAAGGACAGAGGGCGTCACGGTCCTCGTCCTCGTCACCACTGAGGTAGATGAGGCTCATCTTCTTCTCCTCGTGGTCATCCCGGTGCTCCGGCGGCTCGTCCTCGTCCGGTGACGGCAGCCGGGCCACCATGGTGTCGGTGCCCAGCGAGCGGCAGGTGGAGCCGAACGCCTGGACTTCGCCTGCCGCGTCGACCCACACCTCCACGGTCTCCCCGAATACCGGGACGAGCTTCTCGTCGCTGCCCGGCCGGAGCATCCGGACGAAACGGCACACCGTGCTACCGCCCCGGCCTTCCCCGCCCACCGCTCCCGCCCAGGTGTCGATCATCCGAAGATCGTCGGGCAGGATCGCGGGCAAGTCACCGCCCGCCGACCCGAGCCGACGCCGGACGTCGGCAAGGAACGCGTTCGCGACCTCACGCGTGCGCACCAGGGACGGCGGAGTCGGCCCGCCGCCCCTGCTGCCTGAGTCGAACCACAAGGCCCCGCTGGCCGGATGCACCTGGAGCCGTTTCTCCCGCACATTCGGGAACAGGACGCGCTGGATCACCTCGGCGTTTTTGACCACTTTGGCTGGGTCACCAGGCCGGTACACCCGGACCGATTCCTTGGGCACCGAACCACCGTGCGGCGGTTCGGGCCGGGCAGGCGGGGCGATCGGTGTGATGAACGGCGACCCGGCCGGCGGCTCGTGATGGAACGTCCTCATCGCCGGATTACAGCTCCTGTCCGGTTTTGGGGTCGTACTCGACCTCCACCGCGACCACCTGGTCCGTCGGCAGGACCTCGACCCACTGATCGAAGATCTGGTACGGCTCGGCCGGCCGGAACCCGCCGTCGAGCGGGTCGAAGCCGGTTTCGAAGACCTTCTCCGTGGCGAGCGTGTTGTCCATGTTCGTGTTCGACGCCTGGAGTTCCTTGACCAGTTCGTCGAGCACCCAGCCGATCGTCTGGCCCCGCCAGGTCTCCGGGTCGCCCTGCTGCCACTTGTAAAGCTCGCCAAGGGCAGCCTCACCCTCCACATCGGACCGTTTGAGCCAGTCGACGGCCTCGGTCTCGTGGCCGGGCCGGATCGGCAGCACTACCTTGACCCAGGCGGCGTTGAGGAATTCGTTGCGCCGCTCGTCGCCGTCGGCCTGGATCAGCCAGCCCAGCGAGCTGCCGGTCGGTCCTGGATTCGAGTTTTCGGTGATCAGGTAGTTGACGCGGTATTCGAGTTCCGTGTTCGGGTCGCCCGGTCCCCGGTTTTCCCCGCTGGTATGGGAATACCAGCTCACCACGGTCTCGCCGTCGATCGGATCCGGCGACTTGTTGTCCCAGTTGTGCGGCGGCACCGGATACCGGCCCTTCGTCCCCGGTCCGGCGGGATCGGAGATGCCCGTCCGGAACGTTCTTGTTGAGCTGCTTGATCAGATCCGCGAACACCACCTGGCGCTCCTCCTTGCGGAGCTCCTCCGACGGGCGGGTGCGGATCTTGCTGATCAGATCGATCCGAGCGCCCACCGCCTCGGCGTAGGTACGGCGCTGAATCACGGCGACCGCGTCTTCGTACTCCTTGAGCGCGCGGTCATAGGAACCCTGGTCGGGATGAGACGACGGCGGCGCCCAGGTCAGCGAAAAGGTCAACGTCATGGAGTCGGTTCCGGCCCAGCTGGCCTCGCTGGCCGTCAGCGAGAACTTCCCGTTCTGCACGTTCTCCGGCCTGACCTCGACATGATGCGGGATCAGCTTGGCCGGCCCGCCGTTGCCGTTCTTCATCTCCAGCAGCACGATCCGGTCGGTCAACGTGTAGCCCGGCGCCGGCGGCACGGCTACGAAATCGTTGGTGGCGTAGACATGTTCGTTGTCCTCGTCCTCGTTGTTCATCCACTGCAAACTCTCGTCGATCCGGTAGGTCGCGCCGTTGTGCGGCGGGTTGCTGTTGTCCCGGTGGAACCACCGGAACGGGAACGTGCCGGTGAAGGTGACGATCTTCTCCTGCAGGGTTTCCAGCGGTTCCGGTTTGCGCAGCGACGAAAGGTCGGGCGCGGGCACCACGTGCACGAGCTCGCCGAGGCCGAGTTTCCGGCCGGGCGCCACGTACGACTTCGGATCCGCACCGGGCGCCGGAATGCCGCCGGGGCCAAGGAAGACCTGCCAGCTCAGCTGTGAACCCAGATGCTGCAGCTGAACACCGACCTTGCGCATCTTCCGCCGCAGCTCGTAGTTGACCAGCTTGTCGGTCGTGTTCTGCACGACGTAGCGGCGGCTGGAGGTGTCCGTCGTCTCCGTGACGGTTTTGAACGTCGTCTTGAAGTTGCGGACGATCTCACTGCTGACCTTCGAGCTCTGCGTCCGGCTGTGCTTGTGCGTCTGCTCCGACGACTTGCCGGTCGAGGTCGTCGTGCTGAAGGTCGTGCTGACATCACCGTGGTAGATACCGGCGAAGTTCGCACCCGCGCTGGCACTCGCGCCGAGGGTGGTGTCGTTGGCGTTGTCCTCTTTCACCGCGTCCGCGACATCGGCCTGCTCGGTCAGGCTTTCCTCGACCTTGCGGGTGGTCTGCTCGGACTGCTCGGCCGTCCGCTCGGTCGAGGTCCGGCGCGAACTGGTCTCGATGACCTCCACGGTCCCACCCGGGCTGAGCCACAGATGCCCGGCGGGGGTGCCAAGGAAGGTGTCGAACTCGAAGAAGTACTCCCGAAACAGGTTCACCAGGCCGACCGGTGAAAGGATGCCTTCGACCGGAGCCGCGTCAGAGAGCGCGGCGAGCGCTTCGCCCGGCACCCGCTCGCCGGTGAACCGTTCCGCGTTCTGCGCTCCCATCCAGCCGACAAGTGGCTGATAGACACCGAAAACCTCGCTCGCGTACGGGAAGGTTCCGGTGAAGTCGGCTACCGGCCTGCCGGTGAAAACGCGGCTCGCGGGCGACGGAAGCGACTGGATGTTCGCGACCGAACCGCCGGCGGTCTTCGCGAACGGCAGCACGGTCCACGGCCTGCCCGTCCCGGTTGCCCCGACGAGGAAGAGCTCACGATCAGCCTGGGCGGTAGGCGCGACGAAAGAGATCGACTGGGTTCCGCTCGGCGAGCTGAGAATCTTGCCCGCGTATTGGCGGCTGATCGTGGTGTCCTTCTCGAGGAACGCGCCGTTGAGCGCGGTGACGTCCGGGTACCGGTGCGGGTCCTGAACGTCGACGTCGGCGGGGAGGGCCAGCGCGATCCGCTGGTTACCACCGATGAAGTCGCCGGGCGAGCCTTGCACGGTGTAGGTCCAGACCTGGTAATACGCGTTCGGTCCGCTGGTGGCGAGCGGAACCTTTCCGGTGAATATCACGGTCAATGCCACGATGGTCTGCCCCTCGGTGATCGTCTGGTGTGTCGACGTCCATAGTTCGGCAGATGATCACCGGAAAGAGGGACACACGGCACGCCGAAAGGGCTTGATCATCCGCCTGATGAGGCAGCTGAATGATCAGTTCTTGACCAACGCCGAAACGGCAACCACTTGACGGAGTGAGCACTCACTCCGCATACTGGAAGCCATGAACCCACCACCTACCCGGCAGAGAGCGCCGGGCATGAGCCCAGAAGACCGCCGCAAGATGATCGTGCGAGCCGTGCTGCCGCTCGTCATGGAACACGGCGCCGCGGTCACCTCCAGCCAACTGGCGCAGGCCGCCGGCATCGGCGAAGGCACCATTTTCCGCGTGTTCAAGGACAAGGACGAACTCCTCGCCACCTGTGTGCTCGAGGCGCTCGACCCCAGCGACGCGCTCACCGCGATCGCCGAAATCCCACTCGACCAGCCCCTCGCCGACCGGCTACTCGAAGCGGCCGAAACACTTCGCGCGCGTCTGCAGCGGATGGGCGCGGTCATGGCCGCCATGCATGGCTCCGGCCGCGGCGGTCACCGGGATCGCCACGGCGGGCGACGCGAGTCGATGACCGCGATGCGCGAGGCGATCCTCGAACTCTTCGAACCGGAGAAGGACAAACTGCGCCTGCCTGCCGAGCAACTGGCGTCGCTGTTCCTCTCCCTGCTTTTCACTCGCTCCCGTCCCGACGACGACGCCGGACCGACCACACGCGAAATCATCGACGTGTTCCTCAACGGCGCCATGGAGGCTGAATGATCCCCGGTGGGGGAGGCGGCCTGGAGTTCATGCTCGGCCGTGGCAGACGAGGTCGCCGCCGGGCGGTCACCGTGCCGGACAGTGGCCTGACCGGGCCCATCGACATTCCCGAACCACAACCCGAACAGCAGCCAAGAGACCTGCGCTCGCGATTCAGGCGCCTGCGCCAAGCCGTCGGCGGGACCGTTCGCGGACTCCCGAAGGTCGCACGGCTGACCTGGCAGGCGAGCCCGTGGCTGACCATCGCGATCGGCGTGGTCACGCTGATCGCGGGACTACTGCCGACAGTGACGGCGTACGCCGCCAAGCTGCTGCTCGACTCCGTCGTCGCGGCGATCGCGGGCCACGGCAACAAAAGCACGATCGTCGGCGTGGCCGTGTTCCAGTTCGCGCTCTTGGCGTTCAGCGCGATCAGCACGGCGTTGACCACCATCAGTCAGACGCTGCTGCAAGAGAAGATGACGCTGACCATCCGTCATCAGGTGATGGACCACGCCAGCAAGCTCCACCTGGCCTACTTCGAAGGCTCGGAGTCCTACGATCTGCTGCGGCAAGCGTCGCAAGAAGCGCCGACGCGCCCGCTGTCGATGATGACCTCGGCACTGGGCCTGATCCGGACCATGATCACCTTTACCAGCATGATCGCGCTGCTGGTGTCGATCAGCCCGCTGCTCGCGCTCGTCGCGCTGCTGGCACCGATCCCGGCGTTCATCTCGCAGTCGAAGTACGGCGCCCGCGCGTTCTGGCTGACGTTCGTGATGTCCCCGATCAAACGCCGCATGGATTACCTGAACTCCCTGGTCACCACCGATACGTATGCCAAGGAGACCAAGCTGTTCGGCCTCGGCCCGTATCTCGTCGACAGGTTCCGTCAGCTCGGCCAGGTGTCCTACCAGCGCCAAGTCAAGTTGACGAGAAACCGGAACCTGAGCGCGACGGCCTGGGGGATGCTGAGCACCGCGGCCGGCGCCGCCATCGCGCTCTATATCGCACTTCAAGCCGTCGACGGCAACCTCACGCTGGGAGACCTCGCGCTCTACACCGCGGCGGCGACTTCGGTGCAGGCGTCCGTGCAGGGCTTGTTCACGGCCTTCAGCGGAATGTACGAAAACAACCTTTACCTGGACAACCTCTACAAATTCCTCGACACCGAGCCCGAAGTGAAGGCGCCACCGAAACCGCGTCCGCTGCCGGACAAGGTCCAAGGCCATATCGAATTCGACCACGTGTCCTTCGGTTATCCAGGCTCGGAAGAACGCGCACTGGACGACGTCAGCTTCGAAATCCGGCCGGGCGAGACGGTCGCCGTCGTCGGCCGCAACGGCGCCGGGAAGTCGACGCTGTTCAAACTGCTGTGCCGCCTCTACGACCCGACCGAGGGCCGCATCCTGCTCGACGGCGTCGACATCCGCGAATTCGACCCGGACGCCCTGCGCGAACAGATGAGCGCGATGTTCCAGGACTACGTGACCTACCAGGCCACCGCCGCCGAAAACATCGGCCTCGGCGACCTCTCCCGCCTGGAAGACCGCGCCCACATCGAACACTCGGCCCGCCGGGCCGGCGCCGACGAACGCATCGAACGCCTGCCGAAGGGCTACGACAGCCCGCTCGGCCGCTGGTTCGACCAGGGCGTCAGCCTGTCCGGCGGCGAGTGGCAGAAAATCGCCCTGGCCAGGGCATTCATGCGGGAAGCGCCGATCCTGGTCCTCGACGAGCCGACGTCCGCGCTCGACGCGCAGGCCGAAAACGAGCTGTTCTCTCGCCTGCGTGAACTGGCGGCCGGGCGAACGACGTTGTACATCTCGCACCGGTTCTCGACGGTCCGGCAGGCCGGGAAGATCCTGCTGCTGGCTCACGGAAAACTCGCCGAACACGGCACCCACGAGGAACTGATGGACCTCGGCGGGGACTACGCGGCCCTGTTCACCCTGCAAGCCGCCGCCTACCTGGCCGAACAACCCAGCTAAACCGGTCGTGAACGGCTCGTTGACCCGAACGAGTCGTTCACGGAACCGGTCGGGAGCAAAACGGACGGGCTGTACGTTCTTGAGGTATGGCTGTCGTGTTCTTGCTCTATGTGGTCGCCGAGGTGGCCGCCGTCTGGGCGGTGGGCTCGGCTGTCGGTGTGCTCGGAACAATCGGACTACTGATCGCCGGGGCACTCCTCGGCTCCTGGCTCGGCCGCCGCGAAGGCGCCAAAGCCATGCGCGCGTTCGTCGAAACAGCCCGCGCCGGCCGCCCGGCCGAAGCGGAAGTCACCAACGGCATGCTCGTCGCACTCGGCGGCGTGCTGATCATGCTGCCCGGTTTCGTCAGCGACATCGCGGGCCTGCTGCTCCTGCTCCCGCCGACCCGCTCGGTATTCCGCAAGATGTGGCTGCGCCGCATCGAACGCCGCGCCGTCATGTACGCGAACCGCACCCGCGGGCCGGTCGTGATCGTGGACAGCGAGGTCGTCGACCCGGAGCCGAAGCCACAGCAACAGCACCAGGTGATCGAAGGCCGCATCATCGAAGGCTGACACTTCTGAGCACGCCGGGCCAAGACTGTCGGTAAGTCGCCGTACCCTCGGATCCATCACTGAGAGGAGTACGCGGTGGTCGATCCCGACTTCCAGCCGTTCGCGCACCTGACTGTGCCCAACGCCGCGCTCTATCGCCGTGTCATGGGCACGTTCCTCCAGGCCAAGCGCAGGTTCACGGTGCATCTGCGGCCGGAGGACGTGCACGAGACGCTGGCCGACGTCGAACTGTCGGCCGTCGCGGACGCCCTCACCCGCCTGGAGGACTGGGGCAATCTGCGCGCCGATCCCGATACCAGCCGGGTCACCACGGTCGAGGACTTCCACCGCGCCCGCTTCCTCTATCAACTCACCGAACGCGGCGAGGCCGCCGAGACCGCACTGACGGCCTACGACGAGGCACTCGGCAGACGCGGCGCGCTACAAGCTGTCGCCCTCTCCGATATCGCCACCCAGTTGCACGCGCTGCTCGAACTCGCCGGGCAGGCCGCCCCCGATCCGGCCAAGGTGCATCTGCTGCTGCGCGGCCTGGTCGGCCGGTTCACCGACCTGGCGAGCAACGCGCAGGCCTTCATGGGTTCGCTGCAGCGAACCATCGACCTGCACGACGCCGACGCGGACGCGTTCCGGGCCTACAAGGACCGGTTGATCGACTACCTCGAACGCTTCATCAGGGACCTGGTCGGCACCGGCGGGGAGATCTCGGGACTGATCGACAGGGTGGAGCGGCACGGGGTCAGTGCGCTGCTGGACATCGCCGCCTGGCGAGAGGCGGAGGATGCCGCGCCGGGAGCGGATGACCCACAGCGCCAGGAGTTCGAGCGTGTCCGGCCGCTGTGGCAGGACCGCTGGCACGGCTTCCGGACCTGGTTCGTCAGCGAGCAGCATCACCCCAGTCAGGCGAAACTGCTGCGCTCGCAGGCCCGCACCGCGATCCCGCAGTTGTTGCAGGTGGTGGCCGCCCTCAACGACCGCCGGTCCGGCCGGTCCGACCGTTCCGCGGACTTCCGGAGCCTCGCGAAGTGGTTTGCCCAGGCACCGGACGAGGCGTCCCTGCACCGGCTGTGGCGGTCGGCCTTCGGGCTCTCGCCAGCGCGGCATCTGACCGTGGACGGCGAGACTCTCGAAGCCCGCGCCGAAACCCCGGTCCCACCAAGCACTCCGTGGCCGGACGCGCCGCCGTTGGAGATCAGCCCGCAGCTGCGCAAGACGGGGAGTTACGAGCGTCGCGGTAAGGCCAACAAGATGGTCGACCGCACCGAACAGCGGCGCTACCTGGCCGAACTCGCGGCGAGGGAAGCAGCCGAGACGGCCGCCGCACGGGCCGCGCTGGCCACCACCCACCCCACCCGGCTCGCCGACCTCGGCGAGCTCGATCCGGCGGCGTTCAAACTCTTCCTCGGGCTGCTCGGGGACGCGCTCGCGGCCAGGATCCCGGGTAAACGCGTGGTCGAAACCACGACGTCGGACGGCAGCATGGCGATCCGGCTGACCGCGCTGGACAATGCCGGGCAAGCCGAAATCCACACTCCGGACGGCGTGTTGCGTGGCCCGGACCACCTGGTGGAGATCATCGACCTGACCGCGGACGAGCTTGCGGAGCGCAGCGCGTGAGCCCTTCGCTTTCCGATGCTCTGACAGCGTCGCGCACCGACGAGTTCCGCCGCGGTGCGCGGGCTCTGCTCCGGCGCCCGATCGTGCGCGCGATCGGACAGCAGGCGGACGACTTCACCCTGATCAGGCGACACGCGGCCGAGCTGCGCACGTGGTTCGATCGCAACACCGGCTGGCGGCTGCTGGTCGACAGCGAGGTCGCCAGGCTGGTCAAGAGCGCGGCGACCACCGACGACCACACCCACCCCGCGCGCGACGTCCGTTACGTACTGGTCTGTCTCGCACTCGCCGTACTCGAGCGTGCCGACTCGCAGATCACCCTCGGCAGGCTGGCCGAGCAGGTGGTGCTCGGCGCGTCCGATCCGGAGCTGATCGACGCCGGCGTCGAGTTCACGCTGCAGGGCCGGGACGAGCGCGGCGACCTGGTCTCCGTGGTCCGGCTGCTCCTCGATCTCGGCGTGCTCAGCCGGGTCGCCGGCGATGAGGACGCGTTCGTCAAGGACACCGGTGACGCGCTCTACGACGTGGAACGCCGGGTGCTCGCCGCACTGCTGGCGGCCCCGCGCGGGCCGTCCACCGTGCGTGCGGAGCAGTTCGAAGACCGGCTCCGCACGCTGACGGCCGAACTTCCGCCTACCACCGACGACCTGCGTAACCAACGCCACCGGCACCGGCTGACCCGTCGCCTGCTGGACGAGCCGGTGCTCTATTACGACGAGCTGGACGAGGCCGAGAACGCGTACCTGACCAGCCAGCGCGGCGCCATCACCGCGCGGATCACCGAGCTGACCGGCCTGGTCGCCGAGGTCCGCGCCGAGGGCATCGCGATGGTCGACCCGTTCGACGATCTCACCGACGTCCGGATGCCGGAAAGCGGGACCGAGGGGCACGTGACGTTGTTGCTCGCGGAGTATCTGTCCACCAGCTTCGGCCGCGAGGTGCCACTGACCGAACTGCACACGAAAGTGCGCGAGTACGCCGTGGCACATAAGGGATATTGGCGTCGCAACGCCACCGAGCCGAGTGCGGAGATCGAACTGACAACGGTCGCGCTCGTGCGGCTCGAAGCGCTGCGGCTGATCCGGTGGAACCCTGCCTCGGTGCTCGCCCGTCCCGCCTTGTCGCGATATGCCTTGGCCGAACCCACGATTCGCCTTCCGAAGGACCGCCGATGATCCGCGAGCTACCCGAGCCGGCGCTGGAGCGCTGGCAGCCGCTGCGCGCCGGGCTGATCGACCTCTTCTATTACGACACCGAGGAATTCTGGTTCCGTGATGGGCGGTTGTTGTTGCGCGGCAACAACGGCACCGGCAAGTCCAAGGTGCTCGCGCTGACCCTGCCGTTCCTGCTCGACGGCGACCTGTCGCCGCATCGTGTCGAACCGGATGCCGACCCCAAGAAGAAAATGGAGTGGAACCTGCTGCTCGGCGGCGCCCACCCGCATTCCGAGCGCCTCGGTTACACCTGGCTGGAGTTCGGCCGGCTCGACGAGCACGGCGAAGCCCAATTCCGCACCCTCGGCTGTGGACTGAAAGCCGTGTCCGGCAAGGGAATCGCCCGGCACTGGTTCTTCATTACCGAGCAGCGCGTCGGTGCCGGTCTCGCACTGGTCGACGCGACCGGCACGGCCCTGAGCAAGGACAGGCTCGCCGACGCACTCGGCGAGCACGGCACCGTGTACGACCGGGCCCGGAGCTATCGCCGGGCCGTCGATGAGGCCTTGTTCGGGTTCGGCGAGCAGCGTTACGGGGCGTTGGTGGATCTGCTGGTCCAGCTTCGCCAGCCGCAGTTGTCCAAGCGCCCCAGCGAAAAGGCACTGTCCGCGGCGCTCACCGAATCGCTTCCGCCGCTGGATCAAGCCGTGGTCGCGGATGTCGCCGAGGCGTTCCGCAGCCTGGAGGAGGATCGCGACGCGCTGGGCGCGATGACAGAGGCGCATGGCGCGGCGAAGTCGTTCCTCGGGCATTACCGCCGCTACGCCCGGATCGCGTCGCGAAGGCGGGCAGCCCGGCCACGTGAAGCGCAGGCGGCATACCGGCGCGTCAACGATGAACTGACCGCGGCCGAGACCGCCTACCAGCGCGCGGAAACCGACCTGACGGCGGCCAAGACACTGCTCGACGAACTCGGTACCACACGGAAACGCTTACAGGCCAGGGAAGAGGCGCTCCGCGCGAGCCCGGAGATGCGCAGCGCCCACGAGTTGGAGCGGGCGGCGAAGGATGCCCGCCGGCTCACCGAGGACGCGAGCAGGCTCACCGGCGAACGCGGCCGCTCCGCCGGGAAGCTGACCACCCGCCGGGAACGGCAGGTTTCAGCGATGGAACGCCTCGCTTCCGCGCGCTCGGGCCTGGACGCGGCGCGTGCTTCCGCCGCGGAAACCGCCGCCACAGCACTGATCGCCGGCTCGCACGCGGAGCGAATCGACAAAGCGCTGGACGTCCAGCCGGATTTGCTCGCGCTACGCCGGGAAGCCGATCAACTCGCCGACCGCCAGCAACGTGCGGTCAAGCAGGTGACCGCGCTGATCGGTGCCGTCGAGGAAGCGGGCCGCACCCTCGCCGAGGCCCGGCGGAAGGTGTCCGAGCTCGACGCGGAAGCCGACGAACTCGCCGACCGCCGGGCCATCGCCGAAGTCGCGGCGACCGCATGTGGCGCCGAGCTGGTCTCGGCGGTGCGCGGTCACCTCGACGCGGCCACCGAACTGAGGCTCCCCGACCCGGCCGCCACCTTGGCGGAGCTGGAGTTGTGGGTCGAAACCCTCGACGGCACCAACCCGGCGGCAGCCGCGGTCAGCGGGGCCGGGCAGGTGGCGACCGCCGCCCTCGCCCGGAGCGACGCTGCCTTCGAGGCACGGGAAGTCTCCGCGCGGCAGCATGGCGTTGAGCTGACAACGGAGATCGATCGGCTGGAACGCGGCGAGGACAGTATTCCGCCGACGCCGTACACCAGGCAGCACGCCACACGGGCCGGGCGAGCCGGTGCGCCGCTGTGGCAGCTCGTGGACTTCGCCGCCGAAATCGGCCCCGCCGAGCGAGCCGGCCTCGAAGCGGCGTTGGAAGGCGCGGGCATCCTCGACGCGTGGGTCACCCCGGCGGGTGAGGTGCTGGCTCCGGACACCGAGGATGTGGTGCTGCGGCCCGGAGATCGGGTGTCCGGGCCGAACCTTGCCGCGGCGTTGAGTCCGGCGGTGGATCGCGAAAATCCGCAGGCGAACGCGGTTTCCGATGACGTCGTCGCGGAGGTGCTCGCGTCGATCGGCCTCGGCGAGCACGGGAATACCTGGATGCGGACCGACGGCGAGTTCCGCATCGGCGTGCTGACCGGTTCCTGGCACAAGCCGACAGCCGAGTACATCGGCCGGGGCGCCCGCGAGGCAGCCCGGCGTGCGCACTTGCTCGCGCTCCGCGCCGAACTGTCCACAGTGGAATCCGAACTCGCGGAGCTGGCCGAATCGCGGCGGCTACTGGGCGAACGGCAGGGGATCCTGGCCGTCGAGGTCGCGAACCTGCCGTCCGACACGGCGTTGCGCGAGGCGCATTCGGACGTGAAGAGGCTTGCCCGTGACTATCAACAGCTCGTGGGTCGCCAGGAGATCGCCGCTCAGCGGCTGGTCGACGCGACCGACCAAGCCGGGCAAGCGCAGACCGCGCTAACGGAGAGCGCCGGTGACGCGGGCCTGCCATCGACCCGCCCGGAACTGTCCACTGTGGATGGTGCGCTGGCCGGCTACCGGGTCGCCCTCGCCGGTCTCTGGCCGGCCGTCGGCACCGTGACCGAAGCCGCCCGCGAAGCAGCGGAAGCCGCGGAGGCACTCGAAGACGCCGAGACTGAGCTGGCCGAGCTCGCGGAACGTGCCGATGCGGCGGAACAAGAGGCGGCCGGTGCCGTGGAGCGGCACAAAACGCTGCGCGACACCGTCGGGGCAGCCGTCGCCGAGCTGGAGTCACAGCTCGCGGACGTCGCGGAGCTGTTGCATACCAACGAAAGTCAGCGCGATGACGCCAACCGCACCCGCGAAGAGGCGATCGGGGCCCGGGGCAAGGCAGAGGGCCGTCGCGAGGAGCTGACCGAACAGCTGAAGACCGCGACCGACGAGCGCGCCGCGGCGGCCGAGGCGCTGCGCCGGTTCACCACCACTGGCTTGCTCGCCGTCGCCCTGCCCGAACTCTCGGTGCCGGACCCCGGCGAGCCTTGGGCGCCGGATCCCACCGTGCGGCTGGCCAGGAGGGTGAACGACGAACTCGCCGACACCCCCGACGACGACCCGGCCTGGGATCGCGCCCAGAAACGCGTCAACGACGAGCTCAAAACGCTGACGGACACCCTTTCCCGCCAGGGCAACAAGGCCTCGGGGGATCTCTTCGAAGATGGCCTGGTGGTCGAGGTCGAATTCCAGGGCAAGCCGGCAACGGTCCCGGAACTCACCGACGCCCTCGCCACCGAGGTCGCCGACCGCGAGCGGCTGCTCAGCGAGCGGGAGCGCGAAATTCTGGAGAACCACCTGGTCAACGAAGTGGCGAGCACCCTGCAAGAACTGATCTCCGCCGCCGAGGCGCAGGTCGCCGGGATGAACGTCGAGCTGGACGAGCGGCCGACCAGTACCGGGATGCGCCTGCGGCTGCAATGGCGGCCACGGGAAGACGGCCCGGCCGGATTGGCCGCCGCCAGGGAACGGCTGCTCCGGCAGACCGCCGACGCCTGGTCCGAGGACGATCGCGCCGCTGTCGGCGGCTTTCTGCAGGCCAGGATCGCCGAGGTGCGGGCAAGGGACGCGGCGGGCACCTGGCTGGAGCACCTCACCGAGGCGCTGGACTACCGGAGCTGGAACAGGTTCGTCATCCAGCGGCACCAGAACGGCCAATGGAAACCCGCGACCGGCCCCGCGTCGGGCGGTGAACGGGTGCTCGCCGCCAGCGTGCCGCTGTTCGCCGCCGCGTCCTCGCACTACGCGTCCGCCGGCAGCCCGCACGCGCCTCGCCTGGTCACCCTGGACGAGGCGTTCGCCGGCGTCGACGACAACGCGCGGGCGAAATACCTCGGCCTGCTCGCCGCGTTCGACCTGGACGTGGTGATGACCAGCGAACGCGAGTGGGGCTGCTATCCGGAGGTGCCCGGCCTGGCGATCTCGCAGCTGTCCCGCACCGACGACGTGGCGGCGGTGCTGGTCACCAACTGGGAGTGGGACGGCCGAAAGCGAACCAAGGTCGGCCGCCGAGAACCCGCCCCGGCACCTACTCCGGCACCGGCTCCCCAGGAAAGCTTGTGGGGCGACACCCCTTGAGCGCGTTTGACGAGGGGGCGAGGAGCACGGCTGAGCATGATCGGTTGACTCGGTTGTTGGGCGATGCCGACCTGGCCTGGCTGGTCAATCGCGTTCGCCGCCGAATGGAACGCGGCGAAACCCTGGACACCTCGGTAACCCTCGCCGATTCCA
>Ga0193717_1001136_pt1 | contig 16622 bp, 14 predicted proteins | sample U2c2metaG_FD_145900 | JGI IMG/M metagenome (GOLD analysis project Ga0193717, IMG submission 145900) | Soil microbial communities from a riparian zone of the East river system, Colorado, United States - U2c2 | ecosystem: Environmental > Terrestrial > Soil > Riparian zone | place: USA: East River... | reverse complement strand
GCATTTCCGTGCGATCAGCGGCACCGGTTTCCGTACGTTGCAGGAAGGCCAGAAGGTCAGCTTCCGCGTCGTGCAGGGCCAGAAGGGGCTGCAGGCGGAAGACGTCGCCGCGGCTTGAGCCAGGCGTCAGTCTGATCTCATTTTTGGGCCGCGGCGTTCGCGCCGCGGCCTTTTGTTTTTCTGAAGATGCCGCATTTAAGTGCGGATAACCGTCTTCCCGGAGGTAATGAATGCTGACCCTGAATGTGCGCGGGCTGCCGCGCAGCATGACCGAGACGGGAGTTACCGACCTGTTCTCGAAGTTCGGCCGCGTGCACAAGCTCAAGCTCGCGATCGACCCGTTCAAAAACGAATGCCGCGGCTTCGCCGAGCTGGCGATGGAAGGCCACGAGGCGCGCGCCGCCATCACGGGGCTCGACGGCTCGACCCATGACGGCAGCACGCTGCGCGTCGGCCTCGCCAGCGACCGGCCCCAACGCGGCCGCCGATAGGTTGGGCGTAGGTTGGGCTGAGCGGAGCGATGCCCAACGATCGATGCCCCGCATGGTGCGGCATCACGTTGGGGTTCGCGGGGCTCACCCCAACCTACACGACACACATCGCCGCGAGATGGGATCGAGGTCATGACCGGCCGTTCATCGCTCGAAATCGAACCGCGCCTGCACGATCTCGGTGACGGCTTCGTCGTGCGCCGCCTGCTGCCGTACCGGCTGCGGCGGCAGGTCGGGCCGTTCGTGTTCTTCGATCATTTCGGACCGGTCGAGCTCGGCGCGGGCCGCGGCATGGACGTGCGGCCGCATCCGCACATCGGGCTCGCCACGCTCACCTATCTGTACGAGGGGGCGATCGAGCATCGCGACAGCCTGGATTCCGTCCAGGTGATCCGTCCCGGCGACGTCAACTGGATGACTGCCGGCCGCGGCATCGTGCATTCCGAGCGGACACCCGCGTCCGAACGCGCGGCCGGACATCGCCTGCACGGCGTGCAGACCTGGCTGGCGTTGCCGCTCGACAGCGAGGAAACCGATCCCTCGTTCCATCACCACGACGCGGCAACCTTGCCCGAAGACGAGCGCGACGGCGTGCGCCTGCGCGTCATCGCCGGCAGCGCGTTCGGCATGGAATCGCCGGTGCGCGTGTACGCGCCGACGCTGTACGTGGATCTGCAATTCGCCGCCGGCGGCCGCCTCGTGCTGCCGACCGAACACGCGGAGCGCGCCGTGTATGTGCTCGAAGGCGAGTTGGCGATCGACGGCGAGCCACTCGCCGCGAGTCACATGCGCGTGCTCGAAAGCGGAAACGTTGCCGAGCTTTCGGCGACCGCGCCGGCGCGCGTGCTGGTCTGCGGCGGCGCGCCGCTCGACGGCGAGCGCCTGCTCTGGTGGAATTTCGTCGCCTCGAGCCCCGAGCGCATCGAGCGTGCGAAAGCGGAGTGGGCCGCGCAGGCGTTCGGCGCGGTCGCGGGCGAGACGGAGTTCATACCGCTGCCGGAGCGGTAACGGCGCCCCACGTCCATCGGCCACGGATCTCGACATGCAGCGCTACACGAGTTTCCGCGAGTTCTATCCGTACTATCTTTCCGAGCACGCAAACATCACCTGCCGGCGCCTGCATTTCGCCGGCAGCCTGCTGGTCATCGCGGTGATCGTGATTGCGCTGGCAACATCCGATGCGCGCTGGCTGCTGCTGGCGCCGCTGGCCGGCTACGGCTTCGCCTGGGTCGGCCACTACTTCTTCGAGAAGAATCGCCCGGCGACGTTCACCCATCCCCTCTACAGTTTCATCGGCGACTGGGCGATGTTCGTCGACGTGCTGCGTCGCCGCGTGCGCATCTAAGAGCACTTTGGGACATCTGGACGACCGTGATCCGTCCGTAGCATGACTTTCGTCCCATCGCTAGGATGAGCTGCGCTCGTTAATCTCCACGGACTCGCGAAGCGGACGGCGGGGTTGTCGTGCCGCTCGCGTTCGGATCGTCGTCACGCGCCGGGAGAATGCTCATGCGCCATCGGTGGCTGGTTTGTCCTGCCTTGTTCCTGGTCGCGATCACCGGCGCGCATGCGCTGACGATCGACGAACTGCTGGCGAAGAATGTCGAGGCGCGCGGCGGCGCCGACAAGGTCGCCGCGATAAAGACGCTGAAGTCCGAGGGCAAGATGCTGTTCGGCGGCCAGTTCGAGCTGACGCTGGTGCAATACCAGAAGGCGCCGGACCTGGTGCGCAACGAGGCCAGCATCCAGGGCCTGACCGCCGTGCAGGCCTGGGACGGCAAGGAGGCCTGGCAGATCTCGCCGTTCCAGGGCCGCAAGGATCCGGAAAAGATGTCGGCCGAAGATGCCAAGGCGCTGTCCGATGACGCGCCGATCGCCGGCGCGCTGATCGGCGCGAGCGAGCGCGGCGCCAAGGTCGAATACCTCGGCACCGAGGACGTCGACGGCACCGAAGCGCACAAGCTCAAGGTCACGCTGAAGAACGGCGACATCGAATACGTCTATCTCGATCCCGATCACTTCCTCGAAATCCGCACGGTCACGCAACGCAGCGTGCGCGGCACGCTGGTCGAAAGCATCTCCGACTTCGGCGATTACGAGGAAGTCGCCGGTGTGTTCTTCCCGTTCTCGACCTCCACCGAAAACAAGGCCGACGGCAGCCGCACGCAGACCACGATCGAGCATGCCGAAGCCAACGTCGCGATCGACGACAGTCTGTTCGCGTTCCCGGCAGCGAAAACAGGAGCCGGCAAATGAGCGCGGAGATGACACGCATGATTCGCTCGATCGTTCGCAAGACCTCGCTGTCGGCGCTGGTCGCGGTCGTACTCGGTGCGGCAGTTGCGGCCGGCGCGGCGGAAACCGCGGCGCCGCGTTTCGATGCCGGCGTCGTTTCCGGCCTCGGTGCCCGCAACATCGGTTCGGCGGCAATGAGCGGCCGCATCGCCGCACTCGACGCGGTGCCGGGCAAGGACGGCAAGACCACGCTGTTCGTCGGCGCGGCATCCGGCGGCGTCTGGAAGTCGACCGACGGCGGCACGACGTTCAAATCGGTGTTCGACAAGCAGCCGGTGCAGTCGATCGGCGCGATCACCATCGACCCGACCAACCACGACACGATCTGGGTCGGCACCGGCGAGCCGTGGACGCGCAACTCGGTCTCGATCGGCAACGGCGTCTACAAATCCGTTGACGGCGGCGAGACCTGGACGCATCTGGGCCTCGACAATTCCGAGCGCATCTCCAGCATCCTGGTCGATCCGCGCGACGGCAACACGGTGTATGCCTGCGCGCCCGGCAAATTGTGGAGCGATTCGGCCGATCGCGGCCTGTACAAGACGACCGACGGCGGCAAGAACTGGGACCTCGTGCTCAAGGGCCGCAATCTCTCGACCGGCTGCTCGACGATCAGCCTCGATCCGAAAGACGCGAACGTGCTCTTCGCCGGCCTGTGGGATTTCCGCCGCAAGGGCTGGACGTTCCGCTCCGGCGGAGAATCGTCGAGCGTGGAATCGGGCAGTGGCTTTTTCCGTTCCGCGGACGGCGGCCGCTCGTGGACCGAGATCACCGATTCGGCCAACAAGGGATTTCCGAAAAAACCCTATGGACGCATCGCCGCTGCGGTCGCGCCGTCAGCATCCAACATCGTCTACGCTTTCGTCGAGTCGACCGACTCCGCGCTGTACCGCTCCGATGACGGCGGCAAGACCTGGGAAAAGCGCGACAAGAGCCAGATGATGGTCTGGCGTCCGTTCTATTTCGCGCATCTCACCGTCGATCCGAAGAATCCGGACCGCTTGTTCAAGCCCGATCTGACCCTGATCCAGAGCCTCGACGGCGGCAAGAGCTTCGCCAACGTCGGCGGCGGAACGCACGGCGATCATCACGACATCTGGATCGATCCGACCGACACGCAGCACGTGATCACCGGCGACGACGGCGGCCTGTGGCAGTCGTACGACGGCGGCAACAAGTGGTGGAAGCAGAACAACCTGCCGGTCTCGCAGTTCTATCACGTGAGTACCGACAACGCCGATCCGTTCCGCGTCTACGGCGGCCTGCAGGACAACAGCTCGTGGGTCGGCGACAGCCAGTACCCCGGCGGCATCACCAATTCGCGCTGGGAGAACATGTACGGCGGCGACGGCTTCTGGATGTTCGAGGACCCGTCCGACGCCAACTACATCTACGCCGAATACCAGGGCGGCACGATCGGACGCATCAACCGCAACACGCACGAGTTCCGCGCGATCCAGCCCGAAGCCAACTACAACGAGAAGCTGCGCTGGAACTGGAACACTCCGATCGCGCTGTCGCCGAACGAGAAGGGCACGATCTACATCGGCTCGCAGTTCCTGTTCCGCTCGCGCGACCATGGCCAGAGCTGGGATCGCATTTCGCCGGATCTGTCGACCAACGATCCGAACAAGCAGAAGCAGGAGGAGTCGGGCGGCATCACCGTCGACAACTCGGCCGCGGAGATGCACACGACGATCTACTCGATCAGCGAATCGCCGAAGCAGGCCGGCCTGATCTGGGTCGGCACCGACGACGGCAACGTGCAGCTGACGCGCGACGCCGGCAAGACCTGGACGAACGTCGTTCGCAACGTCAAGGGCGTGCCAGAGCACGCGTGGGTATCGTGGGTGCAGGCCGGCACCTTCGACGCCGGCACCGCATTCGTCGCGTTCGATCGCCACACGTTCGGCGACATGGCGCCGTACATCTACAAGACCACCGACTACGGCAAGTCGTGGACCGCGCTGGTCTCGCCGAAGAATGCCAAGGGGCTGCGCGGTTACGCACACGTGATCCGGCAGGATTCGGTCAAGCCCGACCTGCTGTACGCCGGCACCGAATTCGGCCTGTGGATATCGATCGACGGCGGCAAGGAATGGGCCGAGTTCAAGGGCGGCAACTTCCCGTCCGTCGCGGTGCGCGATATCGCGTTGCAGAATCGCGACGCATCGCTCGCGCTGGCGACGCACGGGCGCGGCATCTGGATCATCGACGACCTGACCTCGCTGCGCGCGCTGGACGCGAAGACGCTCGCCAGCGAAGCCGCATTCCTCGAAACGCGGCCGATACAGCAGCGCATCAACGCGTTCGGCGGCTGGCCCGAAGGCGACGCCAGCTTCGCCGGTCCGAATCCGCCGAACGGCGCCGAGATCACCTACTACCAGAAAGGCCGCCACCTGTTCGGCAAGCTGAAGATCGACGTGCTCGACGACAAGGGCGAGATCATCGACACGATTCCGGCGAGCGTGCGCCGCGGCATCAACCGGGTGACCTGGTCGATGCGCGTCAAGCCGCCACGTGTGCCGCCGGCCGCGCAGATCGCGTTCAACTCGACGCAGGGCCCGCGCGTGCCGCCAGGCACGTACACCGTGCGCATGACCAAGGGCAAGGAGGTCTACCAGACCAGGATCGACGTCGGACTCGATCGGCGCGTGAGTTTCGATGCTACCGATCGGCGCGCGCAATACGACGCGGCCATGCGCGTGCGCGGCCTGTTCGGCGAAATGAGCGCGCTGGTCGATCAGATCAACGCGGTACGTGCGCAAGCCAACGCTGCGGGTGCGAAGCTCGCGGAGAAGGACGCGATGCGCAAGCAGCTCACGGAGCTGTCGGCGAAAGCGGACGATATCCGCAAGAAGATCGTGGCGACCAAGGAGGGCGGTGCGATCACCGGCGAGGAACGCCTGCGCGAGCACATGGACACGCTGTACGGCGCGATCATGGCCTACGACGGCAAACCGACCGACTATCAGCTGGCGCGCATCGACGCGTTGAATCGCGAGCTCGGCGACGTCAAGCAGCAGTTCGCATCGCTGCGTGAGGGCGATCTTGCGAAGACCAATGCGAGCCTGCGCGCGAAGAGCCTGCCGGAGATCGCGGTTCCCAAGGTCGATCCGGCTTCGGCCGGCGGATCCGGCGGCAAGGAAGGCGAGGAGAACGAGCCGCATCCGCCGTGGGAGCGTGACTGACGCGGCGCGTTTTTCATAGGTCATAGGGTGGGCCTTGGCCCACCGAAAGCGCACACGGTGGGCCAAGGCCCACCGTATGGTTCTCGGGTCTCGCGCGCGCGAGACCATGCCCTTGCGCACGCACACGGGCATCCCTGAACATCGCCGGCCGGCAAGTTGGCGATAATCGAGGGCATGGCAGTTCCAGAGCACACCGCGGAGCCGGTCTCCGCGTCCGCATCGGCCCCGCGCCTGCGCTACATCGATGCGTTGCGCGGCATCGCCGCGCTGCTCGTGCTGTGGCTGCACGTCGCCAACAGCTATCACGCGCTGAGCCCGCAGACCGCCGCCGAAGCGCATTGGCTCAACGACTTCATCTCGCAGATCGACATCGGCCGCATCGGCGTCGTCGTGTTCTTCCTGATCAGCGGCTTCGTGATTCCGTTCAGCATCCGGCCGCACGGCGGTGCGCCGGTGGCCGGATTCGTGATCCGGCGTTTCTTCCGCATCTACCCGGCGTACTGGCTGTCGGTTCCGCTCGCGGCCTTCGTCTTTTTCTGGTGGCCCGGCCTGCCGTTCAGCGGCGGCGAGTTCCTGGTCAACCTGACCCTGCTGCAGGATCTGTTCGGCGTGCGCCATGCCGAGGGCGTCTACTGGACACTGCTGGTCGAGATCGCGTTCTACGCGCTGTGCATCGTGCTGCTGCTGACGCGCAGCCTGTTCTCGCCGCGACGGATCGCCGCGCTCTGCGCAGCGCTGGCGATCCTGCATACGTTCGTGATGTTCATGCAATGGCTCGGGCGGCCGGTCATGAGCATTACAGCCTCGTTCTGGTTGCTGAACCTGTCGGTCATGCTCTGGGGCACCTTGTACCGGCTGCGGGCGAGCGGTGAAGCGCGTGACCGTCTCGCCGGGATCGCGCTGTGGACGCTCTCTGTTTTCTACATTGTCGTATTGCCCGTCGCGGTGACGCTCGCGATCCAGCGCATGCCCAACTACGCGTACCCGTATGCGATCGCGTTCGTGGTTTTCCTGATCGGCACCAGCGTCCTGCGCATCGAGACGCGATTGACCGACTGGCTCGGACGCATCAGCTATTCGGTGTATCTGCTCCATCCGATCGTGTTCCAGCCGGTGCTGATATGGCTCATGCTGCAACCGGTGGGTTCGGCCTGGCGGACCCAGCATCTGAGCATCTATCTCGCCGCGATTCTCGTGTTGACGCTGCTTGCGGCATCGCTCGCGTTCCGCTTCGTCGAGCAGCCGGCGATCCGTCTCGGCCATCGCCTCGCGGCGCGGCGCGAGGGCAGGGTGCGCACGCGCCCGGCTGCTCCTGTCACCGCTGCATCGCCGGAACCCGCGGCGAGCTGATCAATGCGACGCGGTCGCGGCGACGTTTCCGAACGGCGGCCTGGCCAGCCATACCACCGGGATCATGACGACGAACAGCGCTGCGTAGAGCAGGAACACGTCATTGACCGCGAGCGTCAACGCCTGGCGGTTCATGATGCCTTCGATGATCGCCCACGGCGCGTTGCCGCCGGCGCCGATCGAGCCGAGGCCATCGACGAACTGCTGCGTCGCCGGGTTGGTCGTGTTGATGTGCTCGGCCAGCGTGGCGTGATGGTAGTCGCCGCGATGCTGCCACATCGTCACCGTCACCGCGGTCGAGATGCTCGCCGCGATCGTGCGGAAGAAATTCGACAGGCCCGAGGCCGAGGCGATCTCGTGCGGTTTCAGTCCGGACAGGATGATCTGGTTCAGCGGAATGAAGAAACACGGAATCGCGATGCCCATCAGGAAGCGCGGCAGCACGAACTGCCAGAACGCGGTGTCGGCGGGGAATGTCGAGAACCAGTACGTGGTCGCGCCGAACACCAGGAACGAGAACGTCACCACCGAGCGCAGCTCCAGGCGCTGGATGTTGCGCCCGATGATCGGCGACATCAGGAACGCGAGGATGCCGACCGGCGCCGTCGCATAACCTGCCCATGACGCGGTGTAGCCGACCACCGTCTGCAGCCACAGCGGATAGATCACGTTGATGCCGAAGAACGCCAGCATGCCGAGCGACATCGCGATCACGCCGATGCAGAAGTTGCGCGAGCGGAACAGGTGCAGATCGACCACCGGATGCTTGTCGGTCAACTCCCAGGCGACGAAGAACGTGATGCAGATCGCCGCGATGATGCCGAGCGTCGTGATCAGCGGCGACGAGAACCAGTCCTTGTCGTTGCCGTTGTCGAGCATGAACTGCAGGCAGCCGACGCCGACGATCAGCAGGAACAGGCCGACCATGTCGATCGGCGCCTTCACCGTCACCGACTCGCGGCTGCGCAGCAGCGTCCAGGTGATCAGCACCGCGAGCAGGCCGACCGGCACGTTGATGTAGAAGATCCACGGCCACGAATAGTTGTCGGTCAGGTAACCGCCGAGGATCGGCCCGAAGATCGGCGCGACGACCACGGTCATCGCCCACAGCGCCAGCGCGAGACCTTTCTTCTCGTTCGGGTAGTTGTTCAGCAACAGGCTCAGCGACAGCGCGACCATCGGGCCCGAGCCCGCGCCCTGCAGCAGACGGGCGACGACCAGCATCGGCATGCTGGTGGCGAGTCCGCACAAGGTCGACATCAGCACGAACAGCACCGCGGAGACGCAGAAGCTTCTGACTTCGCCGAAACGGCGCCCGAGCCAGCCGGACAGCGGCTGCATGATCGCGCTGGCCAGCGAGTACGAGCTGATCGCCCAGGTGCCTTCCTGCGCACTGACGCCGAGGCTGCCGGCGATATGCGGCACCGAGACATTCACGATGGTGATGTCCAGCACTTCCATGAACGTCGCGAACGCGACCGCGACGGTCAGCAGCGCCAGCGGTGCGCCGTGCAGCGGAGGCGGTTGCGGCTTTTGTGCGGGTTCGGCCATGACCAGCGACGATCAGCGCGGCGCGAGATTCCGCTGCACGATCGCATCCGCCTCGGCTTCGGCCTTGGCGAAATCGCGTGCATAGACATCGGTTTCCGCGACCGCTGTGGTCGTCGGCGCCGCAGCCAGCACCGGTCCCTTGCGATCGTGCGTGTCGACCTTCACCGAGGTCGACAGCCCGACGCGCAGCGGATGCTGGTCGAGCTCGTTCGCATCGAGCGCGATGCGCACCGGCACGCGCTGCACGACCTTGATCCAGTTGCCCGACGCGTTCTGCGGCGGCAGCAGCGCGAACGCCGAACCGGTGCCGGCGCCGAGGCCGACGACCTTGCCGTGGAACTCCGCGGCGCCGCCGTAGAGATCGGTCTCGATCGCGACGGGTTGTCCGATGCGGATATTGCGCAACTGGCTTTCCTTGAAATTTGCCTCGACCCACAGGTCGTGCAGCGGAATGATCGTCAGCAGCGGCTGTCCCGGCTGGATGCGCACGCCGACCTGCACCGCGCGCTGCGCGACGTAGCCGCCGATCGGCGCGACGATGCCGTTGCGTTCGGCATTGATCCACGCCTCGCGGAACGCGGCCCTGGCCTGCATCACCGATGCGTTCTCGGCGATCGACGTGCCGTCGACCAGCGCATGCGCGGCGGCGCTCTGGCGCGCGGCGAGGTCGAGCGCGGCCTTGGCGTTTTCGAACGCTTCGCGCGCGTGTGCGACTTCCTCCGGCGCGATCGCCTTGTCGGCGAGCAGCGGCTGGCGGCGCGTGAGATCCGCTTCGGCGCGCGCGAGCTCGAGCTTGCGGCTGGCGATCGCCGCGTCGTACTGCGCGGCCATCTCGGTTTGCTGGCGCACCTGGCGCACTGCATTCGCCAAGGCGCTTCTCGCCTTCGACAGCGCGACTTCAGTATCGGTCGGATCGAGCCTGACCAGCACCTGGCCAGGCTGCACGCGCTGCGTATCGTCGGCGAGCACGGCGATCACCGTGCCCGATATCTGCGCGGACACACTGACCTGGTTACCGCTGACGTACGCATCGTCGGTCACCTCGCGCAGCGAGAAGACAAATACGTAGAGCAGATACCAGGCGATGCCGGCGAGCACGAACACCGCAGCGATCACGAGCAGGATCGCGCGGCGCTTGCCGTTGCCCTTGGCCTTGGCGGCGGGTTTGGGTGTTTCCTGATCGCTCATCGGAGATCTTTTATCGAGGCTGCGTTTGTGAGACGGACGGTTGGGAATCGGCGCCGGTGCCGGCAAATCGATAGCCGCCGCCGAGCGCCTTGGTCAGCGCGATGTCGGCGGAGACCGCCTGCGCGTCGAGCGTAGTCGCGGCGTCGCGCTGCATCAGCAGCTGCGCTTCGGCGGCGAGCACGCTGCGGTCGTCGGCGAGGCCGCGCCGCGCGCGTGCCGCGGAAGTCGCGTTGAGCGCTGCAGTCGCCGCGACCTGCTGCGCGCGTTCGCGACGCCGCGCATCGATCTGCTGCAGCGTCAGCGCCTGCGTGGCGACGTCGCGCGCGGCCGCGACGACACTGCTGTCGTACTGCGCGACCGCGGCATCGAGCTCTGCCTTCGATGCGCCGAAGCGCGCTTTCAGTCGGCCGCCTGCGAAGATCGGCAGATGCAATGCGGGGCTCACAGCTGCGACGCGGCTGCCCGCGGTGAAAAGCTTGTCCATATCGAGCGAAGACAGGCCGACCAGCGCGCTGAGACTGATATCCGGATAAAACTCGGCCCGTGCCTGATCGACGCGGCGCAGCGCAGCCTCGATGCGCCAGCGGCTGGCTGCGATATCCGGGCGGCGTGCGACGAGGTCGAGGCTGGCGTCTTCAGGCAGGCCGCCGGCGACGGTCGGCAGCGGTTTCGCGCTCAGCGGCGGCAGCTCGGCCGGCGCGATGCCGAGCAGCGCCGCCAGCGCCGCGCGCCGCACTTCGGCGGAGCCGGAGATCGCGGCCTTCTGCTCGCGCGCGGATGCCAGTTGCGTGTCGGCCGCGTGCAACGTATCCGGCGAGTCGACGCCGTGATCGACGCGCAGCGCGGCGAGCTTGCGATTGCGTTCGAGATTGGCGACGAGGGTGTCGGCAAGCGCCAGGCGCGCCTGATCCGCCTGCCAGCCGAAATAGGTATCGGCGACGGCGCTGGTCAGAATCAGCACGGTCGCTGCGCGCTCGGCTTCGGCCGCGCGCGTCTCGTCGATCGCGGCTTCGATCGCAGCGCGCTGCTTGCCCCAGAAGTCGAAGTCGTAGCGGAACTGCACGCCGAGATCGGCCTGGCTGTACCAGGTGAAGCCGAGGAACGCCGGCGGAATCAGCCCGGTTTCGCTGAGCCGCTGGCGCTGGTATTGCACGTTGCCGTCGATGCTGATGCCGGCCTCGGCGCGCGCGATGTCGATCGACTTCGCGGCCGTGTCGAAGCGCGTGCGCGCCTCGTCCAGCGAAGGCGACGAGGCGAGCGCCTTCTGCTCGAGCGTGTCGAGTTGATCGTCGCGATACTGCTTCCACCAGTCGGCGGCCGGCCACGATTCGCCGGCGCTCGCGGGCACACCGGCCAGCGGCGCGCTATTGCGCAGCGTGGGCGCATCGGGTTTTGGCGGAATCGAGCAGCCGGCGAGCAGGACTGCCAGCACTGCGATCCGCCACGACAGGGTTTGCGGCGACATGGGGCTTACTGTTGTGGTCGGGGCTGCACTGCGCAATGACGTGGGCAATCGCTCCAAGGCATTGTTTTACGTTAGACGGCTTAAGAAAGAAGCGCACCGGTGCCGCCAGCGCCGCTCCTTCGTGCCGGTTTCCCCAACCAGCCTATTTCAATACTACCCAGTACTGAAATTGAAATCAACTCGGCCATAACCCTGATGCGCCCGGCGCGCAAGTCATTTGTAGTCGCGGTGACAGGCCTCGCAGGCGTCGGCGACCTTGCTCAGCACCTGGGCGCGGACCGCGCAGTCATTGCCCGTCGCCTCGAACGCGGCGATCGCGTCGCGCAGGTCCCGTGCGTACTGAGAGAACACGCGGTCGTGCGCACCCGGCGCGAGCAATGCCGGCTCGATGTCGGCTGCCATGAGGTGCAGATGCGCAGCCGCCGAAGCGGTATCGGGCGCAGCGCAACGGCCATCGCGCACCGTGTCGCGCGCCCGGCCGAGCTCGTGCTGCATCACCGTCATCAGCGCGCGCGGCCATGCGTTGCGCTGGCTCAGGATATTCGCGGCCGTGAGCGTCATCAGCGCACCGAACAGCGCGCCGCCGAGCAGGCAGACCAGATAGCGCATCGCCTAGCCCGCGCCGCGCGTGCGCGCGTTGCTGCGCAGGTTGGACAGCAGCAGCGTGCCGAGGCCGAGCAGGATCTCGTCGATGAAAGGAATGAAGTCGGGGATCAGCAGATCGACGACGAACAGCGCCGCGACCAGCATCGCCAGGCGCGGGTAGCGCAGGCCCTCGGCCCAGCGCAGCAGGGGTCGGGTGATCGGATTGCTCATCGTCGGCTCCGGGACGTCGTTGCCGCTACCATGCTGACGCGGCGCTTGCATCGCAAGGGGCGCGCATCCATTTCCCCGCCTTCGTGCCGGCCGCGCCGGTGATAACCTCCGCGCCCGCATGGACCAGCTCATCATCGACGAACGCTTCCGCGGCATCGATCGCCTCTACGGCGCCGGCAGCGCCGCGCGCCTCGCGGCGACGCACGTCTGCATCGTCGGCATCGGCGGCGTCGGCTCGTGGGCGGTCGAGGCGCTGGCGCGCAGCGGTATCGGCCGGCTCACCTTGATCGATGCCGACGATGTCTGCCTCAGCAACACGAATCGCCAGCTGCACGCGCTCGAAGGCGAGTACGGCCGCGCGAAAGTCGAGGTGATGGCCACGCGTGCGCGCGCGATCAATCCGGCAATCACCGTGGATGCGATCGCGGAATTCCTGACACCGTCGAACCTCGAGGCCTTGCTCGACCGCGGCTACGACCTCGTCCTCGATTGCTGCGATGCGCTGCGCACGAAGGTCGAGATGATCGCCTGGTGCCGGCGCCGCAAGATTCCGCTGATCGTCTGCGGTTCCGCCGGCGGCCGCACCGATCCGACGCTGATCAGCGTGCGCGACCTGTCCAGGACCGAGCACGACGCGATGCTCGCCCTGGTGCGCAAGAAGCTGCGCGAGGATTTCAATTTCCCGCGCGGACCGAAACGGTATTTCGGCGTGCAGGCCGTGTACTCGCTGCAGAACGTGCGCTATCCACAGGCCGACGGCAGCGTGTGCGGCACGCGGCCCGATGCGGCCGACGGCGGGCTGAAGCTTGATTGCGGCGGGGGGCTCGGCGCGGCGACGCATGTGACTGCGGCGTTTGCATTTGCGGCGGTGTCGCGTGGCATCGAGCGGCTGTTGCGGAGTGTGGACTAGCGGAGAACGCCCCCTTCCGCCTGCCGGCACCTTCCCCCGCAAGCGGGGGAAGGATTCACTTTTCCCTTCCCCTGCGAAGCGGGGGAAGGTGCCCGGAGGGCGGAAGGGGGCGGCGCCCTAAACTTTCGTCAACTCACGCATCAGCAAGCCCAAACAACCGCTCCGCATTCGCCGTCGTCGCAGCGGCAACCGATTCCATCGGCTCCCCGCGCAACTCGGCAACTGTCTGCAGGACATCGACCAACCGCTGCGGCTCGTTACGCTCGCCACGATGATGCGCCAGCGGCTGATCCGGCGAATCCGTCTCGAGCAACAGAAATTCGATCGGCATTTCGGCAACGATCGCGCGCAGGCGCTTGGCGCGCTCGTAGGTGACCGGTCCGCCGATGCCCAGGTGGAAGCCCAGTTTCCACAGCTGCCGCGCCTGTTCTTCGCTGCCGGAGAAACTGTGCACGACGCCGCGCAGTCCGCCGACCCGTCGGATCGCCGCAGCGACATCGTCGAACGCGCGCCGCGCATGCAGGATCACCGGCAGCTCGAATTCGCGCGCGAGCTCGAGCTGGCGGTCGAGATAGTCGTACTGCACGCCGCGGTCGAGATTGTCGATGAAGAAATCGAGGCCGCATTCGCCGACCGCGACGGGCCGCTCGCGCTCGATCCACTGCGCGAGATCATCGAGATGTTCCGTCTCGTGCTCGGCGAGGTACATCGGGTGCAGGCCGTAAGCGGGATGCAGGCCAGGCGCTGACTGGCAGAGCGCGCGCAGCTTGTCGAAACCGGACAGCGCGATCGCGGGAACGATCTGCCGCGTGACGCCGGCGGCGCGCGCGCGTTCGAGCACGGCGTCGCGATCGGTGTCGAACTCGCCTGCGTCGAGGTGGCTGTGGCTGTCGATCAGCGCGATCACCGCGCGATTGTCGCAGAGATGCGGGCGGCAAAAACATCACGGGCCGGCACATGCCGGCCCGTGACGTCGCATCGGCGGTAGGGAGTCCGATGCGAAACGCAGCGCCGGGTCAGTGCGCGCTGAGGCGCGGACGGTTGTCGCTGATGCGCACCCAGTCCAGCTCGATGTACATCATCTGGTCGCCCTGCATGACCATCCACGAGGTCTTCTCGAAGAACTCCGGACCGAACGTGCGATCAATGCGGTTCAGATCGTCCGAGTCGTACATGTCGCCGCCGGGATTGAACAGCTCGAACTCGAAACCCTGGCCCGAGGCGGTCGGCGTCGAGAACAGGTGGATGCCGTCGGACATCGGGTAGTCGTTGGTGATGCTGACGCCCGGACCGGACTCCGTCGCCACCAGCGTGTCGCTCGCGGTTCCGGCGCTCAGCCTGAAGGTCTCGAGGCGGATCGGATAGCTGGTGTGCCGGCCCGGATCGAGCTCGAAGCCTTCCGCGGACATGCGGAAGCTCATCGACGTCGGCGTTCCCGCGGCGACACCGGCGAACGGACCCGAGGTCAGATCGTTGTACGCGACGGTTCCGTGCGCTTCGAGCACGGCATCGAACAGGCGATTGTTGTGCAGATCGATCACGAACGAGCCGACGCCATTGGGACCGAAGCCCCAGCCGGCGATGGTCTGGCCATCTGCGGACACCGCGTTGGCGGAGATCAGGTCCCAGCCGGCCGGGACCGTGACGCCGCGCGCGGCCGCGTAGTCGCTCAGCCGCTGCATGCCGGTGGCCTGGGTCCAGACCACGGCGAAACGGCTCGGAAACGCGCCGCTGGCACCGACGATGACCTTGCCGTTGTCGCTGACTGCAAACGCATACGCAGCCGGCGGGAAGAAGCCGTCGGGGCTGGCGGGTGCGGCGAGGAGATTCTCGCGTTCGCTGCGGATCGACGGTGCGGGCGCCTTGCCGCGCGCTGCCTTGGCATGCAGGCTTGCGGGCACGTCGGCGAGGACGCCGATCGGCTGCACGCCGGTCGCGGCGGTCCAGCGCCAGGCTTCATTGCCGTTGGCGGTGCCATAGTTGCAGCCGACGACGACGGTGCCGGTGGCATTGCTGGCAAGCGCTTCGCCGATCGGCACGCCGGCGCCGTCGGTCAGGTCGAGCGCGGTGCCGTTCTGCCAGATCACGCCGCTGCGGTAGCCCTCGCTGCCGTCGTGGCTGATGCCGTTGGCACGCGAGAACGTGTCCGGGCGGTTGACGCCGAGGCGCGTCATGCCTTCGCCCGCGGTCCAGCGAAACGCGATCGGATTATTGGTCTCGTCGTAGGCCAGGCCGACGGCGACGCCGCTGTCGGAAATACCGTACGCCTCGCTGACGCCGGTGCCGAAACCTCCGGCGGAGCCGGGATACGCGCCGATGATGGTGGGCTCGCCGATGAGATCGCTATTGCTGTAGTAGAGCGCGGCGGCGGTATTGGCGATGTTGCCGTCCGGCGTGTAGGCGCCGGCGACAGGCTGTGCCCACGAGCTCATGCCATAGCTGGACGTGAAGCCGGTCATGACGACCGCACCGCTGTCCTTGTTCCAGCGCCAGGCGCTGCTGCCGGCGACGCCGGCAGCAATGCGGCCGTTGTGCGAAAGGCTGGTCAGCTGGCCGTCGGGCACGCCGACGTCGTAGAACGTGCCGGCCGTGGCGTGGCCGGTCAGTAGGGCGAGCGCAAAGCCCGCAAAAAGCGTAGTGCGCATTCGTTCTCTCTCAGGAGGTCAGGGAAGGGACGTGGAGAAGCGCCGCTGGCGATTGCCCGTGCGGCGCGCGGTGTTTCGTGTTGCGGTGAAAACGCTACCGGGGAACCTCAGGGCGTCTGCGTCGGGATGTCAAAACCGTCGGCGAAGATCGCATCGGGGCGATCGATGCGGATGATGTACGACTGCGTGCCGAGCGGGCCGAACGCCCAGCCGCCCAGCAGGTGCGCGTTGGCGGAGATCGCGGTGAGTCCGCCGCTGAGATCCCAGCCGTCGGGTAGCGTGATGCCTTGCTCGGCGAGATAGTCGGCGAGCAGCATGGTGCCGATGCCCTTGCGCCAGATCATCGCGGCGCGCGGCGGATTGTCGAAGAAGCCGGTGTTGCCAACGACCGTGTTGCCGTCCGCGCTGACGCCGAAAGCGAACGGCATGACGGGGATGAGCTCGACGCCGGTGTCGGCGCTCCAGCGCCACGCTCCGGAGTTGCCGTCGATGTCCGTGTAGTACGAACCGACGACGAACGTTCCATCCGCGCTGACGGCACCGGCTTCGCCGACGACGATGCCGTCTGCGTCGACGACATCCATCGGCACGCGATCCTGCCAGATCACGCCGCTGCGATAGCCGTCGTCCTGGTCGTTCCAGCCGACGATCACGTGCCCGTCCGCGCTGATCGCGTTGGCGCGCGAGTAATTGTCCGGACGATTTACCGGCGGCGCTCCG
>Ga0193717_1001135_pt1 | contig 16634 bp, 17 predicted proteins | sample U2c2metaG_FD_145900 | JGI IMG/M metagenome (GOLD analysis project Ga0193717, IMG submission 145900) | Soil microbial communities from a riparian zone of the East river system, Colorado, United States - U2c2 | ecosystem: Environmental > Terrestrial > Soil > Riparian zone | place: USA: East River... | reverse complement strand
CCATCGTCGCCGCCACCAGTGTCAGGCTGTGCGCAACGGTGAACGCAGTGACGGTCGCGACGATGCGCCTCAGGTCGCGCACGATCAGCAGCAAGGCGAGCACGAACAACAAATGATCGATGCCGCCGAGGATGTGCTCGATGCCCAGCGTCAGATAGATCCACGCGGTGCGCAGCGTGCTCTGCGGCGGCTCCACGACGAACGAGATCCTGCCGGCGCCCAGACGCTCGACCTGCGTCGTGCCATCGCTACGCTGCACGCGCGCGATCACATCGCTGATTCCGGTCGCCATGCCTTCGATCACGATCGCCTGACCCTCGAGGCCGCCGGGCCGCTCGATTTGCCAGCGCTCGACATAGGCGCCCCCGACCAGGACCGCATCGCGCGGCGACAAATCGCGTGCGTCGGCGGGAAGACGCAGATTCATCGCCAGACGCATGTTTTCGCCGGCGGCCGGCACTTTCCAGAACACGTCGTAGCGATCACCGCCGCGCTCGGTGATTTCCAGATAAGCCGGGCGAAAAATATCCGCCTGCGCCGTCGCGCTGGCCAGCATCAGCAACGCGACCAGACAGTGAAATAGCCAGCGCCGGAACATCAGCGTGCGTTCGCAGCTGCGACCGCTGCGTCGCCCGATACCGCGTCCGATTCGATCGTGACGGTATAGCGTTGACGCAGCCGCTGATAGAAGGCTTCCATGGATTTCTGGCTGCGATCGTGCAACCAGTCGCGTTCGACCTGGGAACGCGCATCGGCCAGATTCGGAGTCTGCGCCTCGCCGCGCGTCTGGATCTGCACCAGGTGCACACCGAAGCCCGAAGGGATTGGTCCCTCCCAGCTGCCGATGGGCAAAGCGGCCAGGCCGCGCGCGAACTCGACGCCGAACACGCGTTCGATGTCGCTGGTATCGGTGTCCGTGAGCTGCTCCGGCAGCGGCGTGCTGTCGCCGCCCGCGGCGCGGCCTTCGACGAGCTCGGCGCGCGCGCGTGCGATCAGCGCGGTCATGTCGTCGTGCCGGCCTGGATCGAAGTAGATCTGGCGCAAGGTGTAGCGCGGCGGCACTGCATAAAGGGACACGTGCCCATCGAGCCAGGCCTGCAGTTCCTCGTCGGTGGGTGCCGGCGGCGCGCTGCCGTCGCCTATGAATTCCAGTTTCTGCTGCACGCGCCGGCGAATCACCGGATCGTCGCGATCGAGCCCCATCGACAGCCCCTCGCGATACATCACTTCCTCGCGCACGAAGGTCTGGATCAGGTTGTCGGTTTCCTGCTCCGTCGGCTGCCGCTGCCAAGTGCGCCGGAACTGCTCGGCGAGCCCGCGGACGCGCTCCGCGGGCACCACGATTTCGTCCGCAGCATACGTTCCCTCGCGGTCGACCCACGCATATGCGACGAACAGCAGCGCGCCGAGCAGCAGGAAATGCAGCAGGGGCTCACGCAGGATGCGTCTCATGCTCCGGGGTTGTACCAGATGGGCGATGTCCAGGCGCGGTCCTGGATCGTCGTCGGCACGTCGGCCAGTGGCTTCATCTTCAACTTCGCCGCGTCGTAGGTGCTCCAGCGCGGTGTCGGGATCTGCAGGACGCGTGCGTAGTAGAACGCATGCACGCCGGCTTCGAAATCCGGATCCTTCCATTCGGTCTTCAGCTCCGGCGACCCGATCGTGTTCGTGTAGGTCGCCTTCGCCACATCGACGCTGTTGCCGACCGCCGGAACCTTGCCGGTCGCCTTGTCGGGTTGGCGATTGCCGGACCAGGCAACGTCGTAGACTTTTTCGAAGAGCTTTCCATCCTTGGTCCAGCCTTTGACGATCTGGACGCGGTCGAGGTTGGCGTCGTCGGGATCCTTGAATGCCCAGACCAGGAAGGTCGGCGCCTTCTTGCCATCCGAGGCCGGCAGGTCGCCGCCCATCGGCACGCCCTTCGCATACGCCTCCTTGACCCAGTCGGCACGCCGCATCTGCTCGGGCGCATAGTCCCAGCCGCCGAACAGCCGCACCTTGATGCGCACGCCGCTGGTGCCGTAGACCTCTTTGCGCTTCATCGAGTCGAAGATCGCCTCGCGCGTGTTCGACTCCGCCCACACTCCGGCGAGGCCCGACGTGCTGGTCTTCACAACCGCCATGCCCGACTCGACCGTATTGGCCATGCGCGTCTCGGGTGTGGCATCCAGTTGGCCGTGCTGCCCGAAGAAGTTCGATGACGTGTACGAGACGACGGTGTTGTGCGAATCGCTGGCACCGACCATACCGAACTTGTACGGGTTGTAGCCTTTCGCCGCCTGCATGGCCAGGCCGTTCTCGTAGGCCTCGCGCACGTAACTGCCGTGCGGCTTGGAGGTGCTGTTGTTGACGCCGATCAGGAAACTCATGTTCTCGAAGTCGGCGAACTCGTCGTTCGGCGACAGCTGCGGCGTGGTCTCCGACGTGCCCTTGATCTGGTGGATTTCCGTCAACGGCTCGTTGGCCAGCCGCTCCTTTGCCCAGGCCGCGTCGATCGGCTTGCCTTTCCCGCCCACCTCGGTCGGGAACATCATGCCGTTGCTGAGGTTGCCGTTGTGCGAGATCGCAAGCAGCTCGTTACCGGCCTTGCGCTGCGTGTCCATCCACGCCCAGAGGTCTTCCGCGTACAGCGAGTCGATTGCCGTGAACGGGATTTCCGCCACGTGCTTGGAGTCGCGGAAGAACACGTTGCGATGCATGTTCTGGTTCTCCGGCGCGGACGTCCATTCGTAGGCGACGAAGGTGGTGAACTTGCCGGGCTGGTAGTACTTGTCGGCAATGCTGATGACTTGATCCCACACGTTGGCTTGCAGCTTCGGATCCATCAAGTCCTTGATGGGCTCTTTCTTGACCAGGCTTGTGACGAGAAAACCGAAAACCTTGGGGATGTCCTCTTTGCTCCTGACCTTCAGCTTTTCAGCCACCGGCAGCTTGCTGACCGGAGAGTTGGGATCGTTGGCCAGCCGGATCATGCCGATGTATTCGGAGTGGTCGGTCACGCCCTGGAAGTCGAGCGGCCGCACGAGCTTCACATCGAACCCGCCGGGGTGCTTGATCGCCTCGCCGAGCGAGAAGCGGTACGCCTCCTCCGGTCCCGTCATCATGTTGCCGATGACGTAGGCGTCGACCGACCAGCTCGTATGCGAGTGCGTCTGGCCGAAATAGGCTTCGCGCTGGGGATTGCTCGGGACCTGTGCCGGCTCGGCCGCCGACGCGGTTGTTCCGAGTCCAAGGCCTGTGGTGGCGCACATCATGGCGAGGATCAACTTCGTCTTCTTGTTCATGGCGACACTCCTGTGTGCTGGAGCAGCGACCGCGCTGATGACGCTGGGCGTCGGCAATAGCGGACGAAGAAAGAAAATCGACCTGTGCTGCGATCCACGAGCCCGGACGGATACCACGTTGCCGAAACACGCAACCGCATGCGGGATGTACAGACCATCGTTCAATTACTCGCGCGCAGGGTCAATCGGACCTTGGGCCAATACCAACTTCGCGAGGCCCACGGTCGCCGATGCTGCAACGCGGCGAAAGCACCGGTGTGTGGTGGCTGCGCGCGTTTCAATGGGGCACGGTCTCGGTCCCCCGACTACCGTCGACGCCGCGCATCCCTGCTGGCAGCTGAACAAGCGTGCGGGCGCAGCGGCCTCCGTTCATATCCGCTCGCGCAGGCTTCCGCTCGCACGGATGTTCTCCCCGGAGCACTCCGTGCGATCGGAGTCGATGACGAGCCAGGGACGGCCACTACTCCTCCGCACCCGCACTTCCGCTGTTCCGTCTTCCAGCCACGACGATTGATTCGGCTCCGACCACTCCGGGGCAATACGCCACAGAGCGGCCGTCGGCATCTCACCCTGGCACATGGCGCTCATAAGCACGCGCTGTTTACATTAGCGTCTATGCAACAAAACACGCGCGCAGCTCTGCCAGAATCGTGGCTCCATCGCACGGGTCGGATACATGGATCATCGAGTTCTGTCCGCTTCGTTTGCACTCTGGATTGCAGCGATCACGTTCGCCCCGGCAACCTGGCCACAGGAACCGACTGCCGAGCTGCCAACCGTGGTCGTCAGCGGCGAGCAGCCGGGCCCCGGCCTGTGGAAGGTTTCCAGGAACGATCATGTCCTGTGGATTCTGGGGACCTTGTCGCCGCTGCCCAAGGACATGGCGTGGCGGTCGAAGGAGGTCGAAAGCGTGATCGCCGAATCGCAGGCGGTGTTGAATCCGCCGCGACTCAAGGTCGATGCGGATGTGGGTTTCTTCGGCAAGCTGCGCCTGCTGCCGTCGCTGATCGGCGTGCGCGACAATCCCGATCACGCAACCTTGAAGCAGGTCGTGCCGGCCGACCTGTATGCGCGGTGGATCGAGCTCAAGACCAAATATTTCGGTCGCGATCGCGGTCGCAACCTCGAAACGTGGCGACCGATCTTCGCCGCACTGGAACTGTACGACGCAGCGGTACGCAAGACCGGCTTGACCCGCTCCGACATCACCGGAGACATCGTGCGCAACGCCGCCGCGCGCGCAGGCATCGAGACGACCACGCCGACCATCACGCTCGAAGTCGACAATCCGCGCGAAGCGGTGAAGAAGTTCAAGGGCAGCGAGATGGAAGACATCGAGTGCTTCCGCAAGACACTCAATCGCATCGAGAACGATGTGCAGACCATGGCCGCGCGCGCAAACGCATGGGCGACGGCTGATCTCGAGACGCTGCGCACGTTGCCCGACGCCGATCTTCGCGCAGCATGCTTCGCGGCGGTCACGAATACGGAGCTCGCGCACGAGCGCGGCATCGCCGACATCGACGTGCGCCTCAAGCAGGCATGGCTGGACGCCGCGACGGCAACCCTGGCGAAAAACCCGGTCAGCTTCGCGCGCCTGCCGATCGACGACCTGCTCGCGCCGGACGGATATCTGGCGAAATTGAAGGCGCGCGGCTACGCGATCGAATCGCCGGATGGTCCTTTGGCCGATCCGCGGACTCGCCCTGAGTCGCCCCGCAGCGCGTTCATGCGCCGACCAGCATTGCTCCTGTATGAGGATCATTGCGATGGCCGCGAGGCCATCCCTCTTCGACCGATCAGGAGAGCCATCATGTGGAAGAAGATTCCCGTAACGGATGATGCGCTGCCGTCGAGTCTCGCCCGCGAGCTCGAGGGTCTGACGGAACAGGAACGAGCGAAAGTTCTCGGCTATTTGAGCAGAGACAGGGACTCCCTGCTTCTCAACGAGCATGCCTCCAGGGCCTTCCGCGATATCCTCGAGGACGTCGAGCACGAGGAGATCGACACGCCGTCCGACGATGAGCTGAGCACGTTCCTGCCCTTGTTCCCGCCGCGATTCAAAGTGTCCTGAGAACCGCATCGCCGTGCGTTGACTGAACGCTGCTGCCGGCGGGGTGTGCCGCGTCCGGATGGCGGCAACAATCCTGTATTTGTTTGCGTCGCCCGGATAGTGCAAAAAGCACGCCGCCCGCTCGCCCATCCATCTCCGCCAACGACAGAAATAGTACGAGACATATCGTTGACTGCGGCGAAAACGCGGGCTAGGATCAAGGACCGTGGCGTTGACCGTGTGGGGAGCCCGGGCTGAATGCCCTGCCACCACGGTGCACGACGCCTCATTCAGAGGGAGGGGGTCCGTTCGTGAAAACCATCATTGCCGTCGCTGTCGCATTGGCCGCCGCGTTCAACCTGGCCTCGGCCAAGGAGAACTACAAGGAAAACGCCTTCAACGCGGATACCAGGGACAAGTTCGAGAGCGTTTCCTCGAATGTGCGCAAGGAACTGGAAGAAGGCGGGCGCTACGAATACGTAAAGCCGGAAGAACGCCGCCAGATCGAGCAGAAGCTGACCGACATGGCTGCGGCGTTCAACGAGAGCGGTTCGGTCCAGACCATGAAGGAAGACACGAAGATCAAGCTCTTCAACGATCAGGAAGTGGTCAATTCGATCCTGACCAAGCGCGACAGGGATCGGGTGATCTGCAAGAAGAACGCACCTATCGGCTCGCACATTCCGGTCACGTCCTGTCACACGTACGGGCAGGAAGAGGACGCACGTCGCGGATCACGGAACGAGATGGAAAAGTGGCATCAGGCTCCGTGCATGGCGGCTCCTTCGGCCGCATCACCCCGCCCGCTTGCTTGCTATAGCGGCCCGGGGGGCTGACGGCCGCTGACCGGATGGCGGCTCTTCGAGTCCGCCGGAATGCCATTGAGGTGGAATAACCGTCGCGACTTCCTTGTCGTCGCGGTGCTGATCCCGGAACCAGGCGGTGCTTCCGGATTCCGGCACCGCGTCGACGGGGATTTCGCGCAGGTCGGCCGCAGGACTCGCCGCGAATCACCGGCGCCGTGCCATGACGGCGCCAGGATGGAAAACGGATTGAGGTAACGCGGGGTGGAGCGATCGACGCGCGATCAGTGCATCGTGCCGGGACACGCCGGTGTGTACTCGTTCGATGTCCGCCGCCAAAGCTCGCTCTGCAGACGCTTGTGCTCGGACGAACCATAGCCGCCGGCCATCACGACTTCCCATTCACGGATGCGCAGCTCGCGATCGGACAGACGGTCGACGGGGAATTCAGTGACGTTGTACATGGCGGCTGGATCTTTTCGGTCTGGTTGCCTAACACACAGCATATTGTGTGCCACGGTAACAGGGACGCGATCGGGAAGCTCTTCGTTCACTGCGGGCTTGCGCCGTCCGCACAGCGCCAACGCGAACCTCGCTCGGATGCGCCCGGGTCAGTCGAGCCCGGCCAATGGCGAATCGGCATCGAAGACCTGCGCGTCGAACGGACCGGGGCCTTCGCTCCGCTGCAGGCTGTCGCGCGCCTCCTGCTGCATGCGATTGAGCGTCTTCAGGAAATCGGGAGAAGTGACGTCCAGATGATCGAGGCCGAGGCGCTTCAAGATGTCGTGGCTCATGCTTCTTCCTTTCCCAAGATGTAGTCCCCGCTGGTGGCGGAGTCTTCCGTTCGGCGTCGCGGCCGGGCGACCGCCGATGTTCAACTCATGACGAGATGGTGCCGCCGCTCAGGCAGCTGCCAACCGCCCGCACCTGCGTGCCGGCCGCGCCGGTGACGCCGCGTTCGACCGCGAGAAAGCGCTCGCCTTCCGCGCCGAAGTGGTGATCGCCGGCTGCGTCCGCGCCGGTCAACCCGCCCGGAAGATCACCCCGCCCGGCCGACGCGCCGGGACTGACAGGCTCTGCGTAAATCTGACAATCCGCGAGATCGCGCCCATTCTGGCGCGCATTTTGGCCACGATCGGACACATCGCGCGCGGCGACCAGCGGATAGCCCGCGCAGCCGGCCAGCAGGCCCAGTGCGACCATGGCGACGGCCAGCAGCGGAGCCAGCCCGCGCGGCTTTTCCGCCTTTGCCGGCGCCTCCGGCAATGCGCGCCGCTGCGGCTGGCAATACGTGCTCTTGCACGCGCCAAGTCCGGGAATGCTGGTGGCGACATAGGTCTGATCGGGATTGATCGCGACCCATGCGCCCATGTTGCGCAGAACGGACAAACTGCGCGACGCGAGCGAGCCTTGCTCGGGCGAGGTGCTCATGGAACCCCCTGGTTCTCTTTCATGCACGTTCTCTCATGCACGTGACAAAGCAAGGGTTGGGCCAAACCGGCTCGGCGCACCCAAGCGGTCGTGATCGGACGTCGCGAACGAGGCATCGGCTCGCAGGCTCCCACCAGTGGGACAGACCCGATTTTTTCAGCCCGCCGCTAAACCTTGTGCCGCCCGCGAGCATCCGAACCTGCGATCCGACTGAAGGAATCCGACATGACCCGCCTGCTCTGCGCCGCCCTTCTCGCTTTCCTGCCCACGCTCGCCGGCGCCTGGGAATGCCGCTTTTCGGCAGAGCGCAATTTCGATATCGACGCGGCAGGTCTCGGCACGGTCGCGTTCGATCTGGGCTCCAGCGATGTCGTCGTCGAAGGCGTTCCCGGCCTGGCGCGCGTCGAGGTGCGCGGGCGCGCCTGCGCGTCCGACGAGGCCTGGCTCGATCAGCTGACCGTCGATCAGCGCCGCAGCGGCGATCGCCTCGAGGTCACGCCGCACGACGGCCGCGATCTCAAGAGCAACTGGTTCGGCTCGAGCTACGCGTATGTGGATCTGCGCGTGCGCGTGCCGACGAAGCTCGCGATCACGGCGAGAAGCCAGTCGGGCGATGCGGAAGTCCGCAACGTCGCCGCGCTCGATTTCGAAACGAGCTCCGGCGATCTGCTGGTCGACCACATCGCCGGAACGCTCGGCGCCAAGGTCAGCTCGGGCGACGTGCACGGCGAGGATATCGGCAACGTCGACATCCGCAACACATCGTCCGGCGACGTCAATCTGCGCAACGTGCACGGCGAAGCGAATGTCGGCCGCACCGGATCGGGCGATCTCGCCTTCATCGACGTCGGCAGCGTGCATGTCGGCAGCGTCGGCTCGGGCGACGTCCGCGTCGACCAGGCCGCCGGCGATGTCAGCGTCGATTCGATCGGCTCCGGCGACGTCAGCGTCGATGCGGTCGACGGCAACTTCCGCGTCGGCTCGAAGGGCTCGGGCGATGTGCAGCACCGCAACGTGCGCGGCACGGTGTCGGTTCCGAACGACGACGACGACTGAGAGATAAGACGACGGTGGGCCAAGGCCCACCCTGTAAAATCTCATAGGGTGGGCCTCGGCCCACCATTGCTCACATTGTTCATCGCACGCCCGCTGGACGCATGCGTGATCCGGTGGCAGCCTGCGCGCGACGCAATCGTTGCCGCATCGGCGCACGCATGGATTTGCAGATACTCGATCTGGACGGCTCGCTGACGGCGCAGTCATCGCTGCGCGAAGCGGCGTCCTGGCAGTCGATGCGCACGTTCGACCTGCGCGATCTCGGCCCTCGCCTGCGGCTGTGGGCGCGCGCGGCGACGATCGCCGAAGCGCGGCGCCGGCTCGGCGCCGCCGACGTACGCACCGCTTCCACGATCACTCTGCTCGGCTCCGGCGATTTCCATCACGTCGCCGGCCTGCTGCACGAGCGCGTGCGCGAGCCGTTCACGCTCGTGCATTTCGACAATCACCCCGACTGGGTGCGTCTGGCGCCGCGCTGGCACTGCGGATCGTGGGTGAACCGCGCGCTCGAGCTGGCGCAGATCGCCCGCATCATCACGCTCGGGCCGTGCAGCGACGACCTCGTCAATCCCGGCCTCAAGGGCGGCAATCTCGCCGCGCTCGCCGCGGGGCGTCTCGTGCTGTATCCGTGGCGGCATGCGCCATCGCGCGTCTGGCGCCGCATCGCCGATGGGCCCGGGCATCGCTATGAAAACGGCCGCCTGCACTGGCGAAACCTCTGCGAAAGACAGCCGGGCGAAGCTATCGCCGACATCATCGCGCAGGTTCCGACCGAGGCCGTGTGGTTCAGCGTCGACAAGGATGTATTGCCGGAGAACGAAGTGGTGACCAACTGGGACCAGGGCGAAATGCCGCTCGACGCGCTATTGCACTTCATCCGTGCGATCGGTGCGCAACGGCGCGTGCTCGGCGCCGACATCTGCGGCGAGTACGCGCCGCCCGCGCACGCCAACCCGTTCAAGCGCTGGGAGGCACGCATCGACCAGCCGCGCCGCGCCGACATCGCCGCAGCAAGCCTGCGGGCGAACGAACGCGTGAATCGCGCGCTGCTCGCCGCGATCGTCGAGAGCGCATCGTCATGCTGATGTTCGCGCTGCTCGCCGGTTCGGTGCTGTGCGACGTCGGCGGACAGGTCTGCTTCAAGCTCGGCCTGCGCGAAGGCGCGCGCCCTGCGCGCGACGGCATTGGCGGTTTCCTGTCCGGGCTCTTTCGCTCGCACTGGATCGCGCTCGGCGTCGCCATCTATGCGCTCGAATTCGTATTCTGGTTCGGCGCGCTGACGCTGGCGCCGCTGAGCCTCGCGATACCTTTCGCGGCGTTGTCGTATTGCGGCGTCGTGCTGGCAAGCCGTCTGATCCTGCACGAGCCTGTCTCGACGCAACGCTGGGCCGCGACGCTGGTCGTCGCCGCCGGCGTCGCCGTGGTCTGCTGGCCGGTCGCTGCCTGAGCGTACGCAGACGCATGATCAAGACGTCGGAATTCCATCTGCTCGGCGGCCGCTGCGGCGTATTGCTGATCCACGGCCTCACCGGCACGCCGACCGAGATGCGCTTCGTCGGCAACGGCCTCAACCGCGCCGGTTTCACCGTGCTCGGCATGCAGCTCGCAGGTCATTGCGGCGATGCAGCCGATCTGCTCGCGACCGGATGGCGCGACTGGTACGCCAGCGTCGATGCCGCCGCCGAACGCCTGCTTGCGCAAGTCGATCGTCTGTTCGTCGCCGGCCTTTCGATGGGTGCCGTGCTCGCGCTGAAACTGGCGATGGATCGGCCGCGCGATGTCGACGGCCTCGGCTTGTATGGAACCACGTTCTTCCACGACGGCTGGGCGACGCCGCCGATCGGCCGGTTCGCGTTCCTGCTGCCGGCCGCGATGCGCCTCGGCATCGGACGCCGGCGCAGCGCGGACGAGAAACCGCCGTACGGCATCAAGGACGAACGCATCCGCAACCGCGTCGTCGGCGCGATGCTCGCCGGCGACAGCCAGGCCGGCGGTCTCGCCGGATTTCCGTGGCCCTCGCTGGCGGAGTTCCAGCGGCTGTCGCTGCACGTGCGCAATCGCATCGGCCGTGTGCGCGCGCCGAGCGTGATCGTGCATTCGTCCGACGACGACGTCGCCAGCCTGCGCAACGTGCACATCATCGAGCGCGGCGTGCGTGCGCCCGTGGAAACCGTGCTGCTCGACGACAGCTATCACATGGTCACCGTCGATCAGCAGCGCGGCATGCTGATCGAACGCTCCGCGCTGTTCTTCCGCCGGATTGCCGAAACCCGCCCACTGCATGTGCCGCACGCCGCGATGGCTGCTGCGCTCGATTGATGGAAGCATTGTTCGCCCGATCCATCGAAGCGTTCGGCCGCGACGAATGGAATGCGCTGTTCCCGGGCGAGCTCGAGGACTGGTTCTATTACCGCGCGGTGGAAAACGCCGGGCTCGATGGATTCGAATGGATCTATCTTGCCGTGTGGGACGACGGACGCCTGCGCGCCGCGGTGCCGGGTTTCGTCACCGCCTACCGGCTCGACACGACACTGAGCGGGCCGCTGACGCGCGTGACCGGTGCCATCGCGCGCGTCGCACCGCGATTGCTGGCGATTCCGCTGGCATCGCTCGGATCGCCGGTCGGCGAGATCTGCCATCTCGGCTTCGCCGCGGATTGCACTGCCGCCGAGCGGCAGCGCCTGACCGAAGCGCTGATGAGCAAGCTGATCGAATTCGCGCGGCAACGGCGCATCGGAATGATCGCGGTCAAGGACGCCAGCGGCGCCGACGACGAACTGTGGGCCGATGTCTGTGGTGCTGCCGGCCTGCGACGCATGCCGGGCCAGGCGAGCGCGGTGCTCGAGCTGCCATTCCGCACATTCGACGACTATCTCGCATCGCTCGGCGTCGGCACGCGCAAGGACATGCGCCGCAAATTGCGCTCGCGCTCCGCGCTGCGCATCGAATGGCGCAGCGAGATCGACGACATCCTCGATCAGCTCATGGCGCTCTATCGCGCGACGCTCGCGCACGCGAAATACCGCTTCGAGGAATTGACGCCGGCGTACTTCCTCGGCGTGCTGCGCGATCCGCGCGGTCGGGCGTCCTGCGTCACCTACTGGCTCGACCGTCGCCTGATCGGTTTCAACCTGGTTCTGCGCGACGGCCGCCGCCTGCTCGACAAGTTTTTCGGCATGGACTACACGCTCGGTCCCGCATACAACCTTTACTACCTGAGCTGGATGGAGAACGTCCGCTACTGCATCGAGCACGGGCTGGCGAGCTATCAGAGCGGCCAGGGTCTCGAGCACGAAAAGCTGCGCCTCGGCAGCCGGCTGGCGCCGAACTGGCTGTGGTATCGCCACCGCAACCGCGCGGTCGATCGTGCGTTCGCCATGATCGAGCGCATGTTCCGTCTCGACAGCGTCGATGCGCACGCGACGGCGCGGCGAGTCGCGCGCGCATGAACAAGCCGACGCACGCCGCCGTGCTTTCCACCTGGGCCGTGCTGCTCGCGCTCGGTGCGCTCTGCCAGATCGCGCTGAAATATGCCGGCATCGATACCGGCCCGTTCGATTTTTCGGCGCAGGCGTTCGCCGCAGCGACGGGATCGGCATGGCTGTGGCTGGCGATCGGCTGCTACATCGGCGAGTTCGTCGCCTGGATGGCGATCCTTCGCCACTCCTCGCTGTCGAGCGCATTCCCCACCGGCGCGATCGTCTTGATCGTGCTGATGATCGCGTCGCGCTGGCTGTTCGACGAGCCGCTGGGCTGGTCGAAAATCACCGGCTCTGCGTTGATCGTGCTCGGTGTGCTGATGCTGGGACCGGATCAGCCCGTGCCGGCGCTGCCCCCTTCCGCCTCCGGCACCTTCCCCCGCTGCGCAGGGGAAGGAAAGAAGGCGCCCTCAAACGTGAATCCTTCCCCTGCGCAGCGGGGGAAGGTGGCGGCAGCCGGAAGGGGGCAGCCCCGCGACACGCAATCCATTGCGGAAAGGATCGTTCCATGAGCAGCATCCAGGACACCATCTTCGACATCATCGCCCGGGAATCCGGCATCGACCGCGCGCGCATCACGCCGCAGGCGACGCTGAAGGACCTCGATATCCAGTCGCTCGACGCCGTGCAGATCCTTTTCGAGATCGAGGATCATTTCAAGATCACGATGCCGGACCGCGATCCGAATTTCGATACCGAATCGGTCAAGGGATTGATCGACACCGTCGAAAAACTCGCGGCCGAGCAAGGCCCCGCGCAAGCGCCCGCGGCCTGAGCCCGCATGCATCGCGTCGTCATCACCGGCATGGGAGCGGTAACTCCGCTCGGCCACAGCGCGGTCGCGACCTGGGCCGGCATGCGCGAGGGCCGCTCCGCGATCGGTCCGATCAGCGCGTTGCCGCGCGAATCGCTGCGCTTCGGCATCGCCGCCGAAGTGCGCGGCTTCGATCCGCTCGCGCATTTCGACGAGAAGCGCGTGATCCTGCTCGATCGCGTTTCGCAGTTCGCGCTGGTCGCGGCGCGCGAGGCGATCGCGCAATCGGGCATCGATTTCAATAACGAAGCGATCGGCGAGAACACCGCCGTCGTCATCGGTACCGGCGTCGGCGGCGAGCAGACGCACGACGACGCGTCGCGGCGCCTGTACGGCGAGAACAACCCGCGCCTGCATCCGCTGACGATCGTGCGCCTGATGGCGAATGCACCGGCGTGCCACATCAGCATCGAGCACGGGCTCAGCGGCCCCGCGTTCGCCACGGTCAGCGCCTGCGCCTCGTCGAACCACGCGATCGCGCAGGCATTCCACATGGTGCGTGGCGGCGTCGCCGATGCGGCTGTGGCCGGCGGCAGCGAAGCGTGCATCACGCTCGGCGTCGTCAGGGCCTGGGAAGCGATGCGCGTGATGGCCGACGACACCTGTCGTCCGTTCTGCAAACAGCGTCGCGGCATGGTGCTCGGCGAAGGCGCCGGTGTGTTCGTGCTGGAGACGCTCGAGCGCGCGCGGCGGCGCGGCGCGGTGATTCTCGCGGAAATCGTCGGCGCGGGAATGTCGGCCGACGCGGCGGACATCGTATTTCCGTCCGAAGCGGGCGCAGTGAAGGCGATGCAGCGCGCGCTTGCCGACGGCGGGCTCGCAGCGGAGGGCGTCGACTACATCAACGCGCACGGCACGGCCACGCCGGCGAACGATCCGACCGAAAGCAGGGCGATCCGCCGCACCTTCGGCGCGCACGCGGACGCGCTGGCGGTGTCGTCGACCAAATCGATGCACGCGCACGCGCTCGGCGCCGCCGGCGCGATCGAGCTCGTCGCCGTGGTCGGCGCATTGCGCGATGGTGTGATTCCGCCGACCGCGAACTTCCTCGATCGCGATCCGGAATGTGATCTCGACTACGTGCCGAACACCGCGCGCGAGAAGCCGGTGCGCGCCGCGCTCAGCAATTCATTCGCGTTCGGCGGCCTCAATGCAGTGCTGGCGCTGCGCCGGACACCCTGATCGCGCGCCCAAGCCGCCTCAGCTCGCGATACCGCCCGCAAATTTCTATACTGGAGCAAGGAGGGAGCAAACCAAGGAGGCTCCATGTCGAAGAAGAAGACGATTTCCCGCCGCCTGCGCGCCGGCTCGTTCACCGCTTTCGCGCTCGCCAGCTCCGCGGCGTGGGCGGACCACTCGCCGGCGCTCGATCCCGTCAGTATCTGGATCGGCGGCTACTACGCGAACGCCGAAGCCAGCCTCGGAGCAAAGACGCCCGTCGGCAACGTTTCCACCGGCGCGCTCGATCTCCAGGACGGCGACGAAACCGTCGGCCGTGCGCGCCTCGATCTGCTTTTCTTCGACACGCAGGGATTTACCTTCGACTACTACACGCTGAGCCATTCGTCGACGGATACGCTGACGCAGCCGTTCAACTTCGGAGGCGTTCCGTTCGAGCTGAATTCGACGCTGAAGGGAAAACTCGACTTCAGCGCCGGCAGCGCATCCTGGCACTGGTGGCTCGACGCCGGCGACGATGTGTTCGGCATCGGACTCGGCGCGACCTACTACCGCGCCAAGCTCGATATCGCCGGCACGATTGCACTGAACGGCGAGACATCGGCGGCCAGCGTGCATTCGGACGAGGATGCCGTCGCTCCGCTGTTGACGCTCGCATACAAGCATGCGTTCTCGGACTCGTTCCGCTTTTATATCGATGCGTCCGGCGTGCGCAAGAGCGGCGGCAACCTGACCGGCCACATCTACGATGCGCGCGCCGGTCTCGAGTGGTTCCCCTGGCACAACGTCGGCGTCGGCGCCGAATATGGCGACACCCGGATTCGCCTCGACCGCGAAAGCCAGAATTACGATGCGAAGCTCGACCTCAAACTGCACGGCCCCTCGTTGTTCGCTCGCTTCCGCTTCTGATGATCGACAAGGATGCGCCGAGTTTCTGCGCAAGCTATTCAGGTGCGCGTCGCTGAATTCGGCGGCGATGCGTCTTTACACAAACTTGCTTGGCGGTGATTCAGATCGCAGGCGTTAGCTTGCATACGGACAGAACGCTCATCCGAGCGTATTCCGGAGGTAAGCATGCAAGGTTCGAAACGCTTGTTGTTGGCCGCCGCGCTGGCCGTCGCCGGCGCAAGTGTCCTGAATAGTGTGCCCGCCGAGGCGCGCACGGTTGTCTACGCGACGATGGAGCCGCCGGCCCTGCGCGTCGAACGCGTACCCCCGCCGCGCCACGGTTACGTGTGGGCGCCGGGTTACTGGTCGTGGGGTAATCGCCACTACAACTGGCAGAGAGGCCACTGGGAGCACGAGCGCCACGGCTATCACTACGCACCGGCGCGATGGGAACGCGATGGCAACCGCTGGCGTTATCACGGCGGTCGCTGGGATCACTGATCGAAAGCAGCGTCGCCGAACGAAAACGCCCGCCAGGGCGGGCGTTTTCAACGGAAACGATGTCGAGCGATATAGCCAAGGCGAAAGCCTGAACCAAGAAGGACACGAAGGACACGAAGGACACGAAGAAAAGCGTTCAAATGCTTCTCCTTCGTGTCCTTCGTGGTTCAATCTTTTTCACCGAAGAAAAAGCGGTGGGCTGAACCCACGCCTTGGAACCTTGAAACTCAGGCAGCCTTCGCACGCGTCAATGCCTGATCGAGCAGGCGCAAGGCAAGATCGATCTCGTCGCTGCCGATGTGCAGCGACGGCGCGAACGTGATCACGTTCTTGTAGTAGCCGCCGACGTCGAGAACCAGCCCGACCTTCCTGCCATTGTCGTCAAGCTCGCCAGCGAGCCCGATGTCGCACATGCGATCCAGCAGCTTCTTGTTCGGCGTGAACCCGTCGGCTTCGCAGATCTCCGCGCGCAGCGCGAGGCCGAGGCCATCGACGTCGCCGATTTCCTTGTGGCGCTTCTGCAGGTCGCGCAAGCCGGCGAGAAAATGAGCGCCCTTGCGCATGACCATCGATTCGTAGTCGGTCTCGGCGAGCATGCGCATCGTCTCCAGGCCGACCGCGGTGCCGAGCGGATTGGAGGCGAACGTCGAATGCGTCGAGCCGGGCGGAAACACGGTCGGATTGATCAGTTCCTCGCGCGCCCAGATGCCGGCGAGCGGATTGAGCCCGTTGGTCAGTGCCTTGCCGAACACGAGCACATCGGGCTTGACGCCGAAATGCTCGATCGCCCACAGCTTGCCGGTACGGAAGAAACCCATCTGGATCTCGTCGACGACGAGCAGGATGCCGTACTTGTCGAGCACGCGCTTGAGGCCGGTGAAGAAATTTGGCGGCGGAATCACGTAGCCGCCGGTGCCCTGGATGGGCTCGACATAGAAAGCTGCGTATTCGCACTGTCCGGACTTCGGATCCCACACGCCGTTGTACTCGGTCTCGAACAGCCGCTCGAACCTGGCCACGCAGTGTTCGCCGTATTCCTCCTTCGACATGCCCTTGTTCGAAGCACGGAAGTGATACGGGAATTCGACGAACTGCGCACGATCGAAATGGCCGTAGCGACGGCGATAGCGATACGACGAAGTGATC
>Ga0193717_1001133_pt1 | contig 16644 bp, 12 predicted proteins | sample U2c2metaG_FD_145900 | JGI IMG/M metagenome (GOLD analysis project Ga0193717, IMG submission 145900) | Soil microbial communities from a riparian zone of the East river system, Colorado, United States - U2c2 | ecosystem: Environmental > Terrestrial > Soil > Riparian zone | place: USA: East River... | reverse complement strand
ATACCAGCCGTCCCGCAGCGACGCCGCCGTGTCCGCCGGCAGGTTGTGGTAGCCGCCCGCCATGACACTCGGGCCGCTCACCCACACCTCCCCCTCCTGACCCGTCGCCACGTCCGCGCCGTCGTCGACCACGCGTACGCCAAGGCCCGGCAGTGGCATGGCGCCCCCGGCGCCGGGCCAGGTCATCGCCACCGGACCGCACGTCTCCGTGCTGCCGTACACCTCGAGCAGCGGCGCGTCCCATGCCGGCGGCGGACCGAACACCACGCCGGCGCGCAACAGCGGCGGGACTGGCAGGGTGCGGTACATCGACGGCGGACCGGCAAGCACCGTCACCGACTCCGGCTCGTCCAGACCCAGGTACGCGGTCGCGCCGAGCGCCACCGTGCCGAGCACCACGAGCTGGGTCACCGGCGGGAACCAGAGCGGCGCCGACGTCGCCAGAACGTCCACTTCGGACAGTTCGAGGATCGGGGCGTAGCTCGCCGCCAGTGACCACAACAGGTTCCGCTGGGTGGACAGCACACCCTTGGGCACGCCGGTGGTACCCGCCGTGTACTGCAGGAACGCCAACTCGTCCAGTTCTAGGTCGTCGCGGGCAGCGGTGATCGGCTCGCGTGCCGGCACTTCAGCCGACGTGAGCACCAGCTCCGCGTCGCTGTCCGCCAGTACCCGCTCGAACTCCGCCTCGGGGCACGACGGGTCGACGGGCACGGCGATCGCGCTCGCCCGCGCGACCGCCAGCAGGCACTCCACGAAGTCCACACCGGACTCGAGGCGGATCACCACCCGGTCGCCGGGCAACACGCCCCGCCCGCCGAGACTCCCTGCCAGCCAACGAGTTCGCCGCTCCAGCTCGGCATAGGTCACGCTCCGCCGGGCATCCGCGAACGCGATCTTGGTCCCGAACCGGTCCGCGTGCTCGGCCAGCAACTCGGAAAGCGGCCGCATCAGCTCGGTACGCAGCATCTCAGACACCCCACGTCGGCAGCAGCACAATCGTCAGACGATGACCGGTAACGCACGCAGCACGCGGATGAAGTTCGAGTGCCGCCACCTCAGCTCGTCGGCCGGCACCGCGAGCCGGAGCTCCGGGAACCGCTCGAACAGCGACCGCAGCGCGGTGCGCACCTCCACGCGGCCGAGCTCCATGCCGGGACACACGTGCGGCCCGAGCCCGAAGCCGAGATGCTGCTTGTTGTCGCGGTGGAAGTCGATCGTGTCGGGGTCGGGGAACCGCAACGGGTCGCGGGCCGCCGCACCGAGCGACAGCGTGATCACCTGACCGGCCTTGATCTCCGCGTCACCGATGCGGAAGTCCTCCGTCGCGAACCTGCGCACTCCACTTTGGACGGAACCGTCCCAGCGGATCAGCTCCTCGACCGCCTCCGGGTACAGGTCCGGGTTCGCACGCAACTCGTCGATCTTCTCCGGGTGCCGCAGCAGCGCCGCGAGCGCGTTGCCCAGCGTGCCGGCCGTCGTCTCGAAACCCGCGATGAGCGTGAAGAACGACAGGCTCAGCACCTCGGCGAAGTTCAACGCCGGCTCGTCGTCGTGCTTCCAGTGGATCCAGTGCGAGATCAGGTCGTCGGCCGGTTCCTCCTGCCGCGCGGTAATTAGCTGCGCGAGCATCCCGGCGAGCGGCTCCAGCGCGGCGCCGGCCTCCTCGTCGGTGCCCATCAGCATCACGTCGCTCGCGGTGCGGAAGTCGGCGCGCTGCTCCTGCGGCACCCCGAGCATGTCGCAGATGATCGTGATGGGCAGCGCGCTGGCCAGCGCGACCATCAGGTCCGCCTTGCCGTCCGCCGCGATCACGTCGAGCAGCTCGTCGGTGACCTCCTGTATGCGCGGCACCAGTGCCGCGACCCGACGCGGGATGAACGCGAAGTTGATGAACCGGCGCAGACGCGTGTACTCCGGCGGGTCCGAGATCAGCGGGCAGGCGTCGAGCAGGTCCGCCGGCAGGATGTCGCCGCCGAAGTCGGGCCCGGCGTAGTCCGGGTTCCGCGCGAGTCGCGTGTCACGCAGTCCGTCCCGCACGTCCTCGTACTTCGTGACGAGCCACAGCGGGTTCTCCATCTCGTCACACAGCCGGTGCGCCGTCGTGGCCGCCGCGTGCAGTTTCGCGTACGTGGTATAGGGATCGAAGTAGTACTGCTCGTCGAAGGGGACGGGGTTCCCGTGCACGGGGCATTGTCCGGCCATTGCTGCCTCTCATGCTTGTTGCCACTGGGGCGCTGCGAACTAGTATGCGGCGGCCGGAGAACTCGACCTGTATGCCGCACCCACCAACGGGTAATCAGCGGAGCGCCACCGGAAGCGCGGTGAGCATCCGGATGAACGTGGACTCCCGCCAGCGCAGATCCTCTGTGGACACCGCGAGTCGAAGGTCCGGGAATCGGTCGAACAACGCACAGAGCGCGACCCGCAGCTCGATGCGAGCCAGCTCGCTGCCGGGGCACGCGTGCGGCCCTCGGCCGAAGCCGAGGTGCGCGCGGTCGGTCCGGTCGATGTCGATGGTGTCGGGATCCGGGTAGTGGCGCGGATCCCGGTGCGCGGCGGCGATCGACAGGTTCACGCCGTCGCCGGCGGGGATCGTGACGTCGCCGACCGTGATGTCCTCGCTGGCCCACCGCCGCCAGCCACGCAGCGCCGAGCTGTCCCAGCGCATCAGCTCCTCGACCGCGTCCGGCCCCAGCCCGGGATCGGCGCGCAGCCGCGCGATCAGCTCGGGATGTGTGAGCAGGCCGAGTATCGCGTTGCCGAGTGTGCCGACCGTGGTGTCCTGTCCGGCAAGGAACAGGTAGAACGGCATGTTGACGAGCTCCTGGTCGGTCAGCGTGGAGCCGTCGGTGGCACGCGCGGCGAGCCAGTCGGAGATCAGGTCGTCGCCCGGCCGCGCGCGCTTTTCCTCGACCAGCTCGGCGAAGTAACCGAGCAGGCGCTCGCCGCCGCGTCTGGTGACCTCTGGCGAGCCGGCGATGATGTCGTCGCACCAGGAGCGGAACTCGGCCTGCGCGTCACGCGGCACACCGATCAGCTCGCCGATGATCGTGATCGACAGCGGCGAGGCGAAGTCGGCGACGAGGTCCGCCTTGCCGTCCAGGCCGTCGAGCAGTTCCGTGACAAGCTGGGCGATTCGCGGCTCGACCTTGCGGGACTGCTTGGGGGTGAAGGCGTGGATGATGAACTGCCGCAGGCGGGTGTGCTCCGGCGGGTCCTCGGTGAGAAGGTTGCCGTGGTGGAGGATCTCGGGGATCTGCTCCAGCGGGAAGTCGGGTCGCGCGTACCTGCGGTTGCGCGCGAAACGCTGGTCCCGCAACGCTTCCCGCACGTCATCGTACCGGGTGAGCACCCACTCCGGCGGCCGGTCGTCGATGCACACGCGGTGCGCGCGGCCGGTGTCGTTCAGCTTCTCGTACGTGGCATAGGGATCGGCGTAGAACTCGTCGTCGAACGGCATCTGCACGCCGTGCAGCGGGCACTCTTTCACGGCAGGCTCCCTATGCCACGAGGAGCGGCGCCTGGATCGACGCGTGGTGCTCGAGGATTCGGTGTTGTAGCTCCTGCAGCTCGCGGCCGGGCTCGATGCCGAGGCCGTCGACGAGGGCGTCGCGGGTGCGGCGGTAGACGTTGAGGGCGTCGACCTGGCGGCCGGAGCGGTAGAGGGCGAGCATGAACTGCATGCAGAGGCGCTCGCGGACCGGTTCCGCCTCGGTCAGGACCTCGAGCTCGGGCGTGATCTCGCGGTGGCGGCCGCACATCAGCTCGGCGTCGAAGCAGTCCTCGTAGGCGAGGAGGCGCTCGTCCTCGATGGCGGCCAGCTCGGACCAGGAGGTGCCGCGCTCGACGAGGTCGGCGAGCGCGCGGCCGCGCCACAGTCCGAGCGCCTCACGCAGATGTCTCTTGCCGGGTAAGGAGTTGCCGACCGACGTCTCCGCGCGGCCGGCCTTGACGAGACGGCGGAACTGGTGCATGTCGACCAGGTCGGGGTCGACGCGGAGCTGGTAGCCCGGCGGGTGCGTGACGAGCGCGGCGCCCGCGGTGTCGTCGTGCGCGGCGAGCATGCGGCGGATCGCGGAGACCGCGTTCTGCACCATTTTCCTTGCGGTGGAAGGGGGTTGTCCGTCCCAGAGCGCCGAGAGCATCCTGCTGGTGGGGACGACCTGGTTGGCGTGGAGCAGCAGGTAGCCGAGTACCGCGCGCTGCACGGCGCCGCCGAGGTCGACCTGCACACCGTCGTCTTCGATTTCCAACGAGCCGAGCAACCGGAACCGCATCGACAATCACTCCCACCAAGTCCGGGCGAATTCGCCGATTTGATGGTCACACGGTGGCGGGAGGTGTGAAAAGCCCCGCCGTATCGGTCATTCGACCGGCACTCGACTGGTTCTCGTGGTGACACTGACCGGGAACCCGCAGGTCAGTGACCGTACAAAACGGACGGCATGAAGAATTCACGGTGCCCGCGTGACATTCTCAGCGCCGGAAACCGGAACCGCTACCACAAACCGATGAACGGACCACAACCGAGTGAATGCGGTGCCCACTTTCTGGTGAATGCGGGAACTCGCGTGGCCTCCGGCCCCCGGTCACCACACTACGGCAAGCCACCGACAGCCGAACCTGCCCGAGGACACCCCTGTGGACAACCAAGCCACCTGTGGACAACCCGCCCACTAACGATCTCCGGCGACCGAGACTGTCGGTGCCACCCGGTAGCGTGGTTCGAGGGGGCCAGCGGCCAACCCCGGTCGCCACAGCAACCACACGCGACGAGCCGGACCTGCCCCGCGACCTCAGCCGCAGCGGCTCGCCCGGACCCAACAACCACCGGCGAGGTCGCGAACCCGCAACTCAGGGGTCCTGAACAGGAGACTCGCGGGTCACGCCGGTCGTGAGTGTTGAACTCACCTGTCGTGAGTGTTGAACTCGCCTGTCGTGAGTGTTGAACTCACCTGTCGTGAGTGTTGAACTCGCGGGTCAGGTCATCATTGCCAGTAGTTTGGTTACCGTGTTCCAGTTGCGGACGGTTGTCTTCTCGTCCGCTGGGAAGGCGGCCAGCACCGGCGACTTCTGCGATCCCGCCGGCACCCAGAAGTACGCTTCCCGCGCGGCGAGGTGGAACCGTTCCGGTTCATAGGCGGCCGGGTCCACCGACGGCCAGTCGACCTGGCTGCTCTGGAAGGAGACCAGGTAGCGGGACGGGTTGGTGGCCACCGAACCGAGCGGGTCGGCCGCCACGACGTCGCGTAGCTCGGCCGCGGTTCGGAGCACGCAGCCGATGACGAAGCCGGCGCCGGTGGCCAGACGCGACTCCAACTCGCGCACCACCGTCGCCGGCTTCTTGGCTGTCCGGAAGACGACATTCCCGCTCTGCAACAGCGTCCGCACGTCGGCGTACCCCAGATCGGTCACCCACGCACGCAGATCCGCCATCGCCACGCGGCGCTTCGATCCCAGGTTGATCCCGCGCAGCAACGCGGCATAGGTCGGCACGCCGCCGAGCCTAGACGGCGACCCCCTCGAGCAGGGAATGCCACGCGGCCGGACTGAGCACCGTCGACGGCCCGGCCGACGAGCTGGAGAAGCTCCGCCACCGCGCCGGGTTGATCAACAGGGTGCTGCCGACGGCGAGGAGCGGCATGATGGCGGGCGGGTCGAACAGGACCGGCAACAACTCTTCCGGTGCGCCGGCGTACACACCGCGCCGCAGCACCGCGTCCCGCAGTTCGGCCGCCACCGCCCGTCGGTTGTGGCCCAGCTCGCCGTGGCGCATGACCGCCATCAACGCCATCGTCGTGCGTACGCCCTCGGAAGAGGCGGGCACCGGCGCGGGCGACTCACCCAGCGACACCGCCAGCAGCGCGCCGACCAGGTCGGCGCCGGCCAGCTCGGCGTTCACCGGCTCGACCAGCCGGGGGTTCAGATCGATCAGGTGCCCGAGGCCGTCGGGCGTGACGATCGCGTCGACCGACAGGGCGCCGTGCCATCCCACCGACGCGCCGAGCTTCGCCAGGTCCGCGATCACACCAGGCATCGCGACCGACCGTTTCGCCGACGCACTCCCCTGCACACCCTCGCGGATCCGCTCCGTCACGTGCGACGCCACGAGCCTGCCGTGGTCGAACACCGTCGCGGCCATCACGAACCGGCCGTCGACCGGCTGCTGGACCAGGACCGTCCACCCACGCTCGAACGCGTCCGCGATCTGCGGCAGCGCCGCCACCCTCGCGAGCGCCGACGGACCGTCCACCTGCCACACACCGCGGCTACCCGTCGAGATCGGCAGCTTGACGTAACACGGGAACGTAGCCGCGGCGGTCAGCTCCGCCACCGACGTGACCAGCTCGGTCGGCGGCAGCGGCAGACCCAGCGACGTCACCAGCCGCGCGGCGGCCGCCTTGTCCTGCACCCGCGCGAGCGCCTCGAACGGCGGCACCGCGAACGGCACGCCGGGCAGCGCGTCGGGATGTCTCGACAGCACGGCCAACTGCTCGTGGATCGGCAGCAGCACGTCGTACGGCCGCGCCGCCAACGCGGCACGCAACGCCTCAAGGTACGCCATGGGATCGGCGCCGAACAGTGGCACCTTGTGCCGCCACCGGACCCGCCGCGACACCGTCAACAGCCCGTCCCGCTTGGGTTCCGCGACACCGACCCGATGCCCCTGTCGCGACAGGACGGTCACGACCTCGCGGGCGGACGCGCTCGCGGACTCGGTCAGCAGCACTCGCAACCGCTCAGTCATCGGACGCCGCCTCGACATCCTCGCGCGGGCGCCGCACACCGACCGCGAGCAGCAGGAGCGCGCCGATCACGAACAGCACGGACATCGACGCGATGCCGGCACGCAGGCTGCCGGTCAACTGCACGACCGCACCGAACATCAGCACGCCGAACGCGCTGCCGCACCGGTTCACGACCTCGAACACGCTGAAGTACTCACCGGACCGGCCGCGCGGCGTCAGGTTCGCGAACACCGCGCGGGACAACGCGTACCCGGTGCCGTTGACCAGCCCCATGAGAATCCCCATGACACCCATCATGACGAGCATGCCCGGCTGCACGGTCACCTGCACGAGGATCACGCCGAGCCACAGCACGAGGCTCGCGAGCAGCACCCGGGGACCGCCGTACTTAGTCGCGAGGCGCCCGGCGACCACGGTGGACCACACGGCCAGGAGCGACACGAACAGCACGCCGCCGATGAGCATCTCGGAGCCGACGTCCAGCTCCTCGGCGACGAACGTGGTGCCCTGGCTGGACAACACCTGGATACCGTTGTTGTAGAACAGGAACGCCAGCAGGAAGAGCGCTGCCTTGCGCCGGTGCCGGACCAGTTCCCGCATCATCGTGCGGAACTGGACCTTCGTGAAGTCACCCGCGACCGCGCCGGCCTCGGGCCGCAGCGTCGTCGCCGGCAGGCCCTTCACCGACATGGTCGTGAACCCGGCCCACCACAGACCGGCCAACACCAGACAGACGACCAGCGCCGTGCCATCGTCGATGCCGAACAGGTCGTGCCCGATCATCAGCACCGCGCCGATCACCAGGATCACGGCGGTGCCGAGGAACCCGGCCGCCGACCCGATGGCCGACACCTTCGCACGTTCGGCCGGCGCCGCGATCTCGGGCAGATAGGTGTCGTACACGACGATCGACGCGCCGAGCGCCAGTGTCGCGACCACGAACAACCCGCCGCCGAGCACATAGTTCGACTCGGTGACGAGCGCGAGCGCGACGGTCGCGATGCTGCCGGTCAGCGCGAGCACGCCGAGCAGGAGGTTGCGCGGCAGTCTGCGAGCCAGCGCGCCGGCCCCCGGTAACACAAGTGCCTGCAGGAAAAGGGAGATCGACACCAGGTACGGGTAGAACGACTCGGCACGCACCTCGATACCGAGTGGGTGCACGAAACCCGCCGGGTTGGCGGCGTCCGCGGTGATCTCCGTCAGGTACGGGCCATAGAACGTGGACGTGACGATCGTGGTGAACACCGAGTTCGCCCAGTCGTAGGCGTACCAGGCGCGGCGGACCTTGCGTTGGTTGGTAGGTGGCTCGGTGGCCACCTGGGTATCGACGGTGTCGGGCAGCAGGGTGGTCATCGGAACTCCCTCAGGTCAGCTCGTCGCGGATGATGTCGAGCACCTGGCCGGCGTGCTGCTCGGCGAAGAAATGCCCACCGGGGAATAGCTGGCAGGCGAACCGAGCGCTGGTCTGCGCCGACCAGCCGCGTAACTCCGGTTCGGTCGCTCTGGGGTCCGTCCATCCGCCGAGCGCGGTCAGTCCGATGTGGAGCGGCGACTCCTCGCGATAGGTGTAGGCCTCGTTGACCGAGAAGTCGGCCCGCATCATCGGCAGGAACGCCTCGAGCAGCTCCGGGTCGCGCAGGAGCAGGTCGGGGGTGCCGCCCATCTTGCGCAGCTCGACGACGAGCTGTCCGGTCGGCAGGTCGCGCAACTGTAGGCGCTTCTCCGGTAGCTGCGGCGCGGGCCGGCCGGACACGAACAGGTGCGCCGGCGCCGGCAGCCCGACCTCGCGGATGCGCCTGGCCAGCTCGAACACGACGAGCGCGCCCATGCTGTGCCCGAACAACGCGTAGGTCCCGGTGAACTGGTCACGCAGACTCGACACCACGTCATCCACAAAGGACCGCACGTCGCGGTGCGGCACCTCGCGCAGCCGCTCCGCGCGGCCCGGCGGCTGCGTCGGGCAGTAGACGATGCCATCGCCGGCGAGCCGCTGCCACGGCGCGAACGCGGCGGCGCTCGCACCGGCGTGGGGAAAGCAGAACACCCGCGTGGCCGCGGTGTCCGGCGCGCCGAACGGCAACCAGCGGGTGGTCTGGGCGATCTGGACAGTCATGCGGTCACCTTGGGCATCCCCGCCGGCCCCCACGTGGTGGCGACGAACTCGGGGTCGTGGGTGTTGCGGACGTTGAGCTGCACGCAGATCGTGATCAGCACGGCGTCGCCGATCAGCTCGAGGCCGATCGCGACCGCGATGAACCACGAGTCGGGCAGCACCAGGAACGCGCCGATGCGTACCAGCACACGGGTGAGGAAGTAGCCGACGCCGATCAGCGTGGTGATCCTGGCGGTCCGCTGGTACACGGTGCTGCCCTGCGACGACTGCGGCATCGCCACGAAGTCGTTGGAGGCGGCCGCGAACAGCGGTTTGCCGGCCAGCACAGACGCCGCGCAGAACGCCGCCATGACGACGTCGACGGCGGCGACCGGCAGGAAGAACAGCGACAGCTCACGCGAGATGACCGCGATCACCGCGGACAGGAACACGAACGCCATCACCATGCCGGCGATGAACCCCCTGCCGTTGCGCCGGTCCATTGTGTACAGTCCGCCGGCGACGATCAGCGCCAGCGCCGCGCCGAGCTCGATGCCGAGCAGGTTCGACGCGACGAGGAACGTGAGGCTCGGCACCAGCGTGTTGCGGATCATTCTCGGCAGCGCGACCACCAGCACCTTTCCGGTGGCACGCCACGAGTTCTCCGGCAGCTCCTCGAGCTTGGGCGTCGGTCGGCCACGTAGCCACGCAGGGGTGTTCATGTCGCCCCCTCGCAGGCTCGGTGGCGCCGTTCACGGTCGCCCTGTGTCATTGATTCACTCGCAAGCTCGCTCATAACAGCTCCAGTGTCAGGTAGGGCGGCGGTGGCTGGATCTGCGACAGGTCCGACTCGAACACCAGCCGGTTGCCGTCTCGCTCGGCCTCGGTGAACCCGGCGAACGCGTAGGTCACGTACATGACCCGGTTGCGGCCGGTCTCCACGAACTCGGCGCGCAGCGTGGCGCCGTCCGCCTTCGCGAGGCCCATCACGTGGTTCAGCAGCACGGTGCCGACCCCGCGGGACATCACCCGGCACGACATCAGCATCATGCGCAGGTGCCAGTGCGGCTTGCCCTTCTCGACCAGCGCGAGGCCGATCTTGCCGTAGCTGCCGTACCGGTCGGTGAGCGACGCGACCAGCAACACGTGGTCGTCGGACTGGCGCAGCTCGTCCAGCTCCTCGTAGGAGTACGTGCGGCCAGTCGAGTTGAGCTGGTTGGTGCGGACGGTCAGCTCCTCCGCACGCTGCAGGTCCTCCCGCGCCGCGCGGCTGATCGTGAAGTGCATGTCCAGTGTGGACAGGAACTCCTCCGACGTGCCGGCGAACTCGTGCTCGATCTGGTTGCGGGCGGCGTCGCTGCGGTACATGTGCCGGCGCAGCTTGGACTCGTCGGTGACGAACTTCGGCACGAACGCGGGCTTACTGAGCGTCGCGAGGTCCAGCGCGTCGACAGTGACGACCGCCGGGTGCGTGTGGTTGACCTCCGCGCGCTCGAACTCCTGGTCGTCCACGAACGCGAGCGTGTCGATGCCGATGTTGATGGCCTTGGCGATCTGCTCGATCGACGACGACTTCGGGTTCCAGTTGATCTGCGGGTACAGGAAGTACTCGTCGAGGCCCAGCTCGCGCAGCTTCGCCATCGCGGTGTCATGGTCGTTCTTGCTGGCGATGGAGTGCAGCACGCCGAGCTCGTCGAGCCGCTCGAGCTCGGCGACCACCTCGGGCCGCACGGTGACCTCGCCGTCCTCCAGGATCGTGCCCTGCCATAGCGTGTTGTCCAGGTCCCAGACCACACACTTGATCTTCCCGCGCCTGGCGAGCGCCTCGGTGTGGTCGACCACCACACTGTCCACAGTGGTCATTACGCTGCCTCCCGGTACGCCTCGCCTGCGATGAACGTCTGCTGCAGCTCGGTGCTGCCCTCGATGATCTCCATGATCTTGCTGTCGCGGTACAGGCGGGCGGCCGGATAGTCCTGGCTGCACCCGTTGGCGCCGTGGATCTGCACCGCGTCGTTGGCGGCCGCGACGGCCGAGGTGGACGCGAAGTACTTCGCCACCCAGGTCGCCATGATCGTGGCCGGGTCGCCGGACTCCTTGAGCCGCCCGGCCTCCTCGCACAGCAGCCGCGCCGCGCGCACGTTCGTCACCAGGTCGGTGATCTTGCGGCGGATCAGCTGCAGGTCGCGGAGCTTGCCGTCGGCCACCGCGCGCGTCGAGGTATAGGCGACGCACGCGTCGAGGCTGGCCTGGATGATGCCAACCGACCCGCACGCGACGCTGTAACGGCCCATGTCCAGTGCGCCGGTCATCACCATGCCGGCCGCCCAGCCACGCGGACCGAGCATCGCCGAGTCCGGCACGCGGACATCGTCGAACACGATCTCGGCGATCATGCTCGACCGGGTGCCGAGCATGTTGGGCACCGGCGTGATCGTGACGCCGGGGGCGTCGGCCGGCACGAGGAACGCGCTCATCCCCGGGCCGGTGCGGAGGAACACCATCATGACGTCCGCGACCTGGCCGCCGGTGATCCACTTCTTGTGTCCGTTGATGACCCAGTCACCGCCGTCCTCGACGGCGACGGTGCCGGTGGCGGTGGCGTCACTGCCGTTGTCCGGTTCGGACAGACAGAACACGCCGAACGTCTCCCCGGAGATGAGCCGGGGCAACAGCTCCGCGTGTTGCGCGGCGCTACCCCGCCGCCACACGGCCCAGGACACCATCGTGTGTACGGTGAGCATGCTGCGCAGCCCAGAGCAGCCCCGGCCCACCTCCTCGTGGATCTTGCCGAGGGTGACCATGTCCAGCCCCGCGCCACCGTCCTCGGCCGGCACGAACGGCGCCCACAGGCCCAGCTCGCCCACCCGGTCCACAATGGACCGTGGCAACCGTTCGGTCCGGTCCCACTCCTCCGCGTTGGGAATCACCTCGCTGTCGACGAACTCCCGCACCGTCGCGAGGTCGGGCACCGGTGGCCGGCTGACGCCAATGGCCGTGCTGCTCATGGGAACCCTCCTGGTCTTCCTACTCAGATGGCGGCGGCCGTGTCGGCCTCGCCGACGAGCCGGCCAACCAGGTCGGCCATCGCGTTCACCGAGCGGAAGTTGTCGAGCTTCAGCTCCTCGTTGGGAATGCGGGTGGCGAACGTCTTCTCCATGAACATCACCAGCTCCATGGCGAAGAGCGAGTTCACGAAGCCGAGCGAGAAGATGTCCTGGTCGTCGGCCAACTCGATGTCGGGGTACTTCGCCGTGATGAACTGGCGGATCTCGGTGTACGTGTCGGACATGGCGGTTGCTCCTCCTCAGGAGTCGGTGGGGACGGCGGCGAGGTGGTTCTTGGCGCTCTGCGCCTTGTGGTCCGGGCCGTAGCGGTAGAAGCCCTGGCCGGACTTCTGGCCGTGCAGACCGGCGTCGGTCATCTGCTTGAGCAGCGGGCAGGGCCGGTACTTGCTGTCGGCGAAGTGGTCGTACAGCACCTCGACGCTGTAGAGGATCGTGTCGACGCCGATCAGGTCGGCCGTCTCCAGCGGGCCCATCGGGTGGCCGAAGCAGCTACGGAACACCTCGTCGACGGTCTCCGCGGTCGCGACGCCCTCGTACACCAGGTAGGCGGCCTCGTTGACGGTCAGCATCAGCACCCGGTTGGACACGAAGCCGGACGCGTCGTTGACGTCGATCGGCTTCTTGCCCATGGAGATCACGAGCTGGCGCACGCGCTCCAGCGAGTCCGGCGAGGTGTGCACACCCTTGATCAGCTCGACCGCGGGCTTCATCGGCACCGGGTTCATGAAGTGCACGCCGGCGACCTGGGTCGGCCGCGAGGTCCACGACGCGATGCGGGTGATCGGCACGGCGGAGGTGTTGGCCACGAACACCGCGTTCGGCTGGACGATCGCGTCCAGCTTCGGGTACAGCTCCTTCTTGAGCTGCTCGTTCTCCGTGATGTTCTCGATCAGTGAGTCCACTTCGGACAGTTGGCCGAGGTCGGTGCTGAAGGTGATCTTGGCGAGCACCTCGTCCGCGTCGACCGCCGGCCCGCCGAGCATGCGGCTCATCCGGCAGTTCAGCTCGATCTTGTCGCGGGCGACGGCCAGCACGTCCTCGCTGATGTCGACGAGCACCACGTCGTGCCCGACCTGCCCCAGATTCTGTGCGACGCCGGCGCCCATCACGCCCGCGCCGACGACTCCAACCAAAGCCATCGGTCTCTCCCTAACTCGCTAACAGATTGGTGACGACGAGCACCTTGCTCAGTTCCCGAACGGTCGGGTTCTCGATCACGGCGGTGATCGGGACACCGCCGTAGGTGGTGCGGATCCGGCCCATCAGCCGAACGGCGGTCAGCGAATGCCCGCCGAGCTCGAAGAAGTTGTCGTTCGCGCCGACCGCGTCGATGCCGAGGATCTCGCCCCAGATCTCCGCGACCGCCGTCTCGTGGCCCGGTTCCGGCGCCTCGTACGGTGTGGACAGTGCCGGCCGCTCATGCCGTGGTGCCGCCTCGGTCTCGGCCGCGCCGGTCCACGCGGCGAGGCGTGGTGCGAGCGGTCCGGAGGAGATCACCAACTGGCGCACCCGGTTCGCGACGGACAGTGCGCGTTCGAAGATCTCGACGCCCTCGTCCTCCCGCATCCAGTACTCCTTGATGGTGGTGGCCGGCATCGGGTGCTCCGCCTCATCGCGCAGCCCCCAGCCCTCCCAGTTCACGGAGATCCACCGACCGCCCGGAGTGGTCGCGGCGGGCCGGGCATAGGCGTCCATGCCGGAGTTGGCGCAGGCGTACGGCGAGAACCCGAGGCCGCCGAGCACGGAAGAGAGCGAGGAGACGGTCATCCGCAACGGCGCGTCGGGCAACACCTCGTCGAGCACCCGAATGCCGTCGATCTTGGGTCGGAAGTGCGCGTCGCAGGAGGCGAAGCTGACCGACGGGGCCGGGCCGAACGTGCGGTGGTCGGAGCAGCCCGCGCCGTGGATCACCAGGTCGATCGGGCCGAACCGCGCCTCGGCGGCGGCGACCACCTCGGCCATCCGGTCGCGGTCGCCGACGTCGGCGGACAGGGCGAGCACCTCGGCGCCCTTGGCCCGCATCCCCCGCACGGTCCGGATGTGCCGCGCGGCCCGCCCCTCGGGGTGCTCGGCTGAGTAGGTGGCCCACTGGGACTCGGGCGGCAGCTCGGTGCGCGCGGTGAGCACGAGCTTCGCGCCGCGGGTCTCAGCGAGGTGCTCGGCGAGCAGCGCGCCGACGTCGCCGAGGCCGCCGGTGATCAGCACGGTCGCGCCGACACGCAGCGGACTCTCGTTCGTGCCGTCGATGCGGAGCTGGTCGAACGTCTGCACCCAGCGGTCCGCGCGGCGCAGCGCCACGTGGTCGCGGGTCGGCACGCACGCCTCGGCGACCAACTCGGCCGCGAGGTCGGCGAGCGTGCGCTCCGCGGTGCAACCGGGTAGGTCGACGTCCACCAGCCGGCAGCCGAAGTCGGGGATCTCCTGTGCCAGCACGGTGACCAGGCCGACCATGGTGCCCTGCTCGGGATGCGTGAGGTCACCGCCGACCGCCTCGACCGCGCCGCCGGTACACAGCACCAGCTCGAGCGGGCCGGGGGTGTCGGTCTCGGCGAGCGCGCCCGCGGCCACCCGGACCGCGTGGAAACCGAGGCGCTGCGCGGAGTCGAAGTCGGTGGCGGCCAGGCTCCACGCGTGCACGGCGGTGCGGGGACGGCCGAACTCGGACATCACCCGCGTGTAGTCGCAGCGGGAGTTCGGCTCCACCTCGACGATGTGCACACCGTCCACACTGGACACATGCTGGAAGCCGGGGCCGGGCCGGAGCACGACCGTGCCGGCGCCGAGCCGGGTGGCGACGGCCTCGCCCAGCTCGTCCGCGGCGAACACCCACCACGGGCCTCGGTCGGCGGCCGTGACGTCGCTCGGGCGGGCGGGCTTGTTGTGCCACACCGGGTGGTAGAACCAGGTCGCGAGGTCACGCGCCGGCGACGCGCCGGCCGCCGGCACGGCCACCGGCGGCGCGAAGCCAGCACCCGGCTCCAGCCAGTACCGCTGTCGCTGGAAGGGATAGGTCGGCAGCGCGACCCTGCGGCGGTGGCCGTCGTGCAGCGTGGACCAGTCGATCTCCACACCGGACAGCCACTGCTCGACCGCGGCGTTCGCGCTGGTGGCGATCACCGGGGCGATCGACGACGATGCCGCGTCCGGTGTGGCGCGCCGGATTCGGTCGGCGTCACCGAGCGCGGCGACCGCGTCGGCGACGTCGTTCACGATCACCGCGGCCCGGTTGCCGAACCCGGTCCTGCTGGCCTGCACGGTGAACGCCACGTCCGCGAGCACCGCGTCCGGAGTGTCCACAAGGTACTGACGCAGTGCGGCGAGCGACTCGGTCAACGCGTCGGCTGTACGGGCCGACAGCACGAGCGCGTGCGGCCCGGCCTGTACGGGCCGTGCCGGTGCCGGCTCCCGTTCCTCCAGCACGACGTGCGCGTTGGTGCCACCGAGGCCGAACGAGCTGACGCCGGCCCGGCGCGGATGCGCGCCCCGCTCCCACGGCCGGTTCTCCGGCAACACCGCGAACTTCTTTCCGGCGGCGGCGAGCGCGGGGTTGGGCGTGCGGTAGTTGCGGGTGCCGGGTAGCTGCGCGTTGTCGACCGCGAGAGTGGCGCGGATCAGTCCAGCGACCCCGGACGCGCGGTCGAGGTGGCCGACCGACGGCTTCAGCGACGCGAGCACGGTCGGCGTCTGGCCGGTGTGACTCGCGAACGCGCGGTCCATGGCCGCGAGCTCCACCGAGTCACCGAGGTTCGTGCCGGTGGCGTGGCATTCGACGTAGCCGATGGTGTCCGCGTCGACGTCCGCGACCTCGTGCGCGTAGGCGATCACGTCGGTCTGACCGTCCGAGCCCGGCGCGGTGAAGCCGGCCTTGTTGCGCCCGTCGTTGTTGGACGCCGAGCCGATGACCACCGCGTACACGTGGTCGCCGTCGCGCTGGGCGTCGGAGAGCCGCTTGAGCACGACCACGCCGACCCCGTTGCCGATGACGCTGCCCGCGGCGTCCGCGTCGAAGCTGCGGACGTGCCCGTCGGCGGACACGATGCCGCCCTCCTCGTAGGTGTACCCGGTGGCCTGCGGCACTTCCAGCGAAGCGCCGCCGGCGAGGGCGACGTCGCTGTCGTAGGTCAGCAGGCTCTGTATCGCGAGGTGCACGGCGACGAGCGAGGTCGAGCAGAAGCTCTGCACGGCCACCGCCGGCCCGGTCAGCCCGAGCTTGTAGGAGACCATGTTGGACAGTGAGTCGCTGTTGTTTCCCACCGCCCACTGGACTTCCGGCGTGGTGGCCATGATGTCCGCGCGGGTCCGCACGTTCGCGAACCCGTACTTCGACAGCCCGCAGCCGGAGAACACACCGACCCGGCCGGGCACCTTGTTGGGCTGGTAGCCGGCGCGTTCGATGGCCTCCCACGAGCACTCCAGGAACAGCCGGTGCTGCGGGTCGGTGACCTCCGCCTCGCGGGGGCTGAACCCGAAGAACGCGGCGTCGAAGTGCTCGATGTCGTTCAGCGGGGCGCCGCGGCGGACGTAGCGCGGGTCGGCGAGCAGCGCGGGGTCCACGCCGGCCGCCATCAGCTCGTCGTCGCCGATGTCCCGGATACCGGGGATTCCGTCGGCGAGGTTCGCCCAGAACTCCTCGACCGTGTCGGCGCCGGGGAACCGCCCGGACATCCCGACGACGGCGACGACCGAGTCAGCGTCACGATCACTCATGGTTTCCCTCACCTGCTCGTCCGAC
>Ga0193717_1001131_pt1 | contig 16647 bp, 10 predicted proteins | sample U2c2metaG_FD_145900 | JGI IMG/M metagenome (GOLD analysis project Ga0193717, IMG submission 145900) | Soil microbial communities from a riparian zone of the East river system, Colorado, United States - U2c2 | ecosystem: Environmental > Terrestrial > Soil > Riparian zone | place: USA: East River... | reverse complement strand
CAGCCGGACGCGTTGCAGGAGCTTTCAAGTTGAGGCAGACACCAAATGTCATCTCTCCGACTCCCTTGTCATCCACGACGCCGTAATGACGAGATTTTGTCTTCCTGGTTGCTTAAAATTGCGTCCGACAATATCGTGCCTGTTAAAAGGCTCCTCGAGAGGATCGACATTTCACGTAGTCATCTTGATTCCATGGGTTCCGACGATCCTCGCCTGGTGTCAATTGCAAGTGCAGTCGGACTATCGAAGAAGGCGGTTGTTCCAGCCCTCCCTGAAGCCTTTATGGATTGTTTGGAGACACTCGCTTTTCTCCTAAGGACTGGTGCTGGCTCCGGTGTTGGGGCAGAACTTTATCAGGAGTGAAAAGCGAATATTGCCCCATGTGTATTCGGGAATTTGGGTATTATCAGCTTTCCTGGACAGTAACTCTCTACACGTGTTGCCTACGGCACAGCTGTCTCCTTCAAGAGGACTGCCCTCACTGCGGAAAACCATTTAGCAACGCACTTCAATCTTTCAATTCGTACGTTTCTGATCCCGAAAGGCATCTTCAACGCTGTGGGTATTGCGCTGGATCACTCGATGACGCTACGGCTGAGTTAGCGGATGAAGGAACCCTAAAACTTACCTGCAGAAAAAGGCCCGAACTCGAAAGAGTCGGGGCCTTTTTCTGTTGAGGGGGTTAGAAGTGGTACTTGACGGAGAGCTGCATCTGACGCGGGTTGGACCGGATCGGATTGCTCTGATTGATGATGTTGCCGAATTGTTTGTCGAGGATGTTGTTCTGCGGATTGCCAAGAAACGCGCTGTTGAACAAGTTGTCGGCATCCGCGCGGAAGTTGATCTGGTGCTCGTGCCAGATGGTGAAGTCCTTGGTGACCGAAGCTCCATACGTCTGGAAGCTCGGCGCACGTTCGGAGTCGGGAGAAGCAGTACCAAAGGTTCCGAGCGCGGGCTGACCGTAGGCGCAGATGCCGTTGTCCACGCCAGGCGTGGTGCAAGGAACTGCGGATGGGTCCGTACCGAACCAGTTGTTGATGGAGCGATTGACAACCTTCAGCGGGCGATAATGATTCGCGCGCTGAGAGTTGCCGTTAACAGCCGAGTTATTATTTGAGGTGCTGATGTTGACGGGGAAGCCGGAGTAGGCGACGCCGGTCATGCCGATCTTCCATCCGCCCACCACTTCGTCCAGAGCGAACGGCATGTTCGCACCGAACCTGCGGCCGCGGCCGAGAGGAAGATCGTAGACAAGGTTGAAGTTGATGGCGTTGCGGACGTCCTGTCCGGTCGGGCCGTATTCGTTGTGGAGGTTATAGACGTTCTCGGCATAGGCGCTGGCTCCGCTGACGCTGGGGGCGCCGTAGAAGCCGATGCTGTTGGTCATGGCGCGGCTATAGGTGTAGTTTGCGGTGTACTGCAGACCGTGGGCCAGGCGCTGACGGAAGCTCGCCTGCAGAGCGTTGTAGTTCATCATGGCGTTGGAGTCGGTGTAGCGGATGACTCCGGTGTAGCCTACGCCGGGAGTGTCCTGGAAGGGGGACTTGGGGCACCCCGCGGGTTGTGGCTGTCCGGCGTTCGGGAACGTCTGAACGACCCCATTGAGGACGCACGGAACCTGGAGCTGGTTTCTCTGGTTGGCGGTGATGAGGTGCTGTCCGGACTCGCCCAGATAGCCAATCTGGAAGGAGGTGGTGTTGCTGACCTGGTACTCGAGGGTCAAGCTGTACTCGCCGATGAAGGCGGGCTTGATCTTCTTGTTCCAGACGTTATAGACGACACCGCTGGCTCCGCCGGTGGGGTTCGGGATTCCGAATCCACTCTGGACGTCGAAGAACTGACCGGGGGTTCCAGTTATGGCGTTCGCCTGAACACCGCTGGCCTGATAGGAGCCCTGGAAGGGAAGGTTGGTGGTCATGCGGAGGTTGGCTCCGGTGCCTTCCATGAAGTTCTGGATGCCGTATCCGCCGCGGACGACCAGGCGAGGTTGTGCCTGCCAGGAGAAGCCGATACGGGGCATCACGCTGCCGTAGTAGGGATCGACGAGGGCGCGGTTGTAGCCCGCGGCCCGAGCCTGCTCCGAGCCGGCGAGCAGAATGACCGAGGGGTTGTTGGGATCGATGGTCGACATCTTGTTGTTGACCTCGTAGATGGGCTGGATGTACTCATAGCGGATGCCGAGGTTGAGGGTGAGGGTTGGGGAGATCTTCCAGTCGTCCTGAGCGAAGTACGCGTCCCGCCAGGAGCGCATTCCGACCGGTCCGGAGACGCCGCCCTTGCTGACGAAGCCGGCGCGGTTCAGGACGAAGTCGGCTCCGGTGTATCCGCCGCTAGCTCCATTCGATGTGCCGGCGCCAAGGAAGTAAAAGCCTCCGAGGGAGCCGTCGTTTCCGGGGTAGAAGTTGTTCTGTTGTTGACGCAGGAACTGGGCACCGAACTTGAAGGTGTGCCGGTTCTTGGACCACGTGAGGTTGTCTCCGTAGAGAAAGGTGTTGAGGGTGTAGTTGGTTCCACCGTTGGAGTTGCCGATGGTGGTGAAGTCGCTCGATCCGTTGCCGGCATTAAAGCCCTGGGGGCTGGCCGAGTTGGCCATGGTCAGGCCGGCGAATCCAGCGAACGGCTGTGCCTGAGGATTGTTGGCGCCGATGCCGAGGATGCTGTTGCCGTTCAGGCCGAACTGGCCGCTGGGATCGAGCAGGACCGCGCCGTTGTTCTGGATGCGGGTGTAGGCAGCCCGGAACTCATTGATGAGCGAGGAGCTGAACTGGTGGACTTCGTTGATGGCCACACCCCGGAAGGGAAAGGTGGGGGCGCTGTTAAAGCTGGTGATTAGAGCGCTTTGGGTTGTCTGGCCGCTGTCATCCTGCGAGTAGCGGACAAACATGTTGTCCTTCTCACTGATCTTCCAGTCGACCTTCGCATCGAACTGGTCGCCGTAGTTCCGCTGCTTCTGGAGACCGTGATAGTTGTTCTGGGTCGGCGAACCGGGGTTTGGAGCGGCGTTGGGAAGCGGATACAGCTCGGGGTGAGCGAAGAGGTACTGTGCTGCGGGGTTGGTGACTTGGATCTGGTTGTTGGCGTAGGCGGGAAGGCCAGGCTGGGTCGCGTCGTAGAGCTGAACGGTCTTGCCTGCGCCCATGATGGCTGGGTTCAGGAGCTCGGAGAAGTCGCCATTGCGCATCTTCTGGGTATAGACGCTGGCCAAGGACTCACCGCCGGAGTGGAAGCGGCCGCCCTGATAGTCGACGAAGAAGAAGAGCTTGTCCTTCAGGATGGGGCCGCCGAAGGTTCCGCCGAAGAGGTTGCGGGTGTAGGAGTTCTTCGCAACGCCGGTGAAGTTGTTTACCCAGCTATTGGCGTCGAGGTTGTAATTTCCGAGAAAGTAGAACATGCTTCCGTGCCAGTTGTTGGTTCCGCTCTTGGTCTGGTAGAGGATGTCGCCGCCGTTGACGTTGCCGTATTCGGCGTTGGCGTTGGCGGAGATGACCTGGACCTGGCCGATGGCGTCGACGCTCGGGTTATAGCCGATCTCGTCGTCGAGGGTCTGGTTGATGTTCATACCGTCGAGCAGGTACTGGTTGGCCTGCTGGCGGTTGCCGTTGACGGAGACAGAGGCGTTGCTGCTGCCGCCGTTGGGGTTGTTTCCGCTAAGCGGACCGGAGACGGCTGCGTTGCTGACGAAGCTGTTGGGCTGGGTGCTGACCGAGCCGGGAAGAAACATCGTGATCGCGGTCAGGTTGCGGCTGACGAGGGGAACGTTCTCGATCGCCCGGTTATCGAGCGTGGTGGCGAGGGTAGGGTTCTCGGTGTTGAGCAGGGGCGCGACCTCGGCGTCGACCGAGACCTTCTGCTGCTGGCCGGCGATGGTCAGGTTCCCGTCGATCTTGGCGTTCTGGCCGGTCTCGAGGGTGAACGGGCCGTAGGTCGAGTCTCCGAAGCCGGAGGCGCTGACCGTGACCTTGTAACGGCCGATCTGCAGGAAGCGGATGTTGTAGATGCCGTCGCCGTTGGTCGTGGTGTCGGTGTTGACGCCGGTGTCCACATTGCTGGCGGTGACCTTGGCGTTGGGGACGATGGCGCCCGACGAATCGGTGACTGTACCGTTCACACTTCCGGTAATTGTCTGTGCCCATGAGATAGCGGAACAGGCCACCAGGAGGAAGGCGGTCAGAATACTGAGAGTGATGGATCTTCGATGCATCTTGGTTTCCTCAAAAAACTGCTTGGTCGTGCAAAGGGATTACTCTACGGCTGCTGGCCGGGTGGGAGAGGGGATCACAATGCGAGGTGTTCCTCCCAGCCTTGTTTTGTCTTTTGCCTTCGGACCGTGAGATCGGAGCCGGGTTTGCCGGTCCGGGTCACTCGACTCGCTACCGGCGGGATCGTGTTTTTAGCTGCATTGCCTCCTTGAGAGAGAGTTCTTTCCTGTACGCAGCGATATCGCCTGAGCGGGATTCTGCTGCATTACTCAAACCGCACGCACGCGGGCTTTTCAGACGCGAATGGACATGGCGTGGTGGAAGATGTTGTTGGGGTCGTAGCGCCGCTTCACTCCCTGGAGGAAGGGATAGAGTCTCTGCTCTCCGTAGTACAGCTGAGGCCAGAAGGGGTATCTGGGCGGGGTGAACGGAGCCAAAGAAAATCCTAACAACAGGTGGGGGAGTCGATCGCATAAGGAAATCAATTTTCACTAGAAAAACGATTGCTTCCTAAGTGGATGATTTCAAATCATCCGAAATGTTCTGTCAAATGAGACGGTTGTCCCCTCTTTTGGTAGGTCAAATAGACTATATTTATCTCAATGTTTTCATTGAGATAGGACATTAATAAATGTTTGAAGATTTATGGCGTGGAAGAGCGCCGAATTCCCGCTATTTTTTGCCACGAGATAGAGCGAGAATCCTAGGGCAGCGATGAGCAGGGAGAAGGCCAGGGCTCGGCCACTTCCTCCTCGGCACACGCGACGGCCGCGATGGGGACGATGTAGGTACCTACCGTGCTGTTTGATGCCATCACAAAGAACGTGGGCAAGATACAGTAGGATCCTTCCGAGTCTTATTTACTGTTCAGAAGCTCCGCTGACTTATTCTTGACATGGCCGACATCCTTGCTGACCTCAAACGCTTCCATCTCATCAGTCGGGAATGGACTAAGCAGGTCTATCGGCGGCTGGTAGGTCTCCTCACGATCGAGCCAGCGGTTGAACTCGCCTTCACGCAAGATCACTGGTATTCGGTTATGGACTGGCATTGTCCCTCGCTGTGGCTGGCGCCGCCGGCGCGCTCCTCTTCGGATTGAAGCCGCACGATCCGGCCACGCTCGCCGGCGCTGCCCTTGTCCTCGCAGTAGTCACCGTGGTGGCCAGTCTCGTTCCGTCAATGCGCGCGGCAAATGTGAATCCGATCGACTCTCTCCGCACGGAGTAGGCGAGCGAGTCAGTATAAAAGCGTGGCTCGTGAATCTCAGTCCAACGAATTGGCGATTTTGCACTCATTGAGTCTTTGAGGCGTAAAGGGATTGGATCGCGAGGTGCTCAGGACGGCATCTTTAGCGGCCTGAGCCGTCATGCCACGGTCCCGACCGCGTCTGGCTCCAGCCCTGCCCATCTCGCGCCTCTTCCATCAGATCGGCGAACCCACACCAATCCGCCACTCTGCGTCTAAACTGCGAAGGCAGAGGCCCGCATGACTGCAGTCGCACTCGACATCCGCCCCGGTACCTCCACAACCTACCCGGCAGGGCCGCCGTTTCTTCCGCGCCTCCTCACCCGCCGTATGTTCCGTCAAAACGCCACCGACTCCATGACCGACTCCGCCCGGCGCTACGGTGACCTCGTCCACATCCAAGTCTTCAATCGCCACATCTTCCAGCTCAACCACCCCGACCTCATCGAGGACTTTCTCATCCGTGATGTCAGCAAACATCATCGCGGCGTCGTCATGAAACGTGCCAAAATCGTCCTCGGCGAAGGCCTCCTCACCAGCGAAGAGCCCTTCCACATGCGGCAGCGCCGCCTCGCACAGCCAGCCTTCCTGCGAGAGCGCATCGCAGCCTACGGCGAAGTCATCGGCCAGAACGTTACCGCGATCTCCCAGCGCTGGCAGTCCGGCGTCGTCCGTGACCTACACACCACGACATGCTGGAGCTCGCACTCCGCATCGTCGGCAAATGCCTCTTCGACCTTGACGTTCAATCCCGCGAAGAGATTCAGCGCATCTCCTCCGCCGTCGACGCGTTCATGGGCCTTCTTCCCCTCGCCCTCATGCCGTTCTCTGACATCGTCCAGCGTCTCCCTATCCCAGCGATGAAGCGCATCCGGAAGGGCAAATCCGACCTCGACGCCATCATCTATCCCATGATCGACGAGCGCCGCAGATCCCCCGGCGATCGTGGCGATCTTCTCTCTATGCTCCTCCAAGCCGTCGACCCCGAAGACCCCACCGACACCATGTCCAACCAACAGGTCCGCGACGAGTGCCTCACCATCATCCTCGCTGGCCACGAGACCACCGCCAACGCCCTCAGCTTCGCCCTCTGGAGCCTTGCCCAGCACCAGGACATCCAAACCCGCCTCCACAACGAAGCCGTCGCCGTCCTGGGCAACCGCTCCGCAACCGCAGACGATTACAGCCGCCTCCCCTACGCCACCCAGGTCTTCTCCGAGGTCCTTCGCCTCTACCCGCCCGTCTGGGTCACCGTCCGCACCTGTGCCGAGCCTTACGAGATCGCCGGCTACAAAATCCAGCCTGGAAACGTCATTGCCGCTCCCCAGTTCGTCGTCCACCGCGATCCGCGCTTCTACCCTGACCCTCTCCGCTTCGACCCCGACCGGTTCTCCCCCGAAGCTAAAGAGGCCGCAAAGTCGCGCCCTCGCTTCGCCTTCTTTCCATTCGCCGGAGGCAGCCGCCAGTGCATCGGCGAAGGCCTTGCCTGGATGGAGAGCGTCCTGTCCCTCGCCACCATCGCACGTGACTGGCGGCTGAGCCCACCCCTAGGTGCACCCCTCGGCATAGGCCTCAACCCCGCCATCAGCCTGCGCCCAAAAAACGGCATCCCCCTCCTCATAGAACGCCGCCCCTGATTACGCGCCACCGCCTCGACAGCCTGAGGTTGCAGCCATGCTTCGGTAACAGGGATTCTCACTTGTCGACAAATCGCCAAAGCGCGTTTCGAGCTGTTGCAGTTCTGGAAACGTGCATTGCCCTGTTAGCACCATTCCACTCATAGTCACCGCGCCACGAGCGCACCGTCACACCATTATTCGGCGCGTAGCGTGATAGCCGGCTCGACGCGCGTTCCAGCGCGAGCGGGGATAAGAATTGCAACGAGGGCCACCAATGACAGAAGCAGCGGGACAAGGATGTACGTCAAGGGATCATATACGCTGACCTGGAACAGCAGCGTCTTCAGCATGTGCGATGTCGCCAACGCAATGCCGAGCCCGACCGCCGAACCCATTAGCACCATGCGCAGTCCGTCCTTTGCAATGAGGCGCAGGATATTGGCCCGTGTGGCGCCGAGGGCCATGCGCACGCCGATCTCGTGTGCCCGCTGCGTTGTCATAAACGCGATGAGGCCATAAAGGCCGACAATTGCCAGCACCAAACCCGTCAGAGCAAAAAATCCAAGCAGCGTTGTTTCAAAGCGCGGGCGGTCCGCCAGTCGGTTGAGGGACTCATTCAGGGGCTCCATCTCAACCGGAATGGTGTGATCGATGGAAGAAACCTCCGATCTGACCCACGGTTCAATCGCAGCCACCGGCATGGCGCTATCCACAATCACCATCAAATGGTTTCCGCCCCAGTCGCCGGATACGCTCCGGCGGAGCGTGTACATCTCCGGATCACTTTGTTCAGTAAGTCCGCTGTTTTTTACGTTGTCCGCCACGCCAACGACTATGGCTCCGGCGCCGCTGACATGCGCGCCCGGCAGGAATCGCTTTCCAATGGGATCTTCACCTGGAAACAGACGCTCGGCCAATAACCGGCTAAGAATCACTTCGCGCTCATCACCTGTGCGATCCTGATCCGCAAAATTCCGACCGCGCATAATCGGAATGTTGAGTCCGCGAAAATAGTCCGGCGTCACGGATCGGCCCACAACAGTTCCGCCGGTTCCTGGAGGGATCGGTGGCTCGCCCTGCACGTGCAGGTCGGAGAGTCTAAAACCGTCTTGCCACCCTCCCGGTGGAATCGAGTCCGTCATCCCCACCGCACGTGTGCCGGGCAGCCGCCGTAGAGATGATTCAAGACGAAGATAGAAGTCCATGACCTTCTGATTTGTGTTGTAGCGCAACCGAGGAACCGCCACCTTCACGGTCAATACCCCACCAGTCTGCATTCCGAGATTCTGTTCTTCGATCTTCGTAAAGCTGCGCAGCAACAGCGCCGCACCTGACAGCAGGATGATGCTGATGGCGATCTGCGTCGTGACCAGGCTACGCCTCAAAAAAGCGTGATTGCGTGACATCGATGTCTTCGCGTTCAGCGCGGCCAATTGTGGTTTCTGAAGGGCGGTAGCAACACCGAAGATTACTCCGCAGAGACACGATACCAGAGCCGCAAACACTCCAATACGCAGATCAAGATCCGCTTTGCTGATGAATGGGATTCCGGTCGGAGCGAGGCGGACAAACACCATGACGAGTGCTTTCGCTATCGCAAGCCCCGCTAAACCTCCCGCGAACGAGAGCACGAGTGATTCCGTCAGCGCTTGGCGAATGAGCCTACCCCTGCTCGCGCCGATCGCCGAACGAACCGCAAGCTCACGCTGCCGCCCCGCTCCGCGCGCCATCATCAATCCGGCTACGTTCGCGCACGCAATCAGCAAGACTGCAAGGACAAACCCAAAGAGAACCCACGCGACCGGCCGCGCATCTTGCGTCTCGCGATCCCGCAGCGTCCGAATGCTGAGACGAGTTTCGCTTTTAGCCGAAGGAGGGAACCATTTGAGGTCGCCGTTGAAAAGAGGCTGCATCTGCGCGTGCGCCTGAGCTACGCTCACGCCGGGTTTCAGGCGGGCAAACAGCCGCATGGCACCGCCGAAGCCGCCATTGACCGTCTGCTGAACCGCAGGATCGAGGGCAAAAGGAGAGACGATATCTGCTGCTTCTAGAGTAGGAAACTGAAAATCCTTGGGCAGGACGCCCACAACTCGGACGGGATTGCCATCCACATCAATCATCCGGTCCAGGATGTGCGGGTCGCCGTTGTAATGCACCTTCCACAGCCCGTAAGAAATCATCACGACGGGAGGTCCGTTGGGACGATCCTCCTCTGGCAGAAAGTTGCGACCAAGAGCCGGAGAGATTCCGAATAAAGGAAGAAAGCTCGCCTGGAATGAAATGCAGCTCAGTTGCATTGGATCGCTCTCAACCAGGTCGCAATTGTGGACCCCTGTGCCCTGCGCTGCGAGAGCCGAAAAAGGGGTCTGATCCTTCTGCCATTCCACATAGAAGCGGCCCATCATGAACTCCTGCCGCTCCAGTGGGTGCACGAACCCCAGCGACACAATTCGACTCGGTTCTGCATAGGGCAATGGCCGGAACAAGATGCGATCTACAACGCTGAAGACAGCAGTCGTTGCGCCAATGCCTAGTGCGAGAGTGATCAGGACACTGATCGTAAACAGCGGATTGCGGCCAAATCCGCGAAACGCGTGATGGACGTCTTGCATTACGGTCCCAATCCACCACCCGGGACGCTGCCGCTCGCATTGTTCCCGCGTGGGCTCGATCCCGCCGAATTCAATTAGCGCCTGACGGCGCGCTTCGGCTGGGTCCATCCCAGCCGCAATTCTGGTTGTGATTGCCTGTTTGAGATGAAACTCGATCTCCTCATCGAGTTCCCTACGCCTTTTGCGAAAAATCAGGAAGCGAAGCCGTGTCAGGAGTTCAGAGATCATGAGGACGCCTCCGTAGCCCGGCCAAGGACAGACGCGATTGCCAAGGACAAGCGATCCCAGGTAGCCAACTCCGTCGCGAGTTGCTTCTTGCCTGTCTGGGTCAAGCGATAATACTTCGCCCTCCGATTATTCTCCGTGGTCTGCCATTCCGATCGTATCCATCCCTTGTACTCAAGCCGATAGAGTGCTGGATAAAGCGAACCCTGCCCGATCTGCAAGACGTCTTTCGATAGCTGTTGGATACGCTGCGCCACGCCCCATCCATGCATTGGCTCAAGCGCGAGCGTCTGAAGGATCAGTAGATCCAGTGTTCCCTGCAGAAGGTCAGTTGATTGCGGCATCTTTTTCTCTCGACATTCGACAATAGCTTTACGCCCGCTCCTGTCGAATGTCAAGGGTAGTATAGAGGGGCCAATTCTCTTTTGTCCGACGGTTGACGCCAAATCGCCTACTCACTTTTTGAGGGCCAAAGTTTCTTCGACGGGTCTATTTGTGCATGCCAGCGGCGTGGAGGCCGCTCATATGCGCAAAAGACACAGACGACCATCGAGCCGCAAAATCGTCCTGAAGCTCCCAGATCTGGATCAGACAAAGTCCGCGGTACTTAACAGCCTCAGTTCTCCTCATTCGAGAAGAAACTATAAGTTTGCGATGGAGCAGTTCATCACCTGGTATTGCTCCGAGCCGCGACTTAGCTTGAACCGCGCCGTTGTCCTTCGATTTCGCCTTCACTTAGAATCACTGGGCTTGGCCGCTGGAACCGTGAATCAGCGGTTAGCGGCAGTCAGGCGGCTTGCGTACGAAGCTGCCGATTCCGGCTTGCGCAGCCCGGAACTCGCTGCGGGAATTCGCCGGGTCAAAGGCGTAAAGCAGCTTGGAGCCCGCACCGGGAACTGGCTGACCCAGGATCAAGCTCGACTGTTGCTGCAGAAAGCTGATGGCGACGATCTGCGCAGCGTTCGTGATCTCGCAATGATTTCCGTGCTCGTAGGCTGCGGGTTGCGGCGTGCCGAGCTCTCTTCGCTTACTGTTGAGGATCTGCAGATCAGGCAGGGACATTGGGCCATCGTGGACATGGTTGGCAAAGGGGGTCATGTTCGTACCGTTCCCATGCCGGCTTGGGTCAAGCAAGCAGTCGATCGCTGGAGAGAATCAGCGAAGGTGGCCACAGGCCGAATCTTTCGAGCGGTTAGCCGCCACGGAACGCCGTGGGGCAAGGGGATCTCCGAGAACGTTATTTGGTACGTCGTCCGAAGGTGCGCTGAGCGTATGCAACGGGACCATCTGGCGCCGCATGACCTCCGGCGAACCTGCGCGAAGCTCTGCCATCTGAATGGCGGGGAATTGGAGCAGATTCAGTTCCTTCTTGGTCATGTCTCCGTGTTGACAACCGAGCGATACCTTGGCTGCAAGCAGAACTCGGAGGAGCCTGTAAACGACCGCTGCGGTTGCCTCTTCCCTCGGACATCCTTGGGTTTACCGTAAGCCCTGTTCACGCCAACTCACCTCAATCCGAACCAGGTAATCAAAGTGAAGGCCATCTCTATAAGTCGTAATGCCAAGTGTCGCAAGTGGATAATTCTCGTCATCACTACTGCGTCACCATTTCACTTGACAAACAAGTGGTAGAAGATGGATTCTCGTCGTGAGGTGAACACTTGGATGCCAAGTAGAGAGAGCGAGTCGATTCAACTTCTTCAGGGGACCCTGGATCTCATTGTCCTTCGCACGCTTGCCAGCATGGGACCCCAGCATGCGTATCAGATCGCAAGCCGCCTGGAGCAGGTCTCCGGCAGCCTGCTCAACCTCAACCAGGGCACGCTCTATCCGGCGCTGGTGCGTCTCGAGCAGTACGGGTGGATCAAGGGAGCCTGGGGAAAGACAGAGAACAACCGGGAAGCCAAGTACTACGCCATCACCCGCACCGGCCAGAAGGCGCTTGGAGAAGAGACGCAGCGATGGAGAAGGATGGCAGGCCTGGTCGAAAAGCTTCTCGTCGAGGAGTTCTGACCATGAAGGATCTAAGGCGAATTTTTCTCAGGTTCCTTAGCCTTTTCACCAACTCCAGGGCAGAGGCCGAGCTGGACCGGGAGATCGCGGCTCATCTCCAGTTGCTGGAAGACGACTTTCTGGGGCAGGGGATGACTCTGAAGGAGGCCCGCCGCGCTGCCCGGCGCGCCTATGGAGGAGTGGAACAGGCGAAGCAACTGCACCGCGACGAACGAGCCTTCCAAGGGCTGGCCACCATTGTGATGGACATTCGGTACACCCTACGCCAGCTACGGAAGTCCCCGGGCTTCACGCTCACGGCGATCCTGATGCTGGCATTCGGGATTGGCGCGACGACAGCCGTCTTTTCGATCGTCGAGGGAGTTCTGCTGCGTCCGCTTCCGTTCGCCGATCCCGATTGCCTCGTCATCCTTGGCGATGACCTCGTCGGATCGCATTGGACCCGGCCTACTGTCACCCCGCCGGACGTCCGCAACTACATGCGGGACACGCACAGCTTTCTCCACCTCGGCGGCTATCAGCGAATCGGTCGCGAGTTGTCCGGCGTCGGCGATCCCGTGCACATCGATGCTACGAGAATGAGTGGAGAGATCTTTTCGGCGCTGGCTACGGCCCCGCTGATGGGCCGCTGGTTCACCCAGCAGGAAGACGAGCAGCATCAGCCGGTCGTCGTCTTGAGTTATGCCATGTGGCGCAACCGCTTTCATGGCGATGAGAAGATTCTTGGCACGAAGATCCTTCTGGATCGCCAACCCTATCTCGTGATCGGCATCATGCCTCGCGATTTTGAATTTCCCCTAGTGCCAGGGCATTTAAACAGCAGTGAACTTTGGATTCCGCTGAGCCTTCGCCCGGAAGAGTTCACCGCGGGCTACGCGGCATCGTAGAACTTTCGGATGGTGGGTCGTCTCAAACCCGGCGTTACACCGGCACAGGCCCAGAGAGATGCCCAGCTCGTCGCCGAAGAGACGATGAGGAACTACCCGGGATTTATGCGGAGCCTGCGCATTCAATCGCAGGTGACACTCCTGCATGAAGACACCGTGACGCAGGCCCGTCCGCTGGTGCGCACGTTGCTGATCGCGGTCGCGACGGTTTTGCTGATCGCATGCGCAAATCTGGCCGGTCTTCTTCTGGTGCGCTCGATCCGGAGAAGAAGAGAGATTGCCGTCCGCCTTGCCCTGGGAGCGAGTACCGGGATGCTGTTGCGGCAGGCGCTGGTGGAAAGCCTGGTACTGAGCGTCGCGGGGGGCCTCGTCGGATTAGCGTTCGCTGCCACCTGCATCCGGATCGGCATCAGCCTCCTGCCGGAGACACTGCCGAGAATCCGCGAGATCTCGCTGGATTGGCCCGTGGTGGGCTTTGCTCTCGCGCTGGCGATCTTGACGGGTCTGGTCTGCGGCCTGGCGCCTGCATTCGCGGCCATACGGACCAGCGTCAACGACACCCTAAAGGAGGGTGGAAGAACCGGCACCGCGGGGAGTGGACACGGAAGACTGCGTTCCGCGCTCGTCATCGCGGAGATCGCAGTGGCCCTGGTCTTGTTGACGGCCTCCGGGCTTCTCCTGCGCAGCTTCGAAAAGATGCGTCAGGTCGATCCAGGCTTTCGGGTGGATCACACACTCACCGCATACTATGTTCTCCCCAAGGAGCGGTATGCGACACAGTCCGGGATCGACAACGTGACGAACGACCTGCTGCGCAGTCTGCGGCAACTGCCCGGAGTCAAAGCCGCAGGCATAACCTCCTCACGTCCCGGCTCAGGGAATAACGGAGGAATCGCAATCTCCGTGGAGGGCGTTATCCCTCGCAAAGACGCGGAGCTGAATATGGCGACGGTATCGCTGATGCAGGGCGATCCCTTCCAGGCGCTCGGCATCCGCTTGCTGCGCGGACGAGTGTTTACGGAGTCGGACAAGGCAGACTCCCAACTCGTCGCGATCGTGAATCGGAAGCTGGCCGAGCACTACTGGCCCGGCGAGAACCCTCTGGGAAAAAGACTGCGTCGCGGGATGCCGGAGACTCCGACTCCCTGGCTGACCGTCGTGGGCGTCGTGGATGACGTCAAACTGGGATCGGCCGATGGCGAGACAGCAGAACAGTTCTATCAGCCTGTAACTCAGCAGGCCATCTCGGAAGGAGCGTTTGCGCCAGTCGGCGAACTGACGGGTACCTACGGCTGTATCGTCCTGCACGCCGAGACTCCTCCGGAGCAGCTGGAGAACCCGCTTCTGGCCGCCGTCCGAAAGATCGATCCTCAGCTCCCCCTGGTCGACATGCAGACGATGGAGAGTGTGATCTCGGAGAGCGAAGCTCCGCGCCTGTTCAGCACCGTGCTGATCTCCTCCTTCGCGATGATTGCCTTGTTGCTGGCCGTGCTGGGGATTTACAGCGTCATAGCATTCTCGGTCGCCTTACGCGAGCAGGAGCTGGCGATACGCATGGCGCTCGGCTGCCAGCGCAAGGGGATCCTCCATCTCGTTCTTACCTCGGCCGTGAAGCTCGGTGCCGTTGGATGTCTCCTGGGCCTGCTGACCTCAACCGCTGTATCCCACCTGCTGCGTACATTTCTCTTTGGAGTCAGCCCTTTCGATCCACTTGTGCTGACGCTCTCTGCCGTCGCCATGTTGTCGTTTGCGCTCGCTGCATCCACTCTCCCCGCAATGCGCGCAGCGAAGATCAACCCCATCATCGCCTTGCGTGGGGACTAGCAGCGTCACGCAGAAAACGTAATGCCAACGGCTTAATGTGAAGAGGAGGAAATCTTGGTGCATCATGAAAACCAGCCACCGAGATTGGCGATTACGGATTGCAGGCTCGATCGCCAGAGCTTCGTTCCCCTATATCGGCAGATCAAGGACCTCGTATTGGATCGCATTGAACATGGTGACCTTGCCACCGGTGATCTGATTCCATCGGAGACGCAGCTGGGGGCCGCATTTAAAGTCAGCCGCCTGACAGTGAGACAGGCTCTTTATGAGCTTCGCGTGGAAGGTTACATCATTCGCGAGAGGGGTCGCGGCACATTTGGTGGAGGTGCTGCGGTCTAGCTGCATGTTGTCTGAGGATGCAAGCGCGCTCTCCTTAATCAAACTGACGGTTGTGGGATGTCGGCTTGTGATAAATCGCCAATGTGCTCACAGACAAGATGCGTGCATTGCCCTGATATGGAGTGACCATGTCAACCAGCGCAATCTGTGGGTTTGTTGTTGTCGTTGTTTGCGTCCCTTTTCGAGGACAGAGCGAGCAGCAGTCGGGGCAGGTTTAAGCGACGATTGATCAGTCTGATATTCGCGGGTCGAAACCGCATAATCTTGATCCGTCGGGAGCTGCCTCTGACTGTTATCGCGAGTCCGGCTGAGCCTGTCGCATAGGCCGACCGAGGATTCTCCTTCGTGCTCGCTCCGGCTGCTGCTGGCTCTGTGCTCGAGTTTGGCTCTGCTATTCATTCGCTGGACCGTTTTTGTTTTTTCATTCTTAGGAAGCTGTTGCCTTTGCTTTTTCGTCAGGCGGTTATCCGCTGCCTGACTGTCGTTTCCGCCCTGGTTCCTATGGCCCAGATGAAGCCCAATAGTTCGCGACCCACCGCAGTGACGATCTTTCTCTTGTCTTTGCCTCTGGCGGCCAGCCTCATGTAACGCTTGTGCAGCCGGTGTTGTGCCTTCCACGCAATCTCTTTAACCTCTTCTGAAATACTCTGCTGTCGTTTGCGCAGTCCGTACCAGATACATGGTGGACGATGATAGCTCCATGCCGCTTCGACGACGATTCGTCTCAAGTGCGCGTTGCCCGTTTTGGTGATACTCCCGCGCCGGGTCCGCTTGCCGCTGGAGTCTTCGCTGGGCACAGCACCGCAGTAACCCATCAGTTGCCGAGCACTGTCGAAGCGAGACACCTGGCCCAACTCGGCCGCGATGGTCACAGCCGAGATATCTGCGATACCCCGCAGGGCCTGTAGATCGTGGATGACTTGCTGTAACGCGGGCGAGGCCAGCTTGACCGCCTCGGCAATGGCTTGCTCAAGCCGCGCTACCCGTTCGCGCATGTGTTCGACTTCGTGCAGATAATCTATCCGCGTGGCCTCCTGAGCCATCTGTGTGAAGCGTAGCTGCGCAACCCAAATCAGATAGGGACGCGTCCACGGCCTAATTCCAGAGGGTGGACGCTGACCCGAGCGCAGCAGGAATTTGCTCAGCCGATGACGTGCCCGCAACTGATCCTGCTTGGCCGCTTCACGCGCACGCACCAGATCGCGCAATGCCTCGGAGCCCTCGTCCGGAACCCACACTGCCGTCAGATCACCGGATCGGTAACTGCGCGCCAGCTTCTCGGCATCGCGCCGATCGGTCTTGACGCGGTCGCCGGCCTTGACCGGAACCAGCGACGGCGCTATCACCTCACACTTCACGCCTAGTTCCGCCAACTGCCAGTACAGTACGTAGCCAGTCGGTCCTGCTTCATAACAGGCTCGCAACTTCTCGACTGGGCCAAGCTTCTTTACCAGCTTGCGTACCGATTCCACGCCGTTCGGAATCGTTCCAAGGCTTCGTACCTCCCCATCCGGTTCGGCTACCGCTGCTGCGATCGTTTCGGCATGGACATCCAAGCCCAGAAATCGTAACTTTTCCTTCATGACCGGCTCCTTCCGCCTGTGGCTCTGAACTGTGGTTCCCTACAAACTCACAGCCTAACCCACGATCAGCGCATCGGTGCCGGTCACTCCATAATGACTGT
>Ga0193717_1001130_pt1 | contig 16652 bp, 16 predicted proteins | sample U2c2metaG_FD_145900 | JGI IMG/M metagenome (GOLD analysis project Ga0193717, IMG submission 145900) | Soil microbial communities from a riparian zone of the East river system, Colorado, United States - U2c2 | ecosystem: Environmental > Terrestrial > Soil > Riparian zone | place: USA: East River... | reverse complement strand
CGGTCCCGTTGTCGTCGTCGGCCAACATGACGGTGGCGCCGGTCGCGTCCTGGTCGACGCCGACCGCCCGCAAGCCGTAGGTGACCGAGATGCTCGGGAAGGTCAGCGCGTGCTTGCGCAGCACCCCCTCCAGCGTGTCCTGTGCGCACCAGGCCAGGAATTCCGGCGACAGCGCGTCCAGACTCGCTATGCGCTCCTTCGCGGCCATCATGTCGATCGCCCCGATGTCCGGGTCCTTCAGCCGCGTCAAGTAGCCGAAAGCGCTCCAGTCCTCGACCGGGAGTCCGCCGGCACGACGAATTTCCTCGGCGAGGCCGAGTTGGCGGAAGTACTCCATCGTCCGTGCGTGGATCCCGCTCGCCCGCGGATGCCGCAGCCGGCCTTCGCGCCGTTCGACGAGGTGGACGTCCACGCCACGGCGCCCCAGTTCGATCGCCAGCATCGTGCCGGCCGGACCGGCGCCGACGATCACCACGTCATGGGCTGACTCGCTGGTAGCCATCCGGTGCTCCCAAATCTGGCGATGTTCGGTGGGGTGGTTTCGCTGGGGGAGGTGATGTGCTTCGCCCTCGCCGCGCCGAGGGCCATTTTCAGCGGAATTCCGCACCAGGACCCGGATCCGCGGTGACCGAACATCGTCCGGCACTGTCCTGGCCGACCGTAGTATCACGCCCAGCTTGCGTCAAGGACTGGTTCGTCCTTAGCTGGACTGAACGCGCTCTTGTGTGCCACCGGGAAGCGGTCTATGTTCACGTGGCAGGCTAGCATGTTAGTTGGGAGACGGTATGACTGTCCGGTCCGGCGCCCAGTACGTGGAGCGATTGCAGAAGACACCGCGGGAGGTGTGGCTGCGCGGTGAACGCGTGGAAGATGTGACGCGTCATCCCGCGTTTCGCGCGCCGATTCAGCAGATCGCGCACCTGTACGACATGCAGCACGATCCGCGGTACGCGGACGTGTTGACGCGACCGGGGCCCAATGGGCCGGTCGGTACCGCGTTCGTCGCCCCGAAGTCCTATGAGGACCTGGTGGGCCGGCGTGAGGCGTTCCGGGTGTGGTCGGAGGCCACGCTGGGCTTGATGGGGCGATCGCCCGACTTCCTCAACACCACCGTGATGGCGTTCGCCGAGGAGCCGAGCGTGTTCGCGCAGTTCGGCCAGCGCTACGCCGACAACGTTCAGCGGTACTTCGAGTACGTGCGCGACAACGACCTGTTCCTCACCCACGCGTTGATCACCCCGCAGACGGACCGGTCGAAGAGCTCGGCCGAGCAGGCCGACCAGTTCCTGCACATGGGCGTGGTCGAGGAGACCGCCGACGGCCTGGTGGTGCGCGGGGCCCGGATGCTGGCCACGCTCGCCCCGATGGCCGACGAGCTGATCATCTACAGCCTGCCGGGGCTGAGGCCCGGCGACGAGCGCCACGCGGCGGTGTTCGCCATCCCGATCGAGACGCCGGGACTGCGGCTCATCTCGCGCGAGCCCTTCGACGACGGCACCCGCAACCGATTCGACCACCCGCTATCGTCGCATTTCGAAGAGGCCGATTCGCTGGTCGTCTTCGACGACGTGCTGGTGCCGTGGGACCGGGTGTTCCTGCACGGCAATGTCGCACTGGCCAACAAGCTCTACGCCGAGACCAACCTGCGCCAGCACACCGCCCACCAGACCGGCGTGCGCGGGCTCGTGAAGATGCAGTTCATCACCGGCGTGGCGATGAAGCTCGCGCAGTCGGTGAAGATCGACGGGTTCCTGCATGTGCAGCAGAAGCTCGGTGAGCTCGTCGCGGCCACCGAGACCTGTCGCGCGCTGGTGCGGGCCGCGGAGATCGACCACGAGACGTCGTCGTCGGGAAACTCGCTTCGCTGCGGGTTCGGGCCGCTGCAGACGCTGCGGATGCACTTGTCGAGCTCGTATCCCAAGGCGGCTGAGGTCTTGCAGACCCTCGGCGCCGGTGGCCTGCTGATGATGCCGTCCGCCGAGGACTTCGGCAGCGAGATCGGCGGGGACATCGCCCGCTACTTCCAAGGCGCGGAAGGCCTCGATGCCACCGAACGGGTCCGGCTCTACAAGCTGGCATGGGATCTCTGCGGTGACGGGTTCGGCCAGCGCGCGGTGCAGTACGAGCGCTACTACGCGGGCGACCCGGTGCGGCTCTACGCCATGAACTACCTCGCCTACGACAAGACCGACGCCTTCCGCATGGTCGATCGGGCACTCGACCTGGCAGGTGACCCGCGGCAGGCGGTCGCCGAGGCCCTTGACCGGGCCGCCATGGCCAAGCCATGACCAGCACCGGTCCGGCCGTGCCGGCGCTGGACAGGGCCCCGGACGCGGGGTCGATGCGGCGTGCCATGGGCCAGTTCGCCACCGGCGTCACGGTGATCACCACCGTGACCGGCGAAGGAAAGCCCGCCGGCTGCACCGTCAGCGCGTTTTCGTCGCTGTCGCTGGACCCGCCGCTGGTCCTGGTTTGCATCGACCAGGGGCGCGTGATGCACCAGCACCTCACCGCCGGCTCCGGCTACGCCGTCAACGTGCTGCGCACGGATCAGCGAGAGCTCGCCGTGCGCTTCGCCGGGCGCGGCGAGGACAGGTTCGCCGGTCTGCGCACCACACCAGGCCGCCACGGCATCCCCCTGATCGACGGCGCCATCGCGCAGATCCAGTGCGACCTGCACGCCGTCCTGGACGGGGGCGACCACGCGATCGTCGTCGGCCGGGTCCGGGAACTGGCCACCCACGCGGGCGATCCGCTGCTCTACGCGCAAGGGGCGTTCGTCGACCTGCCCCCAGCGCAGTGGGAATTCGCCCTCGCCGACGCCCAGCACGAATGGCTCCTGAACGCCCCTTGGTAGCCGACGCTCAACGACATGCGGAGTTTTCTCATGACCGAAACGACAGTGAAGTCAACGGTCGCCCGGACCGAGGACCCACCTGTGTGGGTGGCGCTGGGCGCGCTCGAACACCGCGTGCACTACGTCGACGTGGGCCCGTGGCGCACCCGCGTGTTCGAGGCCGGCGCAGGTGAGACGCTCGTGCTCATGCCCGGCACCGGCGGGCACCTGGAGGCCTACGCCCACAACATCGCCGCCTTCGCCGAGCACTTCCGTGTGCTGGCCTACGACTATCCCGGCCACGGTTACACCACCCACGCCACGGCTGATCTGGAGCTGGACACCTACGTCGAGCACCTGGCCGGGCTGCTCGACGCGTTCGGTGTGGCCAAGGCGCACCTCAACGGGGAGTCCCTTGGCGGGTGGGTGGCGGTGAAGTTCGCCGCCGCGCATCCCGAACGGGTCGGGAAAATGGTGCTCAACACCCCGGGCGGCACGATGGCCCGCCCCGAGGTGATGGACAAGATCCGCGGCCTGTCGCAGGCGGCCGCCGACGATCCGTCGAAGGAACGGATCCGGACCCGCCTCGAGTGGCTCATGGCCGACCCCGCGGTGGTGACCGACGAACTCGTCGCGATTCGCCGGGCCATCTACTCCCGGCCCGGCTTCGCCGAGTCGATGCGCCACATCCTCTGCCTGCAGGACCCGGAGGTGCGCCGGCGCAACATGATCACGGACGCCGACCTGTCGGCGGTGCCCGGCCCGACGCTCGTCATCTGGACCAGCGACGACCCGTCCGGCCCGGCGGGTGCCGGGCTGGAGATGGCCGAGAAGATCACCGGCGGCCGGTTCGAACTGATCACCGACGCCGGGCACTGGCCCCAATGGGAGCAGCGCGAAATCTACAACCGCAGTGTCGTCAACTTTCTCAACGAAGAGTAAAGGAGCGATCGTCATGGGCAATCCCGAGGTTCGGGCGCCTGAGTCAGCAGCTGGGGTGGACTGGGACGTCGACGTGGACATCGTCGTCGTCGGCGGTGCGCTCGCCGGGTTCACCACGGCGTTGCACGCGCATGAGCTGGGCGCGAGCGTCGTCGTGCTGGAGAAGGCGGCGCGGGTGGGAGGCACCGCCCGCAAGGCCGTTGCCGGGATGTGGGTGCCGAACAACCGGTTCATGCAGGAGGCCGGGACCACCGACCGCAAAGCGGACGCGCTGGCGTATCTCGCCCGGATGGCGCGGCCGTTGCTGTTCGACCCGAGCGATCAGTACCTCGGCTTGACGCGCTGGGAGTTCGAACTCTTCGAGGCGCTCTACGACAACGCCGATACCGCGTTCCGCGCGCTGGAGGCGTTGGGAGCCGAGCTGGAGCAGGATGCCGAGTTTCCCGACTACCACATGCATCTGCCCGAGATCACCGCGCCGCGGGGCCGGGAGTTGTTCCCGCACAATCCGGATGGCACGCGCGGCGATGGCGAGTCGTTCATCGCCGCGCTGGCCGAGCTGGTGGCACAGCGGCAGATCCCGGTGCACGTCGACCACCGCGTCGCGGGCGTGATCGTCGACGAGACCGGCCGGGTCGTCGGGGTGCGCGTGGAGACCCCGGACGGGGAGATCGCCGCGCGGGGCCGCAAGGCGGTCGTCTTCTGCTCGGGCGGTTTCACCCACAACGAGGAGATGCGCCGCTACTACCTGGGCGGCCGGGTCGTCGGCGGATGCGCCGCCTTGAGCAACGAGGGTGATTTCCACCGGATCGCGTTACGTCTGGGGATCCCGCTCGTGCACATGGACGCCGCGTACCTGGCGCCGCTGGTCCTCGAGAAGATGCTTCACCGCGATCCGACCATGATGGGCGTGTTCGCCGTCCCCGGCGACAGCCTGCTCATCGTCAACTCGGCCGGGCGGCGCACGGTCAACGAGAAGGCGCCGTATCAGGACCGCACGATCCAGATGCTGTCGTGGAATCCGCACGACGCGGAGCACCCGAACTTCCTGATGTTCCCGGTGTGGGACCAGCGTGCGGCGGACCGCTTTCCGGGCGGTTTCCTTGGCGCGTTCATTCCGGATTCCACATCGGACGCTTCGCACGTCGTTTCGGGAGATACGCTGGAAGAACTCGCGGTGGCGCTCGACGAGCGGCTGGTCAAGCTCGGTGCCGACGCTCGCAACATGCGCCTGTCGAAGGACTTCGCCGCATCGCTGCGCGGCACGATCGAGCGGTTCAACGGGTTTGCGCGCAGCGGCGTCGACGAGGATTTCCGGCGCGGCGAGACACCGATCGAGATCACCTTCCACGGACCGGTGGCCGACGACAACCACAGCCAGAACGGGCTCATGTTCCCGTTGGCGGAGCAGGGTCCCTATTACGCGACGATCCTGGCGCCCGGCACCCTCGACACCAAGGGCGGGCCGCGCGTGAACACCGCGGGCCAGGTACTCGGCGCCGACGAGCAGCCGGTGCCGGGGCTGTACGCGGTGGGCAATGCCAGCGCGGCGCCCACCGGCCAGGGTTATATCTCCGGTGGGATGACCTTTGGCCCGATCATCACCTTCAGCTACCTGGCCGCGCACGCTGCCGTCCAGGATTCGATAAGCGGCTGAGAACCACAGATCCGCAGCGTCGCGGAAGGAGAAGTTGAGTCATGGCAGCAGAACACGAGGATCGGCCGGTCGCCATCGTGGCCGGTGGTTCCACCGGGATCGGGGCGTCGGTCGCCCGGCGGTTGGACCAGGAGGGCTACCGGGTCGTCGTCGTCAGCTCGAAGAGCGTGGACGAGGGAGAGTCGGTCGCTGCGGAGCTCGATGGCGGCTGGTTCCTCCAGGCCGATCTGAGTGAGCAGGGGGCAGCCGCCGAAGTGGTGGCACGGGTCGAAGCCGAGCACGGCCGCCTGGACACGGTGGTCTACGCGGCGGGGAAGACCGCGCGGATCGCGCATCCCGACATCCAGGCCGTCACCGACGAGGTCTGGGTCGGCATCCTCAAGCTCAACGTGCTCGGGCCGTGGCATTTCGTGCAAGCCGCCGAACCGCTGCTGCGCAAGAGCCCGAACGGCAACATCGTGGTGGTCGGCGCCCTCGCGGGTGTCGACGTCGGCGGCAGCAGCATCCCTTACGCCGTCAGCAAAGCCGCGGTGCACCACATGTGCAAACTCCTCGGCGGCGCACTGGGCCCGGAGATCCGGGTCAACGCGGTGGCCCCGGGTTTCATCGAGACTCGCTGGACCGAGGACTGGACCGCGTTCCGCGGCCAGATCTCGGACAAGGCCCCGCTGCGGCGCACCGGGCTGCCCGAAGAGGTAGCCGAGCTCGTGCTCGGCCTGATCCGCGCGACCTACGTGACCGGGCAGACCGTCGTCATCGACGGCGGCCTGTCCCTGCTGCCCTAGAGCTCATTACCCACAGGAGCACCATGCCCGAGAACATCCCGCTGTCCGATCGGCCGATCGCGGTCGCGCCCTCGGTGCGGCGTTTCCGTCGCATTATCACCGGTCTCGACGACGAAGGTCGTTCGACCGTCGTATCGGACGAGACCTGTGCGCACGTGCAGGTCATCGCCGACACCCCGACGTTCGCGATGACCGACTTCTGGCGCCACGAGAAGGTGCCCGTCGAGAACGCCGGGGCCTTCGACGACGGGCTCGGTGGCCCCGCCGAGATCTCTCCGCCCTCGTCCGGATCGGTGTTCCGCGTGGTGGAGTTTCCCCCGGATCGGGAGTGGGACGACGGCACGGGCTTGCGCTCTCGCATGACCCACAGCACGGCGTCTCTCGACTATGCGCTCGTGCTGCGGGGCTCGATCTGGTCGGTGCTGGACGCCGACGAGCGGGAACTGACCGCGGGGGACGTGCTGATCCAGCGCGGTACCCGTCATCTGTGGTCCAACCGCTCCGACGAGCCGTGTCTCGTCGCGTTCGTCCTGATCGGCGGCACGGCCGTCTGAGATCGCGCTAGGGCGCGGAAAGGAGTACCGGATGGCCACCGTCGTCGGCTGTATGAACCTGTCGCATTCGCCATTCTGGAATATCGCCCCGGCCGGCACTCCCGAGGAGCCGGGCGGATATTTCACCGAATCGGCCGACCGGCTCCGCGCGGCCGCGGCCACGCTCGCGCCCGATGTCGTCGTGGTCTTCGGGCCCGACCATGCGCGCAACCTCTTCTACGACTGCATGCCGCCCTTCTGCGTCGGGATCGGGGCGGTGCACGGGATAGGCGATTACCAGACACCGCAGGGTGATCTTCGCCCCGCCGGGCCGCTCGCCCGCGAGATCTTCGACGGGGTGACCGCGCGGGGTTTCGATCCGGCGGTCTCCCTCGACCTGGGCATCGACCACGGGCTGACCCAGGTCTACTCGAAACTGTTCCCGGCACTGGACGTCCCGATCGTGCCGATCATCGTCAACTCGGGCTGCCCGCCACTGCCGAGCTTCCGGCGCTGCTTCGACTTCGGGCACGCCGTCGGGCAGGCGATCCGGGGTGCTTCCACCTCGGCCCGCGTGCTCGTCGTCGGCTCCGGGGGACTGTCACACTGGCCGGCCTCGATCTCCGCGGAGGACCCCGCGATCACCCCCGAGTGGCGTGACTTCCTCATCCACGGCCGCCCCCGGGTGGCCGAGCTGGAGCCGATCCGGGAGGCGCGGGCCCGGGCGCTCGCCGCGGGCGAATCGACGGGCCAGGTCAACGCGGAGTGGGACCGGGCGCTGCTCGAACGGATTTCCCTCGACCAGGCCGTGCTCGGCCGGCTCGACGCGGAGGACGTCGAAGGCCTTGCCGGGCCGGGCGCCTTGGAGGTACGAACCTGGGCGGCCGCGACCGCGGCGTGGGGCGGCCCGCTGGAGTGGACGGCCTACGAGCCCGTTCCGGATTGGATCACCGGCATGGGGATGGCTTCTAGCAGTGCACCCTCAGCAACGACGCTGGAATGAGCATGACATGACCCTTACCCAACCTGACTCCGCCACCACCGCCGGATCACCCGTCGGCCGCTCGGTACGCCGCAAGGACGGCGACCTCGTTCTCACCGGGAAGGGTGGCTACCTCGACGACATCGAGTTCCCCGGCGGGGTACTGCACGCCGCGTTGCTGCGCAGCCCGCACCCCGCCGCGCGGATTCTGCGCGTGGACACCATCGCCGCGGCGGCGCGCCCGGGCGTCCGGGTGGTGCTGACCGGCGCCGAGGCCGCGAAGGTCACCGAACCCCTCCCGCACTTCTACAACCCGGCCATGGTCGGCGGGGCCACCACCGACTTCCACCCGCTCGCCGTGGACGCCGTGCACTACGTGGGCGAACCGGTCGCGGCCGTCGTCGCAGACAGTCTGCAGGAGGCGCAGGCGGCAGTGCGCGACATCATGGTCGATTACGAGCTGCTGCCGTTCGTGCTGGACACCGACGCCGCGATGGCGACGGGCGCTCCGGTGGTCTTCGACGGCTGGGCGGACAACGCGGTCTGCCGCCTGCCCTTCGCCGAGGGCGACGCCACGGCGAAGCTGGCGACGGCCCCGCACACGCTCTCGGGCGAGATCTTCATCCAGCGCTACCAAACCGCCCCGATGGAGACGCGCGGATACGTGGCCACGTGGTCGGCCGACCGCCGCCTCACCCTGTACGCCTCCACGCAGAACCCTCACCCGCTGCGCTCGCACCTCGCGCAGGTGCTCGGCATGGCCGAGAGCGACGTGCAGGTGGTGGCCCCGCGCCTCGGCGGCGGGTTCGGCCATAAGTTCCACAGCTATCCCGAGGAATCTTTGCTCGCGCTGCTTGCTCGCCAGGCCGGTGCGCCGGTGAAGTGGCTGGAGAGCCGTGAGGAGTCGTTGCTGGTCGGCGCCCGGGAGTACGTGCACCGGTTCGAGGTCGGCTTCGACGAAGCCGGCACGATCCTGGGCCTCAAGGACCGGATCCTGGCCAATGTGGGGGCGCTGGGCCCCAGCGGCGGCTGGGCACAGGCGTTCGTCGCCGGGCTCACCCTGCCGGGCCCGTACAAGATCGACGACTACGACGTCGAGATGGTGCCGGTGGCCACCCACAAGGCGCCGTGGAACGGCGCTCGCGGCTACGGCAAGGAGTCGGCGGCGCTGCTGCTGGAACGGGTCGTCGACCTGGTCGCGCAGCGCCTGGACCTCGACCCGGCCGAGGTGCGGCGGCGCAACCTCATCCCCGTCGCGGAGATGCCGTACTGGACCGCCACCAAGCACATCGACGGCGGTGACTACCACGCCGCGCTCGACCAGGTCCTCCAGGCTGCCGACTACCCGGCGCTTCGCGCCCGTCGCACGTCCGCGCGTGCCGAGGGCAGGCTGTTCGGCGTCGGGATCGCGTTCGAACTCGCTCCGGAGGGCGCAGACCTGGCCGGATCGCTGGTCCGCGGGCACGACACCGCCACCGTGCGGGTGGACCGGTCGGGCCGGGTCACCGTGCTCACCGGCGTCACCAGCCCGGGGAGCGGCAACGAGACGGGCATCGCCCAGCTGGTGGCCGCCGAGCTGGGTGTCGGCGTGGACGACGTCCGCGTCAAGCAGGGCGACACCGATCTTTGTCCCTACGGCTACGGCAACTTCAGCAGCCGGTCGCTGACCGTCGGCGGAGCCGCCGCCGTGCTCGCCGCGCGCGACCTCCGCGCCACCTTGGCGCAGGCAGGCGCGTCACTGCTGAAAACCGAGATAGCGGACTGCTCCTTCGCCGACGGGCAGGTCATCGATACCAGCACCGGCGAGCGGCTCCCGCTGCCGGTCGTGGTCAACGCCGTGATGACGTTGGGCGGCGCCGGATTGGGCATCACCCACAGCCAGCTGGAGTCGACGCGGACCTACACGCCGGAGAACATCCACCTTGTCCCGGACGCGCTGGGCCGCGTGTCCGTCTATCCCTCCTACTCGCACTCGGCGCATGTCGTGTCGGCGGAGGTGGACCGCGAGACCGGGCAGGTCACGCTGCTGTCCTTCGTGGGCCTGCATGACTGCGGCACGGTCGTGAACCCCATGCTCGTGCGCGGCCAGTTCGTCGGCGCGATCGCGATGGGGATCGGCGGCGCCCTGTGGGAGGAGTCGGTCTACGGCGCTGACGGCAGGTTGCGCAGCGACACACTCAAGCGCTACCTCCTGCCGCGTTCCACCGACCTGCCGTTCATCGAGACCGTGACCCGCGAAACCCCGTCGCCGTTCTCGATGTTCGGCATGAAGGGCGCGGGGGAGAGCGGAGTGGGCGGCGCCCTCGCTGCGGTCGCCAACGCCGTCAACGACGCCCTGCTGCCGCTGGGGGTGCACGTCCACCACATGCCGCTCAGCGCGCCGCGGTTGCTGCGCGCGATCAAGGGAGCGCACTCATGATCCGGACCGCGTTGCGGCACCATGCCCCCACCGAGCTGGCCGAGGCTGTCGCACTCCTCAACACCCACGCGGAGCGCGCGGCCGTGCTCGGCGGCGGCACCATGCTGGTACCGCGCCTGACCCGGGGTGAGGTCGACCTCGACCACGTGATCGACCTGCGCCGGCTCGGCTTCGGCGTCGCGACGGTCGCGGCCGACAGCGTGCACATCGGCGCCACGGTCACCTACGCCCAGCTGCTTGCCGCGTCGGCGTTCCCCGGCACGGCGCAGCTGCTGCAACGGGTGGCGGGCGGCATCACCGGCGGCCCGCAGATTCGTTGCCAGGGCACGATCTGCGGCTCCGCCGCTTACGCCAATCCGTCCACAGAGGTCCCCGCGGCGCTGGTCGCGCTGGACGCGACGATGCACCTGCATGGACCGAGCGGGGCCCGCACCACCCCGGCGGCCGCGTTCTTCCTCGACGCCTACCGGGTGGACCTGCGCCGCGGTGAGCTGCTGACCGGAGTCACGGTGGCCGCGCGGGCGGCCCGGCTCGGCTACTACAAGCTCAAGCTCGCCGAGGGCAGCTGGCCCATCGCCACCGCCGTGGCCGTCCTGCCGCCCGCTGGTGCCGGATACACCGGCGCCGTGGTCACACTCGGTGCGATCAGCACCCGGCCGATCCGGCTCGACCTGGCCCCGGTGCTCGACGATGCCGGCCGGCTCCCGAGCGACGTCGATGACTGGGTCGCCGCGCAGATCGGCGACCCCTGGGATGACGAGCTGGCCCCGGGCGGCTACCGCCGCATGGTGGCCGGTGTCGTGCTGCGCCGCGCCCTGCACCGAGGACTTGAGGAGAACCGATGACCGAGCTCGCGAGCGAACCCGTTCCGGATCGGGACGTGTCGATGACGGTGAACGGCAGGGCCTGCCGGGTGCGGTGCGAAGATCGGCACCTGCTCGTCGAGGTGCTCCGCGAGCAGCTTCGGCTCAAGGGCACCCACGCCGGCTGCCTGAACGGCGATTGCGGCGCGTGCACGGTGGAGCTCGACGGGCAGCCCATCAAGTCCTGCCTGGTGCTGGCGGCCGCGGCCGACGGCGCCGAGATCACCACCCTGGAGGGCGTCGCGCAGGGCGGTGAGCTCGACTCGGTGCAGCAGGCGTTCTGGGACAACGACGGCTTTCAGTGCGGTTTCTGCCTGCCAGGTCAGATTTTCGCCACGCGCTGGCTGCTGGCTCGCGACACGGATCCGGCCGACGCCGTGATCCGGGAGGCCTTGGCCGGCAACATCTGCCGCTGCACGGGTTACCAGAGCATCGTCGAGTCGGTGCGTGCCGCGGCCGCCGGCCTGCGCGGCGAGGTGACCCCGGGCTAGGCCGTGTCTGGTGAAGTCAGTGCGCCTCGACGACGTTGGCCATGATGTGGTCCACCATGGTGCGCCGCGCCAGCTCGCCGTCCTTGGCCTGCAAGGCCCGCCGAATGCTCTCGTGATCGAGGTGGCGGTGGGCGACGCTGTGCAACGGCTGGGTCAGCTCGGCGGTGTTGATCAGAAAATCGCTGAGGTCCCACATCCGCTGGCTCAGGTCCGCGATGATCGCGGAATCGGCCATCGCGTGGATCTGCGCGTGGAACTCGCGATTGCGGATGCGGTAGGCGTGGGCCCGCTCGGCGAGGTCTTCCTCGTCGATGAGCGACCCGATGCGGGCCGATATCTCGTTCAGGGCGCGCAGATCCGCGTCCGTGCGCCGGGTCGCGGCGAGCGCGGCGACGGCGCCTTCCATCCCGGCGAACAAGGCGAAGAAGTCGCGCACCTCCTGTGCGCCGTAGGTGGCTACCCGGCAGCCGACCTGCGGGATGATGGTGACCAGCCCGTCTGCGGACAGCACGCGCAGCGCCTCCATGATCGGCTGCCTGCTGACTTCGAACTCGGCGCTGAGGTCCTCGACCGACAGCTTCTGCCCAGCGGTGTAGACCCCTTCCAGCAGCCGGGCTTTGATCTCCTGCTGGGCCAGCGCGCCCAAGCGCATGGTGCCGCGCGCTCGCCGGACGCCGGCACCTGCCGGGGGATCGCTGGAACGTCCGTTGGAAACCACGGGGTGACTGTATCTCGCCGGGACCCGCGATCGCCGGTTCCGGCAGCTGTGTCGATCATGGCGCGTGCACCGCCCGGGCGCGTACAGTAAGGACTGAACAGTCCTTGACCGCGTTCCGGCTCGCGGCTAAGTTCAGGGCCTGCTGGTTCAACCCTATTTCTGCAGGTCCCGCGTGAACCCTGGAGCGTCGACGAACTCGGAGAAGGCGTAGTGCCGGAGTACGTCGAGGAAGGCCTGCCGCTGGGCGGGATCGACATGGTCAAGGAGATCCTGCTCGGCCTTCTGTGTCGCTGTCGTCGCACGCTGACAGAGCTTGCGTCCGCGTGCGGTAAGGGTCGGCCGGCGAGCCCTCCGGTCCCGCGGATCCGGGGTTCGGACAACCAGTCCTTTGGTCTCGAGGGAGTCAAGGGTCGCGGAGATGACGGATTTGTCGATCTTGACGAGCGTGGACAACTCCAGCTGGGTCATCGGCGAGGACATCAGCGCGACCATCACGAAGTGCTCTTTGAGGGTCACCCCGGTCGCCTCCAGTGCGGCGGACTTGCTCTGGCCGAATCCGAGCCAAGCGCGGTTCAGTAGCCAATTGACGTCACCGTGCAGCGGATGTTCGGAGCCTTCCATTCGAGCATCGTACCCAACGTCCGCGCCGTGGCGTCACGGATCGAGACGTACAGCTCGACTGCCGGTGTCCTCATCAGACTAGTATTGACAAAGAACATCTTGGCAAATACTATCCCGTCAGGGTCGATCGCGGATCCTGAATCGACGAGACCGCTCCTGGCCACCGCTTCGCCCAGCCGGACGCGAGTCGGACAGTGTCCCTTCGCGCTGGACACAGCACTAAGCCTGCTGCCACGAGCGATCTTCCAGTAACCGTGACAAGGAGAAACAAGGCATGAGCGACGCAAGCCCAATCAGCGCGGCAGTTGACCGGCCGGTGATTCTCATCAACGGCATGGGATCGAACTTCGAGTCGCGGTGGCGACGGAACGGCTGGGTCGGCAAACTCGAGGCGGCCGGCCGGACCGTGATCGGCGTGGATCTTCCCGGCCATGGGACCTCCAAAGATGCCACGGGGCGCGACGCCGCCGATCTCCTCATCGAGGAGGCAGCCAAGCACGGTTCGGTCGACGCCATCGGGTTCTCCGCCGGTGCGTGGGCGTTGCTGCTCGCGGCGAGCGAGCAGCCGGACCTGTTCGAGCGGATCGCCGTTCTCGCCGCCGCCGACGCCGTGATGACCGCCGGGATGCACAGCGCGGCCATGAATCAGCCGCTCATCGACAGTCTGCGTTCGTCGGAACCCACGGACAATCCCATGGTGAACCTGCTTCGCGCGGTGATCGCCGATGCCGGCAACGATCCGGAATCGATCGCGGACTATCTCGCGGCGAGCAAGCGATTCGTCACCGTCGAAGGCTTGGCCCTGATCACGGCGAACGCGCTGGTCATCGACGGCAGCGCGGACGGCGCCGGGCAGTCGGAGTTGGTGGCCACCACGATTCCGAAGGCGGAACACGTGACTCTCGACGGCGCGGACCATTTCGAGATCCCCACCCTCGCGAAGTGCTTGGACGTCGCTGTTTCGTTCATTACCAACGATTAGAGCCGCCGTATCGCTGCCACCGAACTCACATCGTTGTGACGAGGAGAAGTTTGAAATGACCGACAATCCCGAAGTGCTGATCATCGGTGGGGGTCCCGTCGGCTTGAGCGCCGCGCTGGCGCTGGGTCGCGCGGGCATCACGTGCTTGGTGCTGGAACGGCGTACTGAATTCTCCAGGTATCCCAAGGCCAATGGAGTGCACGCACGGACGATGGAGATCTTCCGGGAATGGGAGGTCGCCGAACCCGTGAAGGCGCTGACCGCCGGCATGCCCAACGAGGTCACCATCGGCTGGATGACCCGCTTGGACGGTATCGAGATCGGGCAACTCGTCCTCGGCGGAAGCGAAGAGCTTGCCCGTGTCTTCGATCAGCAATCGCCGGAAATGATGTCGACCGTGGGACAGCACATGTTCGAGCCGGTGCTCGCCGAAGTCGCCGGCGACCTGGACAGCGTGACCATCGAACTCGGCTGCGAGGTCGTCGATCTCGCAGCCGGAGACGATTCGGTCACGGCGACCTACACCGACCAAACCGGTGCGCGGCATTCCGTCGTCGCGCAGTACGTGATCGGGGCGGACGGGATACGCAGTGTCGCCCGGCGCACGCTGGGGATCGGTGAGCACGGCGAGTCGTCGCTGGGAACAGCGATCAACGTTCAGTTCGACGCGGACCTGGACCCCGTTCTCGGTGGCCGTCGTTCGCCCATCATCTGGATTATCAACGCCGACACCCAGGGAGCGTTCATTCGGGACAGTCCCACCCGGTGGCGGTACAACTTCGAAATCCCGCCCGGCGCCGATCCCGAGGCGGTTACCCGAGATCGTTGTGAGCGGGAAGTCGCCGGCGCGATCGGTGCGGTCGTGCCGTTCACCATTCACCAAGTTTGGTCCTGGGGTCACGATCAGGCGGTCACGGACAGGTGGCGCGAGGGCCGCGTCTTCTTGGCAGGAGACGCCGCGCACCATTTCCCGCCGCATGGCGGCTTCGGGATGAACAGTGGAATACAGGACGCGCACAACCTGGTCTGGAAACTGGTCGCGAGGCTGCGATGGGGCGCCGGCGACGGACTGCTCGAGTCGTACGAGGCCGAGCGGCTCCCGGTTGCGGAGTTCAACGGCGACAAAATGATGGAGAACACGCGTCGGATGGAGAAAACAGGGTTCCTGTCGCAGGACAAGAGTCTTCTTTCGGTCATCGAGACCGACGCCGGAGAACCCGCGCGCCGCGCGATCGCCGAAGGTATTCCCGCGCAACGAGAGCAGTTGGCCTCGCACGGCCAGCAATTCGGATACCAATACGTCAGTGAAGCGATTGTGCCCGACGGAACCGAGCTGATCGTGTCGAGCGTCGCCGAATACCGTCCGACCGCCCGGCCGGGTGCGCGGGCACCGCACTCCTGGGTGTGTCTCGGCGGCGATCGGATTTCGACGATCGACGTCTACGACGGCGGATTCGTCCTCCTTACCGGCCCGGACAACGCGGGCTGGGTGCGGGCCGCCGATCAGGTTCGCGCCGAACTGGCCGTCCCGGTCAAGGTGCTCGGCCTGGGCACCGACCTCGTGCCGGTCGACGAGCTCATCGGCGATCTCCTGGGTCGTTACGGCCTGGAGCCGACTGGCGCGCTGCTCGTCCGGCCGGACGGATTCGTCGGCTTTCGCGCAGCCGACCGAGCCGACGACGAGCACAAGGCGTTGAGCGGCGCATTGCGTCAAATACTCAACAGGAGTGTTTCATGAACAATCCCGGTACGTCCGAAGAATCACTGATCCGGAACGACGTGGTTCGGCTCCGGGAAGTTTCCGCGGGCTGCTTCGCGGTGGTGATCGACAATCCACCCTTCAACCTCGTTGATTCCCAGGTGTTCGCCGGATTGCAGTCGGTCAGGTCATTCGCCGAGGATTCGGCGAATGGGGTTCGGGTACTCATTTTCGAAAGCGCGAACCCCGAGTTCTTCATCAACCACGTTGGCCTCGACATCTCCGATGAGGGGGTGTCCGAACCCATGGTGATCCACCAGGAGTGGCCGGCCTTCAGTCACTGGCTCAGCTCGAGCCCGGTGGTCACCATCGCGATCCTGCGCGGACGGGCTCGCGGGTTTGGCTGCGAGTTCGCCCTGAGCGCCGACATGCGGTTCGCCAGCAAGGAGAACACTCGAATCGCCATGCTCGAGGTCGGCTTCGGCGCGCTCCCCGGTGGCGGCGGTCTCGAATGGAGCCAACTCCTCGCCGGACGCGCACGAGCCATGGAGTTCGTGCTGAGCTCCGATGATTTCGACGCCGACACCGCGGAGCTGTACGGTTTGGTGAACCGGTCCATTCCGGACGCGGAGCTCGATGCCCGCGTATACCGGCTCGCTCGTCGAATCGCGAGCTTCAACCCGGCCGCAGTCGCGACGGTCAAGAGCTATCTCACCAAGCGCCAGGCCATCCCACTGCCGGCGGAACTGGCCGACATCGGTGCTGTGGCTGGAAGTCTGCTGTCGACAGACGCGGGGCAGGCCGTCGTCGCCCGCGTCATGGCCAAGGCGGGCGGTGTCCCCTTCGACTATCAGACGGAACTCGACCTGCCAAAACTCTGCGACACGCCCTAACTTTTCCTTGGGAGCTTCAACTATGTCTCGAACCGCGCTGCTGCTCGGCGGCACCGGACTCGTCGGCAGTCACTGCCTGAGCCAGCTCGTCGCCGACAACCGGTACAGCCGGGTCACGGTATTGACCCGCCGGCCTTTCTCAGGCGTCGACGGGTCCGAGGGGCGCCTGGACGTACGCGTCGTCGATTTCGATCGGCTCGCCGAGCAGTGGGACTTCAAGGCCACCGACGT